>ENA-OOWN01001554-OOWN01001554.1-human-gut-metagenome-genome-assembly--contig:-NODE-1554-length-16427-cov-4.296360_pt1 | contig 16427 bp, 20 predicted proteins | sample MGYA00241406_ERZ501319 | MGnify/ENA primary metagenome ERZ501319 (study PRJEB25962, sample SAMEA2042734) | human gut metagenome | biome: human gut; feature: human-associated habitat; material: faeces... | reverse complement strand
CTGATTCACAACATGGTTGTTGGTGTAACAGATGGATTTACCAAAGAACTTGAAGTAAATGGTGTAGGTTACAGAGCATCTAAAGCAGGAAAGAAACTTACATTAAACCTTGGATATTCTCATCCGGTAGAGATGGAAGATCCAGAAGGATTAGAGTCTACAGTAGATGGTAACAAGATTATCATCAAAGGTATCGATAAAGAAAAAGTTGGCCAGTACGCAGCTGAAATCAGAGATAAGAGAAGACCTGAACCTTACAAAGGAAAAGGTATCAAATATGCTGATGAAGTTATTAGACGTAAAGTTGGTAAAACTGGTAAGAAATAATTAAAGGAGTGACGAGAGATGGTTAATAAAGAATCAAGAACAGCAGCTCGTGAAAATAAACATAGAAGACTGCGTAATCGCCTGGCTGGAACAGCAGAGAGACCACGTTTAGCTGTGTTTAGAAGTAATAATCATATGTACGCTCAGATTATTGACGATACAGTTGGCAATACCCTCGTAGCAGCATCTACAATGGATAAAGATGTAAAAGCAGCTTGCGAGAAGACTAATAACGTTGATGCAGCAGCACAGGTTGGTACTGCAATTGCAAAGAAAGCATTAGAAAAAGGTATTACAACAGTTGTCTTTGATAGAGGCGGTTTCATATATTCCGGAAAAGTAAAAGCATTAGCTGACGCAGCAAGAGAAGCTGGATTAGAATTCTAATAAGGAGGAAAACAGTACATGAAACGTACAATTATTGATGCTAGTCAATTAGAATTAACAGAAAAAGTGGTATCAATCAAGCGCGTTACGAAAGTTGTAAAAGGTGGACGTAACATGCGTTTCACAGCTCTTGTTGTTGTTGGTGACGGCAATGGTCATGTGGGCGCAGGACTTGGAAAAGCAACTGAAATTCCTGAAGCAATCCGCAAAGGAAAAGAAGATGCTATGAAAAAACTTATCACTGTAAAATTAGATGAGAACAATAGTATTACTCATGATATCAGCGGAAAACATACTGGTGCATCTGTTTTATTAAAGAGAGCTCCAGAAGGTACCGGTGTTATCGCAGGCGGTCCGGCTCGTAACGTATGTGAGCTGGCAGGAATCGAGAATATTCGTACAAAATCTCTTGGTTCCAACAATAAGCAGAACGTAGTACTTGCTACTATCGATGCTTTAAGCAAACTGAAATCCCCGGAAGAAGTTGCAAAACTTCGTGGATTATCTGTAGAAGAAGTAGTAGGTTAAGGAGGAATAAGAAATGGCAAATTTAAAAATTACACTCGTAAAATCTACTATCGGTGCAGTGCCAAAGAATAAAAAGACAGTAGAAGCATTAGGTCTTAAGAAAATTGGCGCATCAGTTGAACGTCCGGATAACAAAGCTGTTAGAGGAATGATTCAGCAGGTAAGACATTTAGTGAAAGTAGAAGAAATCTAATTATAGAGATAAGGAGGTGCCAGAAATGGATTTATCCAATTTACAGCCGGCATTAGGTTCTAAGCATAGTGATAATTTCAGAAGAGGCCGTGGTCACGGTTCAGGAAACGGTAAGACCGCTGGTAAAGGACACAAGGGACAGAAAGCTCGTTCCGGAGCTCCAAGACCAGGCTTTGAAGGTGGCCAGATGCCTTTATACAGAAGATTACCGAAGAGAGGTTTCAAATGTATTAATTCCAAGACTATCGTTGGAATCAATGTATCTGCTCTTGAAGTATTCGACAACGATGCAGTAGTATCTGTTGAAACTTTACTGGAAAAAGGTATCGTAAAGAATCCAAGAGATGGAGTTAAGATCCTTGGAAACGGCGAACTTACTAAGAAGCTCACAGTTCAGGCTAATGCATTCAGCGCAAGCGCAAAAGAAAAAATCGAGGCTCTTGGTGGAAAAGCTGAGGTGATCTAATGTTTGATACAGTTCGTAACGCATTTAAAGTAAAAGATATTAGAAATAGAATTTTATTTACCTTTTTTATGCTGATTATCATCCGAATCGGTTCACAGTTACCGATTCCGGGTGTTGACCGGAATGTGTTTGCAGACTGGTTTGCTAATCAGAGTAGTGATGCGTTTAACTTTTTCGATGCAGTAACAGGCGGTTCATTCTTACAGATGTCCGTCTTTGCATTGAATATCACACCATATATCACATCTTCCATCATCATGCAGCTGTTGACAATTGCAATTCCAAAACTGGAAGAGATGCAGCGTGACGGCGAAGAAGGAAGAAAGAAAATTGCAGAGATTACACGTTATGTGACTGTTGCTCTGGCTTTAATCGAAGCAATTGCAATGGCAATCGGATTCTCCAGAAGCGGTTATCTGACCGATAAAGGATGGCTTACGGTTCTTCAGGTAATTGTAACCTTGACAGCAGGTTCTGCAGTACTTATGTGGATTGGTGAGAGAATTACGGAAAAGGGTGTTGGAAACGGTATTTCTATCGTACTTGTAATCAACATTATTTCACGAATTCCTAACGATTTTGGAACACTGTATGAGCAGTTTGTAAAAGGAAAGATTCCTGCAAAAGCAGTTCTTGCAGTAGTAATTATCGCAGCAATCATTTTAGTAACCGTTGTCTTTGTCGTTGTCCTTCAGGCAGCTCAGAGAAAGATTCCGGTACAATATTCGAAGAAAATTCAGGGAAGAAAACAGGTAGGCGGTCAGTCTACGCATATTCCTCTGAAAGTAAATACCGGTGGAGTTATCCCGGTTATCTTCGCACAGTCTTTAATGCAGTTCCCGGTTGTTATTGCGTCTCTCTTAGGAAAGGGCAATGGAACAGGAATTGGCAGTAAGATTTTAAAGGGATTATCCCAGTCTAACTGGTGTAACCCACAGGAGCCAATCTACAGCATTGGTTTGGCTGTATATCTTGTATTGATTATTGCATTTGCATACTTCTATACATCCATTACATTCAATCCGCTGGAGATTGCGAACAACATGAAGAGACAGGGTGGATTTATCCCGGGTATCAGACCTGGAAAACCAACCAGCGATTATCTGAATCGGATTTTAAATTACATTGTCTTTATCGGTGCGGCAGGCTTATCCATTGTTGCAGTTATTCCAATCTTTTTCAATGGAGTATTTAAGGCAAACGTATCTTTCGGTGGAACATCTATCATCATTATCGTAGGTGTTGTTATCGAGACAATTAAACAGATCGAATCCCAGATGTTAGTTCGTTACTATAAAGGATTTTTGAATGACTAATGTGTACCAGAAGGGGGTGCTGCAAATGCAGCGTCTCCTGTGGTGCACTAAAGTTGTTTATAGAAGAAAAAGCAGATTAGCTTGCAAAGAAGAAGGTAAACAGGAGGTTTTCTTTATATGAAAATTATTATGTTAGGAGCGCCGGGTGCTGGTAAAGGTACACAGGCAAAACAGATTGCAGATAAATATTCTATTCCACACATCTCAACAGGTGATATTTTCCGTGCAAATATCAAAAACGGAACAGAATTAGGAAAGAAAGCAAAACAGTATATGGACCAGGGAGCTTTGGTTCCGGATGAATTAACCTGTGATCTGGTAATGGACAGAATACAGCAGGATGACTGCAAGAACGGCTTCGTACTGGACGGTTTTCCAAGAACCATTCCTCAGGCAGAAGCATTGGATGCAGCACTTGGTAAAATAAACGAGAAGATGGACTATGCAATTGATGTAGATGTTCCAGACGAAAATATCGTAAATCGTATGAGCGGCAGAAGAGCCTGCTTAAATTGTGGAGCAACCTATCATCTTATTTCCATTCCACCAAAGGTAGAAGGAATCTGTGACCGTTGTGGCAGCGAAATCGTATTGCGTGAAGATGATAAGCCAGAGACAGTTCAGAAGAGATTAAAAGTATATCATGAGCAGACACAGCCATTGATTGATTATTATAAGAATCAGGGCATTTTAAAATCTGTAGACGGAACACAGCCGATGGATGAAGTATTCAAAGCCATCGTTACAATCTTAGGAGCGTAAATAATGTCGGTTACGATTAAATCAGCAGAAGAAATAGAGCTGATGCGTCAGGCAGGAAAGTATCTTGCTAAAGTACATCAGGAACTGGAACGTGCAATCAAACCTGGAATCAGCACATGGGAGATTGATAAAATCGGAGAAGAGACCATCCGCAGCCTTGGCTGCGAACCGAATTTCCTGAATTATCAGGGCTATCCGGCATCCGTCTGTGTATCGGTCAACGACGAAGTTGTTCATGGAATTCCAAGAAAAGACCATATTATTAAGGAAGGCGATATCGTAAGCCTTGATACCGGTCTTATCTATAAGGGATATCATTCCGATGCGGCAAGAACCCATGGAGTTGGTGAAATCAGTAAAGAGGCTGCTCTTTTAATAGAAAGAACCCGGGAAAGCTTTTTCCAGGGAATGCAGTATGCAAGAGCCGGAAGAAGGCTTTATGAAATCTCAGGAGCAATCGGAGATTATGCAGAAAGCTACGGCTACGGAGTTGTATATGATCTGGTAGGGCATGGCATTGGAACCCATCTTCATGAGGAACCGGAGATTCCGAATTTCCGTCAGTGGAGAAGAGGACTGAAGCTGAAGGCAGGAATGACATTGGCAGTTGAGCCGATGATAAATGCCGGAAGCCCGGATGTGGAATGGATGGATGATGAATGGACAGTAGTAACCTACGATGGTTCCTTATCTGCACATTATGAAAACACCATTCTGATTACAGAAGGAAGACCGGAAATCCTTACATTGACAGAGGAGGAAAGAGAATGTATCTGGCAAGAGTAAAGGCAGGTCACGACCGGAATCAGTACTATGTAGTGCAGTCACAGGATGAAAAATTCGTCTATCTTGTAAATGGAACCACAAGAACCTGTGACCGGCCGAGAAAGAAAAGCTACAAACATGTACAGCTTGTAAAAAAGCTTCCACAGGAAGTCTTAGAAGCAGTAAATAAACCGGGGCTTACAGAAAATGCAAAAGCAGCAAAGCTGATTAAGGCTTATGGGCAATATATATTAACCAGAAAAGATTGATTTAGCAGGAGGAAAGAAAATGTCAAAGGCAGATGTAATTGAAGTAGAAGGAACAATTTTGGAAAAGCTTCCAAACGCAATGTTTCAGGTGCAGCTTGAGAATGGCCATCAGGTACTGGCACATATCAGCGGCAAATTAAGAATGAATTTCATTCGTATCTTACCAGGTGATAAGGTTACGATTGAGATGTCTCCATATGATCTGACAAAGGGCAGAATTATCTGGAGAGATAAATAAGGAGAAAATTCGAGAAAAGTAGTTGATTTTTCGGATTCTCTATGCTAAAATGCTAAATGGACGCTTTTGTGAAAACAAGGGCATATTATGCTGTTTAGCAGAAAGAAAAGAGAAATACCCATGGAAACAGGTTTTCCGGGGCGCAGGCAAGTAGAAAGGAGGATTATGCTGTGAAGGTAAGATCATCAGTTAAACCTATTTGCGAGAAGTGCAAAGTTATCAAAAGAAAGGGAAGCATCAGAATCATCTGTGAAAACCCTAAGCACAAACAGAGACAGGGTTAATTTCCACTTTGTTTGAAAAATTATGTGCGGCTGCAGCGCATGAGAATGTGCTGTTCATAATATAACGCGAACGCGCGTGGTCTGTTGCGCAGTCCTTACATACCGAGAGGATGCAGCAGATTGTGGCTGGGATTGCTAAGCAATCATTACTATAGGAAGAAAAAGGTGTATGCACACATTTCAGGGCGGGAAACCGCAGCTGCATGGGTCTTTGGAATTCCTTACTATTAACAAAGAAATCTATATGGAGGTGTAAACACACATGGCTCGTATTGCAGGTGTAGATTTACCAAGAGAAAAACGTGTTGAGATTGGTTTGACTTATATCTATGGAATCGGCAGAGTTAGTGCTGACCGTATCCTTGCTGAGGCAAACGTTAATCCTGATACCCGTTGCAGAGACTTAACTGACGACGAGGTAAAAAGAATTAGTGCAGTAATCGATGAGACTCAGGTTGTAGAAGGTGACTTAAGACGTCAGACAGCTCTTGATATCAAGAGATTACAGGAAATCGGATGCTATCGTGGAATCCGTCATAGAAAAGGACTTCCGGTTCGTGGTCAGAAAACAAAGACCAATGCAAGAACAAGAAAAGGTCCTAAGAGAACTGTTGCAAACAAGAAGAAATAATTCTTGGCAACTTTATAATTTTAAATTTAAGAAAGTAGGTTAGTTTAGATATGGCTAAAGTTACAAAAAAAGTGACAAAAAAGCGTGTAAGAAAAAACGTTGAACATGGACAGGCACATATTCAGGCATCCTTCAATAACACCATCGTTACATTAACAGATGCTGAAGGTAATGCATTATCATGGGCAAGTGCCGGTGGTCTTGGATTTAGAGGTTCAAAGAAATCTACTCCATATGCTGCACAGATGGCAGCAGAAACAGCTACAAAGGCAGCTTTAATCCATGGATTAAAGACAGTTGACGTATTCGTTAAGGGACCAGGTTCAGGAAGAGAGGCAGCTATTCGTGCCCTTTCAGCATGTGGTCTTGAGGTTACATCAATCAGAGACGTTACTCCGGTACCTCACAATGGATGTCGTCCACCAAAACGTAGAAGAGTCTAATCAGGAGGTATAGATTAAAATGGCAGTTAATAAAGTACCTGTACTTAAGAGATGCAGATCACTTGGTTTAGAGCCAAGTTATTTAGGATATGATAAGAAGTCTAGAAGAAACCTTACAAGAGCAAACAGAAAGGTGTCTGAGTACGGACTTCAGTTAAGAGAAAAGCAGAAAGCTAAATTCATCTATGGTGTTTTAGAGAAGCCTTTCCGTAACTACTACAAGAAAGCAGATCAGATGAAAGGATTAACAGGTCTTAACCTTATGACAATCCTTGAGTCAAGAATTGACAACGTAATCTTCCGTCTTGGTTTCGCAAGAACAAGAAAAGAAGCTAGACAGATCGTTGATCACAAGTTCGTTACAGTAAACGGAAAAGTTGTTAACATCCCTTCATACCTTGTAAAGGCTGGCGATGTTATCGAAATTAAAGAGAGCAAAAAGAATACTCAGAGAATGAAAGATATCGTCGAGGTAGCTGGCGGAAGAATCGTTCCTGAGTGGTTAGACGTAGATGCTGAGAAATTACAGGGAACTGTAAAAGACTTACCTACACGTGAGCAGATTGATGTTCCTGTAGATGAGATGCTCATCGTCGAGTTATATTCTAAGTAAAATTAGGTTGATTTGCCGGGGATTTATTTCCCGGCTTATCCACTCTTTGATAACATATAACAACGATACCCGAGAAGGAGGGAATTTGAAGTGTTCGATTTTGAAAAACCAAAAATTGAAATCGCAGAAATTTCAGAAGACAAGACATATGGCAGATTTGTTGTAGAGCCATTAGAGAGAGGTTACGGTACAACACTTGGAAACTCTTTAAGACGTATCATGCTTTCTTCTTTACCGGGCGCTGCAGTAAGTCAGGTCAAGATTGATGGTGTTTTACATGAATTCAGCTCTATTCCTGGTGTTAAGGAAGATGTTACAGAAATCATCATGAATATCAAGAACCTTGCAATTCGCAATAATAGTTCTACAAATGAACCAAAGGTTGCATATATCGAATTCGAAGGTGAAGGCGTTGTTACAGCAGCCGATATTCAGGTTGATTCAGATATCGAGATTTTGAATCCTGAGTTAGAGATTGCACACTTGAATGGTGGTGCAGATTCTAAGCTTTACATGGAGCTTACAATCACAAACGGCAGAGGTTATGTCGGAGCAGAGAAGAACAAGAACGAGGATACACCAATCGGAGTTCTTGCTGTAGATTCAATCTACACTCCTGTTGAGCGTGTTAACCTTACTGTAGAGAATACCCGTGTAGGTCAGGTTACAGATTACGATAAGCTTACATTAGATGTATTTACAAATGGTACATTGGAGCCGGACGAGGCAGTCAGCCTTGCAGCTAAGGTGTTAAGTGAGCACTTAAATCTGTTCATCGATCTTTCAGAGGCAGCACAGCAGGTTGACGTTATGGTCGAGAAGGAAAACGATGCTCAGGAGAAGGTTCTTGAGATGAACATCGATGAGCTTGAGCTTTCAGTCCGTTCATACAACTGCTTAAAGCGTGCAGGAATCAACACTGTTGCAGAGCTTATCAATAGAACACCTGAGGACATGATGAAGGTTCGTAACCTTGGTCGCAAGTCTTTAGAGGAAGTTTTAGCAAAATTAAAAGAATTAGGTTTAGAGTTAAATCAGACTGAGGAATAATTCATTCGAATAATCCTTGCACTGATTCTTCTAAATAAATTGGTCATATATAAATTTTAAATATCATATTTATGTTTATGTGTGACAAAACTCATAGCGGCAGGGCCAGTAAGACCAAAGAGCGTGACCGTGTCTGATACATGAGTGGCAACTGATTTGAGCATTTGCTTTTTGAAATAAGGCAAAGCTTTATCACAACAAGATACGATGTCTGGCAGTAAGACCGAAGAGCGTGACCGGATGTCCCACAAATGGAGGAAATTAAAATGGCAAAATATCGTAAGTTAAGCAGAACATCAAGCCAGAGAAAGGCTTTACTCAGAGGTCAGGTTACACAGCTTCTTGTTAACGGAAAGATCGTTACTACAGAGGCTAAGGCTAAAGAGGTTCGTAAGATCGCTGAGGGTCTTATCGCATTAGCAGTAAAAGAGAAAGACAACTTCGAGGAGGTTACTGTAACAGCTAAGGTTGCCCGCAAGGACAAAGATGGCAAGAGAGTAAAAGAGGTTGTAGACGGAAAGAAAGTTACTGTTTATGACGAAGTAGAGAAGAAGATCAAGAAGGATTCTGCTTCACGTCTTCATGCCAGAAGACAGATGCTCAAGGTTCTTTACACAGCTAAAGAGTCTGACGGCACAAAGAAGGGAACAAAGACTATCGATGTAACAAACAAGTTATTCGATGAGATCGCTCCTAAGTATGCTGATCGTAACGGTGGTTACACAAGAATCGTTAAGATTGGACAGCGTAAAGGTGACGGAGCTTTAGAGGTTCTCCTTGAGTTAGTTTAATATTTGATCGGTATAAATCTTAGACTAAATAAAACCAGAGATTTGAGTGGATGACACTCACTTCTCTGGTTTTTTATATTACTAAGATAATTATTCTAAACTTTGAGAAAAACTGATGCGTCTTATTTGCATGTATAGTTCGACTGCCTTTGGTTTGAATTCGTAACTGTAACGCATAAAAATACCCCTTTCACTGGATATCCAGTAAGAGGGGTATATATTAATTTCACACGGCTTTTTATAAATGCGCTTAATTATTTATTCTTTGCTGCAGCCTGCTCGTCATTGTACTTCTGAACACACTTCTTGATTCTGTCATATGGTGAGAGAAGATCACTGATAGAACAGTCGTGGTTTAATGTATCAATGAGGTATGCGATGTATTTGCTCATGTCACAGCTGATATAGTACTCCTTAGAGAGAAGCTCCGGTGACTGGTAGATAAGGTTTGTTGTAACTACTCTGTAGATGAGACCCTCCTCGTAAGCCTTGTCAAATGAAGCAAAGCCGTTTGTAAAGAGGCCGAATGTAGAAACAACAAAGATTCTGTTAGCTTTACGCTTCTTGAGCTCTCTTGCTGTATCTATCATACTCTCGCCGGAAGAAATCATATCATCGATGATAAGAACATCCTTACCCTCCACATTTGTTCCGAGGAACTCATGAGCTACGATAGGGTTACGTCCGTCAACGATGCGGCTGTAATCACGACGTTTGTAGAACATACCCATGTCTACTCCGAGTACGTTTGCAAGGTAAATAGCACGGTTTGTAGCGCCCTCATCAGGAGAGATAATCATAAGATGGTCAGCATCAATAGTGATATCCTTTACGTTCTTTAAGATACCCTTGATGAACTGGTAAGAAGGCATTACATTCTCAAAACCATTCAGAGGAATAGCATTTACCACACGAGGGTCATGAGCATCGAAGGTGATGATATTGTCTACACCCATGTTGATAAGCTCCTGAAGAGCCAATGGACAGTCAAGAGACTCACGGCCTGTACGTCTGTGCTGACGGCTCTCATAAAGGAAAGGCATGATAACTGTGATTCTTCTTGCTTTTCCGCCGGCTGCAGCGATAACACGCTTTAAGTCTGCGTAGTGGTCATCAGGTGACATGTGGTTTGTCTGACCGCATACTGTATAGGTAAGACTGTAGTTTGTTACATCTACCATGATGTACAGATCATAACCACGAACTGACTGGTTGATAACACATTTAGCCTCGCCGGAACCGAATCTAGGTGTAGAAGGCTTGATAATATAGCTGTTTTTGTAGTAGTCCTTGAAAGCACTCTCGTTAGCATGCTGGTGCTCTCTGTGCTCTCTCCAGCCCTGTAAGTATGCATCTACCTTCTGGGCAAGACCTATACAACTGTCAGTTGCAACAAGTCCAAGTGTACCGGTTGGCATAGTCTCCAAAATTCTCTCATCGTTTGGCATTGTTATTCCTCCATATAACCATATAATAAATAAACTAAATATATAATATAAAAAGCGTTATTTGGAAAGACGCTTTTTAATTCGTATGTCATCTCCAAAGAGCTTGATAAAACTATAATTGCTTGAAATTCTTGAAAGTGTTCTCTCGGAGTAAATATCTGCTATCTGCTCCAGATTCAGATTAGTGGAAATAATAGTAGATTTCTGTCGCAGTATACGCTCATTTACACAAAGGAAAAGCTGTGATGTGGTAAATGAGTTGGAAAGCTCGGTTCCGAGATCGTCTATGATAAGTAAATCACAGTCGAATATATTCTGGTGCGCTGCGATGGCATCTGCATCCTTTTCAAACACACCTTTGCTTAATATATCAAATAATTGGAATGCTGTAAAGTAAATTACGGAGTAGCCTGCATCTAAAAGCTCTTTTGCAATGCAATTAGATAAAAAAGTCTTTCCGACACCGGTATTACCGTAGAAAAATATATTTTTAGGTTTGTTTTCAAAATTGTCTATAAATTCATGACAGTTCGTCACTGCAAGCTTTGCTGTGGCAAGAGCAGACAGCCCTGTCGCAGGATTCTTCTGCTCATCTGAGTAATAATCGAATGAGAGCGTGGAAAAATTCTCACGAGACAAAATCTCCCTGATATTGGACTGCGAATAAACGGTATTGATAATAGCCTGCTTGAAACAATGACATTTCTGACCGTCTATGTATCCTGTATCGTGGCAATCTGGACAGGTGTAAATAGGCTCAAAATAATCAAGCGGATATCCGAGTGTGGATAGCAGTGCAGCACGCTCCTCCTTATAGTCCTCGATTGCAAGGCGTAAAGCGGCAAGAGCATTCTCATCACCATCCATAAGCCTGTACGCCTGCCTGACAGAGGCTGATGCAATCTCAGAGTCAATCTCCCTGAGGCGGGGCGCCTTGCGATAGGCTTCCTCAATACGCTTGTCATGTATGTATTTGTTCTGAAGCTGGCGTTTGTCGTAGCCTCGCATTATCTCATCATATTGAGCATTGGTAAGTGCCATATACCCTCCTTGGGATGTGTAAATCTAACTTGAAAAATCATATAACTAAATCACGCAACAGAAATCATACAGTTTAAATCATATAATTGAAATCATGTAGCTTAAATCATACCGTAGAATTCAGAAACAGCTTCTCCAGCTTGTCGTAATCATTGTTTCGCTGATTGAAGTTGTTAAATTTATTCTTGGAACTTGAATTATTGTTTTTTGGTTTTGAGGAACCGTTTGCAGCATTTGTGCCTTGTGATGAGCCTGTAGCAGAGGCTTTATTGGCCTTGGCAAAGTTGGCATCAAGCACTTCAACATCCTTTAATGTATGTACATCCTTTTTCTTCCAGTTCGCGAGTATCGAGTCTGTGTACTCGAAGCTTGGCTTCTGGATAGCTGAAATAGTTTTACTGCAGGCGGCTTTTACAAGCTCTATATCGAAACCGTATTCGCCGACCCATTTGTTGATGAGTGACACCTCAGAGTCAACCAGATTGCGGCCTGTGATGCCTAGAGCCTTCATTACAGAATAGTAAATCTGTGAGTGAGCGGCTGCATCGTCCTTTGCCTGGTCTACGGTCTTTATGCCGGCATCGACCCAGCCGAGAGCGACCTTGTTCATGTAACGAAGACTTGAATGTCCCTTGGTAATGCAGTACTCCACGAGATACTCCACCAGGTCGGTAGAAAAATGAAGCTCGTCCAGCCAGTAGAGCACCATATTGGTGTCTGTGGATGAGAGCGTATGCTTCAGATATGTCTCTATAATAAAGAAAAGCTCTGAAATGTCAGGATTCTTTCTAAACTCCTTAATCTCATCAAGTGTGTATTCCTTCTGTGAAGAAGCAGCTTTGTCAGGAGTCTGGCTCTTAAGCTTTTCCACAACAGAATCCTGCATCCGAATATTCGCGGTAGAAATATTCTGTGCAGCATTATTAACCACGCTGTTTTGCAAATTATTCTGCGCGGCATTATCAGCCACAGCGCTTTGTATATTACTCTGAGCAGCATGCATACCGGATACAGAAAGACTGCAGAGGTTGATTCCCATAATCTGGCCATCAGCGCCGGTTTGCACCTGCAAAATGCCCTCAGAGGCCCAGTAATTGAGGGCACGTATGATGTCGGCTTCAGTATTGCTGAAATGATCGGCAATCTCTGAAATAGTTGCTATGCCTGCCCCGGAGCCTGTCGCACGGAGCAGATAAAGGTATACCTTGACAAACTCACCGTTTGCCTTTGGCATGTATTGATCTATAAAAATATCTGACACAGTAGTGAATGATGTTGCTATGTCACTGCTAATGTTTATCGCTGTCATATAAAAAACTCTCTTTCGCTTAACCTGTGAGCAATTATAGCACAATATTTTAACCGTGTGAAGATGGTAAAAGTGCTACAAGCCTTGTAAACTCGGGCTTTCTGAATCCACAAAAAAATGTGGATAACGTGGATAACTATGTAAAATAATTGAAAAATCAATGTATCACAGGGTATATAAGCTGTTGAAAATTATTTAAAAAATCCACACACAAAATGAGAGTTGTTAACATTTTGTATGTGGATAACGTGGATAACTTATTTCTTAAGCAGGTCTTCGCCGATTTCTACTACATTTCCGGCACCCATTGTTATCAACAGGTCACCGTTTACACAATTTTCTGATAAAAATTTCTCGATTTCCTCAAATGATGGGAAATAGTGCGCATTCACACCTTTTTCGAGCAATAAATCCAGGATATCCTTAGATGAGATACCATATGTGTTCTGCTCACGCGCAGCATAGATATCAGCAAGCACCACAACATCTGCCATTCGCTTGTCTATATGATAGCAAAACGCACCAACAAAAAAAACAGTCAATTTAGTGCGTTCCACCTCAAAAGCGAACAATTATTGCTTTGTTGCTTGTAACCGATTTGACACCACCGTCAAAACTTACGAATACGAGCACCTGCATTTGTGCAGTTTAACAAAGGCGGCAGAAACCCGGAAGGGGATATCCAGGGCAAAACGCACCGATATTTACCCACTAAAATGCGTTACCAGGGGCAAAATATGCAAGATTGATGCAAAAAACGTGCTATTTCGCAAATATTATTGCATTCATCTATGCACGGTGCAAAATAAGTGCGGCCAAGAACAAAAAAGGCCCGCCGGGAGAAATCCCGGTGGGGCCTGCACAAATTATGTTCACTTCTTCGGGTGGCGTGCTAAAAATGCACGGTATTCGCGGTACCAGCATTGGGGGCACAGGCTTTGGTACTCCACATCGTCCACTGTATCAATCGCGACCTGGGCACCCTCAAAGACATATTCGCCGTTGACCTTGCGCCCGTTGCAGATGGCCTTGCGGCCGCAGGCGCAGATGGTTTTCAGTTCCTCGATCGTATGGGCAAGCTCCAGCAGCCGCGTCGAGCCGGGGAACCCCCGCATCATAAAGTCGGCACGCAGGCCGTAACAGATGACCGGAATGCCCAGATCGACCGTGACCAGGAACAGCTGGTCGGCCTGCTGGGGGGTAAAAAACTGGCTCTCGTCGCAGAGAACACAGGCAATCTTGCCATTGGCGGCCTCGTCGGCGCGCACCAGCTCCACCACGTCCATGTCGGGTGTGACGAGCTTGTCAACTTTGCAGGAAATACCCAGGCGGGAAAGGATGGAATCCTGCCCCTTGGTGTCGATGGCGGGCTTTAAAATCAGCACGCGCATCCCGCGTTCTTTATAATTGTAGGCGACCTGCATCAGCGCAGTGGTCTTGCCGCTGTTCATAGCGCCATATCGAAAATACAATTTTGCCATGGTGGCTCCTTACTTCTCCTGGTTCCGCAATCTGTACCCCAGACTCATCAAACTGTCGCCCAAGTGGACATTCTCCACCGTGACGTCCGGGTACTCGACCGACAGATCGTAGTGGCTGAAATTCCAGAAACCCTTGATGCCCTGGCCCACCAGCTCACCCGCCAGGTCCATAGCGCTCTGGCGCGGCACGCAGAGCACGGCCACCTCGGGATGGTGCTCGGTGCAGAAGGACTCCAGCTCACTCAGTGGCAGAATGGGCACGCCGCACATCTCCTTGCCGATCAAGTCGGGGTTCACATCAAACACGCCCAGCAGCTTGTAGCCGTTGGCGTCGCGGCTGATGAAGCTGGATACTGCAGAACCTAAACGACCGGCACCGACCAAAATCGTGGGCAGTTTTTCGCCGTCGCCGAACAGCAGCTTGCCAATCTCGGCACGCAGCACATCCACCTTGTAGCCGATGCCCTGCTGGCCGAACCCACCAAAGCAGTTGAAATCCTGGCGCACCTGGCTGGCGGTGGTGCCCATCATGTGGGCCAGCTCGCTGGAAGAAATTTTATCCTTGCCGTCGGCGGAAAGGTTGGTCAGATAACGATAATATTTCGGCAGTCGCTTGATGACCGGGAGCGACACCTTATTTTGAACAGCCATGATCGTATCCCTCACATTGCAATACTTGTTTATAGCTTATTATAAAATGAAGCACGGCGGTTGTCAATTTTTTGTCTAAGTTTTTTAGCTGATTTCTCAAATTATTATACGGTTGTACAAAAATAGAACGGGAAATTCTGGCGGTATAGACAAAACAAAACGACACCCCTGGCCCAAACCGCGCATATTTTGCAGGGCCGCAGGACAGACTGTTTTTGTGTATAGTTTGCGCAAAAAAGGAGAGCAATGATGGAAATGAAGGATAAAAAGGTCGGCACCAGGCACAACCCCACCGAAAGCGCCGCCCTGAAGCGGCTGGAGCATGATTTGATAAAGGAAGACGGCATTGTGCCTGCCACCAAGGGCCGCCACGCCATCCACTGCCTGACGGTCATCGGCACGATCGAGGGCCATACGCTGGCGTCCGACGCGCAAAAGACGACAAAATATGAGCACGTCATCCCCCAGCTGGTGGACATTGAGGAGGATCCCGAGATAGAAGGGCTGCTGGTGATTCTGAATACGGTGGGCGGTGATGTGGAAGCCGGGCTGGCGCTGGCGGAACTGATTGCGGGCGTCAGCAAGCCCAGCGCCACGCTGGTGCTGGGCGGCGGGCATTCTATTGGCATCCCGCTGGCGGTGGCGGCGCGGCACAGCTTTATTGTGCCCACGGCCACCATGACGGTGCACCCGGTGCGCCACTCTGGCATGGTGCTGGGCGTGCCCCAGACCCTGCGCTATTTTGAACAGATGCAGGAGCGCATAGTCAGCTTTGTGACCGGGCACTCCAAAATCACGGCCCGGCGGTTCACCCAGCTGATGCACAATACCGGCGAGCTTGTCATGGACATGGGCACCGTATTGGACGGCACCCAGGCTGTGGAGGAAGGGCTGATCGACGAGTTGGGCGGCCTGGCGGACGCACTGGGGTATTTATATAAGGAAATAGAGCGGTAAAAATTGAACTGTAGGGGCAGGGCGTGCCCGGTCGGCAGCTTTCCGGCAAACATAATCTTGCCTTAGAACGCCATGGCCGGGCATGCCCGGCCCTTACATACTAGCTAAATAACCTATTGCATTTTCTAATATTATATGATATATAATATATAACCAAATATACCACACACCCGGAAGGGGGACACCCTATGGCCATCAATACCACGGCGGGGCTGCTGGACGCGATCGTTCTGGCCGTCGTCGGGCGGGAGGAAACGGGCACCTACGGCTATAAGATCACGCAGGAGGTCCGCACGGTGCTGGACCTGTCGGAATCCACACTGTACCCAGTGCTGCGCCGCCTGCAAAAAGACGGCTGCCTGACCGTCCATGACGAAGCCTTCAATGGCCGCAACCGCCGCTACTATCAAATCACGCCCACAGGCCGCGCACGGCTGGCAGAGTTTACCGCCGAGTGGGAAGCCTACACCACAAAGA
>ENA-OOWN01001552-OOWN01001552.1-human-gut-metagenome-genome-assembly--contig:-NODE-1552-length-16447-cov-1.771840_pt1 | contig 16447 bp, 13 predicted proteins | sample MGYA00241406_ERZ501319 | MGnify/ENA primary metagenome ERZ501319 (study PRJEB25962, sample SAMEA2042734) | human gut metagenome | biome: human gut; feature: human-associated habitat; material: faeces... | reverse complement strand
GTCTCTGGCACACGATCTCTTGAAACGCTTGAGAGCTGTATCTAAAGATTCATTTTTGCCTAAACGTACTTCTGCCATCTATATCCCTCCCTTTGCCAAATGGCACAGGTTATAACTCATACAAATTTTATAAAGATGTATGCTAGTATTATACAATATCGTACCGACTTTGTCAATACATTTTTGAAAATTTCGTAAAAATTCTTGCAGATTATTCCGATTTTCAATCAAGAAACTGCTTTACATCAACTTCCTCAGCGTCCTGCCAGAGCCTTTCAAGGTCGTAGAAATCCCTCGTTTCCTTATAGAAAACGTGGAAAACAACATCAATATAGTCAAGCACTATCCAGTTACCGCTTGCCTTGCCGTCTATGGACTTTGGCTCTTCGCCCTTTTCACCGAGCTTAAAATCCACCTCGTCCGCAAGCGCTTTTACCTGCGTAGAGCTTGAACCGCTTACTATTACAAAATAATTAGCAAGTATCGTAAGGTCACGCACCTTGAGGATTCTTATATCATCTGCCTTTTTAGAATCGAGAGCCTTTATGCCCTCCTTCAGAATCTCTATATCAGTCATTCTTCGGATTTTTCCTTTCTGCTGTGCTTTTTTCAGCCTTCATTATCCTTGTGTAGAAATTATATCCCGCTATCGTACACGGCGGTATAAGTCCGCCCTTACCCAGCGTTTCGCCTATTGAATATTTTAACGCATTGTACATAGCGTTGTCAAGATTCTCAAAGCTCATCTCCCGATATTTTTCAACATCCTTATAGCTTCTGTCCGCACTTGTGAGATCTCCTAAGTAAACGATCTTTTCAAGCATCGACATATCCGCCCTGCCTGCCGTGTGATAACGCACCGCATTCAGAATATCACTATCCTTTATACCGAGATTTTTCGATATGTGATATGCACCTGCCGGAGCGTGCCACAGCGCCGGAGTATAAAGCTCCTCGTCGCTCACGTCCATATTGCTCAGTATCGCCTGCGATTTCATTGCGTTTGGAGTTTCCTCCTTCTTTATATCGTGAAGAAGCCCTGCGAGATATGCCTTTTCCTCGTCGCCGCCGTGCTTTTTCGCAAGTGCCAGACACATTGACGCAACATTCATACTGTGGGTAAAACGCTTCTTTGAGAGCGTATTTTTCAGCATTTTCACATAGTCCGCATATTTTTCGGCATAACGCTGCTCATCCTTATCTAGCTTTTCACACATACAGACCACGTTCCTTTATATAGCCTTCAACCGCTTCGGGTACAAGCCCTGTTATACTTTCACCGTTTTTCAGCTTCTCTCTGATTTCGGTAGAGCTAACCTCAGTGACGTGAAGATTCAGCACCTTTATCCTGCCCATTTCTGCGGCATATTCACACATATCGCTGTATTCGCTGTTTTCTCTTGCGGCGGCAACCACCTTGCACTCGCCCAGAAGCGCCTCATAGCGATACCACTTGTCGAAATAGAACAGCATATCTCCGCCGATTATCAGATAGAACACAGCATCGTCGGGGTACTGTCTTTTAAGTTCACGGATAGTGTTTATCGTGTAGCTTGTACCGCCCATACGCTTTTCAATATCACTTATCTCAAACTTGCCGCTTGCTATTTCGTCTGCAAAGGCAAGCTTACACATCTTAGCCCTGTCCTCAAAAGCGATAAGCCCCTTGTTGCTCTTGTGAGGCGATACGCAGGTAGGTATTATCAGCATTTTCTGAAGTTTAAGGTCGGCGAAAGCCTCTTTCACCATATTTATATGTCCGTTGTGAACGGGGTTGAAAGCACCGCCGAATACGCCTATCTTAATCATCTAATTCTATCTTCCTTTTCTTAGCGTCCTTGTTCTGCCTGTAAAGAACTATCTTAGTGCCTATTACCTGCACAACAATGCTGTTTGTCCTTTCGCCTATCTCGCCTGCAAGCTCCTTTGCACTGTATCCGCAGTTTTCAAGAACTCTTATCTTTATAAGTTCTCTTGCCTCCAGTGCGTCCGAAAGCTGTTTTATAAGCTCGTCCGAAATTGCGTTCTTTCCTATCTGAAAGATAGTGTCGTAGTTACTTGCAATGCTCTTGAGCCTTGCTCTTTGTCTGCTTGTTATCTCCATTTACTTTTCTCCGTTTCTTTTATCTCATAAAGAAATACCATATCGCAAATACAGCGCCAAGCTGTATAACGATGATTGCCGGTATCCCTATCATGAATCTCTTATGCTTTGTCTTATGATGAAATATCCTCATCGAAATATACATAGCGACCGAGCCGCCGAGTGCGGATACGATAAAGAGCGTCCTTTCTCTTATCCGCCATTTGTTTTTCCTTGCTTTGCTCTTATCCACAGGCGGCAGTATAAACCCGATTATGCTTATTATTATCAGGTATGCCGCTGTCAGAATATAGGGTAAATCTTTTATATCCATTACTTCTTGCTAAGTTCAGCCGCCAGCTTTTCAAGTGCTTTCGCCCTGTGGCTTATCCTGTTCTTTTCCTCGTCCGTAAGGCAAGCCATGCTTGTATCATCGTCTATCATGAATATCGGGTCATAGCCGAAGCCGTTTTCGCCTATAGGCTCCTCCCCGATAAAGCCCTCGCATTCACCCGTAACGCATATCTCATAATCGTCATCACGGATAAAGTATAAGGCACACACGAATTTAGCGTTTCTCAGCGGCTTGTCAACGCCCTTCAGTTCACCGAGTACCTTGTTTATCCTGTCCTCGTTCGTTGCGTTCTCGCCTGCGTATCTTGCCGAATAGATGCCCGGCGCACCGCCTAAGAATTCTATCGAAAGTCCGCTGTCGTCCGCAAGCACAGGCATATGCGTCATATCATATATAGTCTTCGCCTTTATATGAGCGTTCTCGCTGAAGGTCGTTCCGTCCTCCGCTATATCAATATTGATTCCCGCTTCCCTCATCGAAACAGGCTCATATCCCAGAGGTGTCAGCATTTTTTTGAATTCTTTTATCTTGCCCTCGTTGTTTGAGGCAATAATCAGTTTCATATATTGTCCTTTCGTATACAGACTGTCATTCAAACAGCGCTTCAACATAATCCCGTGGTACAAACGGTTGCAGATCGTCTATCTTCTCTCCCACACCGACCAGCTTCACAGGTATACCAAGTTCCTCTTTTATAGGTATTATTATACCACCTTTTGCCGTTCCGTCAAGCTTTGTAAGAACGATACCCGTTATATCAGCCGTTTCCTTGAACAGCCTTGCCTGGTTTACAGCATTCTGTCCCGTTGTAGCGTCAAGCGCAAGCAGGACTTCGAGAGCGCAGCCCTCTGCCTGCTGGTGAACTATACGGGATATCTTTTTCAGCTCGTCCATAAGGTTTTTCTTATTGTGAAGACGTCCTGCAGTATCGCATATAACAACGTCAGCCTGTCTTGCCTTAGCCGCCGCCAGTGCGTCAAACACCACGGAAGCAGGGTCTGAACCTTCGTTGTGCTTGATTATGTCTACCCCTGCACGCTCTGTCCACACTTCGAGCTGGTCAATAGCAGCCGCTCTGAAAGTATCAGCCGCCGCGACGATAACCTTTTTGCCTTGCTTGTGAAGCTGATAAGCAAGCTTGCCGATAGTTGTTGTTTTGCCAACACCGTTTACACCGATAACCAGTATAACTGACGGTGTTGTTGACATATCGAGCTTCTGATCCTCACCGAGCATTTCTGTGATTATCTCTTTAAGCATATCCTTGATTTTTTCAGGCTCTTTAACGCCCTCCTGCTTGACTTTCTGTCTGAGCTTATCGCATATCTTTTCAGAAGTTGTAACACCGATATCGCAGAGGATAAGCGTTTCTTCAAGCTCCTCAAAAAGATCTTCATCTATTTTGCTGAATGAATGGAGCAGACTTTCTATTCTGCCCATCATTGAGTCTTTAGTCTTTTTAAGACCATTTTTCAGCTTTTCAAAAAATCCCATTTCTTCACTCCTATTCAAGTTTCATTTGACGTGTTTCCGAAACGTCCATTTTAAGAAGCTTGGAAACACCCTTTTCTTGCATCGTTACGCCATACAGAACGTCAGCTTCTTCCATTGTTCCACGTCTGTGAGTAATGGTGATAAACTGTGTTTTATCTGTAAGGTGGTGCAGATATTGTGCATATTTACTTACGTTCACATCATCAAGCGCCGCTTCTATCTCATCAAGAAGACAGAAAGGTGATGGCGAAATTTTCAGGATTGCAAAATAAATTGCAATAGCCACCAGAGCCTGCTCTCCGCCTGAAAGGGACATAAGGTTTGTTATGACCTTGCCTGGCGGCTGAACGTTTATCTCAATACCACATTCAAGGACATTGTTTGGGTCTGTGAGAATAAGCTCGCACTGACCACCACCGAAAAGCTCGGTGAAAATTTTCTTGAAGTTCGCATTTATACGTTCAAAGCTGTCGGTGAACATATTCTTCATATTTTCTGTCAGATCATCGATAAGTTTTTCAAGTTCTGTTTTTGACGTATTTACGTCATTAAGCTGACCTGTGAGAAATTCGTGTCGCTGTGACACTTCTGCATATTCCTCTATAGCTCCAAGGTTTACGCTTCCAAGATTTCTTATATTTCCACGAAGTTCGTTGAGTCGCCTGTTAGCTACCGTTATATCCACAATATCCTCGGCTATCTCTGCAGCGTCGCTTCTTGTAAGCTCATAATCGTCCCAAAGCTGTGCCACAAGCTTATCAAAGCCTGCAGTAACAGATTTTTTCTGTTCCTCCGCTCTTGTAATCTGACCTGAAAGTGTTTCCTTCTCGTCCATTTTGTGCTTCTGCTTGGTGCGAAGTTTGTTTGCTGCATTGTCAAGCTCAATATGCTCACGCTGAGCCTGCTCCGCCATTTTCTGTGCGGCGGCTATCTTTTCGTCAGCACCGTTGAGTTCCTGTTTGGTCTGAAAAATAAGCTCTTTCTTCTCGGCTATTTTCTTTTCACACTCGGAGATATTATCGTTCAACTTGCCGCTGTCAGTATCACTGTCGCCGATAGTTTCTTCAAGCTGTGATATTGAAAGCATGCAGGCATCAAGGTCTTTGGATAACTCTGCCGCCATTATCTTCATTTGCGAAAGCTCTTCGCTGAGCTGTTCACGCTTATTTTTAAGTTCTGCCTGCTCGTTCTGAGAGTCGGCAAGCTTGGCTTCATTATCAGATATCTCAGCTTCGATTTCTGAAAATTCTGTCTGAGCCTTGTCGATATCTCCGCTTACTATCTTGTATTTATTTTTCAGCGTTTCGATAAATGTTTCTATCTCATCAAGCTTGTTTTCATAGTCAGAATAATACTCTGAAACACGCTTTATTTCCATTTCAAAACGGAGTATATCGCTGTTTACCTGTGAAAGCTTTTCCCTTAGTCCCTCAGTATCAGCGGTGTATTTTGAAACCTCTTGATTTAGCTTCTCAACCTGCTGTTTAAGCTCTGTAAAGGAGTTTTCAAGTGCTGTTTTCTTTTTAGCAAGTGCTTCCGCTTCATTTTTTCTTGTAAGCAGACCTGTCTGTTTGGAAACGCTTCCTCCTGTGAATGAGCCGCCCGCGTTTGTCACCTGTCCGTCCAGGGTAACGATGCGGAATTTATAGCCGTATTTCTTTGCGATAAGGGTTGCACTGTCGATATCCTCTGCTATACATATCCTGCCTAAAAGGCTGTTGATTACGCCCTCAAACTGGCTGTCATACTTAACAAGCTCACAGCCTAGAGCCACAAAGCCGTCCTCATTTTCAAGTTGCGGCATATTTAGCCTGTTTCCTCGAACTGATGTAACAGGCAGAAATGTTGCACGGCCTGCTCTGTTCTCTTTCAGAAGCCTGATACCTCTCTTAGCAGAGTCCTCATTGTTTACGACAATGTTCTGAAGTGCCCCACCCAACGCAGTTTCAATGGCTACAGAGTATTTTGTTTCAACAGATATAAGCTGAGAAACAGTACCGCAAATGCCGCTTATCCTACCCTGCTGTGAGGCTTTCATTATGTGCTTTACGCTGAACTGAAAGCCCTCCATGGAGTTTTCAAGGTCGGCTATAGTCTTTATCCTGTTCTCAACGTCACGGAGCTGTATTTCCGTATCTGTGAGATTTTTGCGACATTCTGAAAGCTTTGTGTTTCTAGTTTCAAGAAGCTTTGCAAGTCCGCTCATGCGGTTTGTAAGCTCCTGCTTGTTTTCGTCAGCTTTGCCTTTTGATTCACGCAGTTCCTTTAATTCCTTTGAAGAAAGTTTTGAATGTTCTTCAAGCTGTTTTTTTCTTTCAAGAGAATTTTCGATCTGCTCATCAATATCCGAAAGGTTGTTTTTAGCATTTTCAAGTCTGAATGAAACTTCCGACTTTTTCATGTAAAGCTCATTTATAAAGCTTCCAGCTTCACTTACCGACTTGTCAGATAATGCAGTTTTATCAATAAGCTCAGAAAGCTCTTTTTCCTTACAATCTACGGCTTCCTGCTGCTTTGCTTTTTTCTCGTCGAGTTCTTCAAGCTCCTGTCTGCGTGTTTTCAGCTCAGCCTCAAGATAGTATTTTGATGAGTTGGACTCACTTATCTGCTCTTTAAGCTTCAAAATATTATCTTCAAGGTGAGAAATATCATTCTCATATACTGCGATCTTTGACAGTGCCTGAGAGTTTTCAAGCTCCACCTGATGTATCTGATTTTTGTAGCTGTCAGCAAGCTCAGATTTTTCAGCGCTCTTTGCAAAGCTGTCATTTATATCATCTTCAATGCTTTCAAGCTCATGCGTGATGACCTCGTACTCTTTTTTTACAGAAGAAAGCTTCTCCTCATAACCTGCTATTTGGCTCATATACTCGTTGAGCTTATGCACCCATACGGAGACTTCCAGCTTTCTCTTTTCTTCATCAAGGACTCTGAACTTCTCCGCCTTTTCAGCCTGCGCTTTAAGCGGACCTATTCGTCCTTCTATCTCTCCCATGATGTCATTGATACGAGAGAGATTATCCTCAGCCGCCGCAAGCTTTTTTTCGGCTTCTTTTTTCTTTGAACGGAATTTTGAAATGCCTGCCGCTTCTTCAAATATCTCACGGCGGTCATTGGATTTTCCGTTTACGATATCTGCTATCCTGCCCTGACCAATTATCGAATAACCGTCCCTGCCAAGACCGGTGTCCATAAACAGTTCCACGATATCCTTTAAATTTACTTCTTTACCGTTTATCATGTAAAAGCTGTCGCCATTGCGGTAAAGCTTTCGTGATACTGACACGGTGTCGCTGTCATATTCAAGTGCACCGTCCTCGTTGTCTATGGTGATAGTTACCTGAGCAAAAGGCGCTTTTGGCCTAGTTTGAGTGCCGTGAAAAATAACGCCTGCCATTTTTTCACCTCTCAGGGCTTTGGAAGATTGCTCGCCCATTACCCAGCGCATAGCATCACCGATATTACTCTTGCCTGAGCCGTTAGGACCGACAACTGCGGTGATACCCTTATTGAATTTCAGCTCTATTTTATCTGGAAAAGACTTAAAGCCCTGCAATTCAAGTGATTTAAGATACATTATTTTTCACCACCCCTCATTATGATTTCGTTTATCTTTATTTTATCGCTGCCCTCGTGACCTACAATTTTTATATTGACACCAAGATCTTTGAAATATTCTATATTAGCTTTTTTCTGACCTATTGCCTTGCTTATCTGCCTTTTCGGTACAGATATCACAACGGAAGCTATATCGCTTATATTGCCATGCTTTCCAAGCTCCTCTGCTATAAGCCTGCGGTAATTTCTGCCTTCGCAAAGTTCACGGAATGCAGGGTGATAAAATCCGCCCAACATTTGCTCCTCAACGACTTCGCTTGCGTGCAGACCAAGCTTTATAACATCTATACCAAGTTTATCGGCTTCTGTGAGAAGATAAGAACAGATTTTCACTACCTCGTCAAAGTCCATAGGCTTATATTCGCCACTTTTGTAAAGCTCTCCGAGCCTTGTACCATTAAGGATAACAACGGGATAAATACGTACTGTTTTAGGAGACAGCGCCGCTATCTTCGACCAAGTTTCCAGCTCAGTTTCACGGTTGCTTTTATAAAGTCCTATCATCATTTGCAGACCAAGGTCAAAGCAACCATAGCTTTTTATAAGCTTTGCAGCGTTTTCGACGTCCTGAACAGTATGTCCACGCTCGTTGGCTTCAAGAACAACATCTGACATAGACTGTGCGCCAAGCTCGATAGCCGTAACGTGATTATCTCTGAGAATGTCAAGTATCTCAGTGCTGATATAGTCAGGTCTGGTGGATATCCTGATACCCTTGAATTTGTCGTTGCCTATAAACTCCTGCGCTGCACCAAGAAGTTCGAGCATATATTCTCTCGGCACTGCTGTAAAGCTACCACCGAAAAAGGCTATCTCCGTCTGTGAAACGTCCTTGACTTCGTTAATTGCCTGTGTGCAGATACGCTTAACATCATCAGCGTGCGGTATCTTCTCTGTACCAGTTATGGTGCGCTGATTGCAAAACGCACAAATATGCGGACAGCCTATATGCGGCACGAAGACAGATATATTACTGTGCCCCATAACCCATTAGTTCCAATGCTTCTTTAGCCGCTAACTGTTCAGCGGTCTTTTTCGATCTGCCTGTACCCTCGCCGATAACATTCGTATTCAAAAGTACCTGAACAGTAAATTTCTTATTATGGTCAGGACCTGACTCGCCTTTAAGGTGATATTCTATTCTCTCCTCCGGATTTTTCTGGATTATCTCATGAAGAATAGTCTTGTAATCATGGAAAACAACTCCATCAGGCGTGATATTTTCAGGTATGAATGAAAGTATATATTTTGAAACAGGCTCGATACCGCCGTCAAGATAAATTGCAGCGATAACTGCTTCAAAAGCGTCTGAAATAATTGACGGTCTTTCTCTGCCCCCTGTTATCTCCTCGCCTTTTCCGAGAAAGATATACTTGCCAAGTTCTATTTTCTTTGAAAACTCAAACAGTGCTTTTTCGCACACAAGTGAAGCTCTCATTTTTGTCAGCTCGCCCTCAGGCATATGCTTGTAATGCTCGAAAATGTGATCTGACACAACTATAGAAAGCACTGAATCTCCAAGAAATTCAAGCCTTTCATTGCTGTTTCTTGCCTTCTTGTTTTCATTTGCAAATGATGAATGGGAAAGAGCTTCGTAAAGGAGCTTTTCGTCTTTGAATTGATAACCTATTCTTTCCTGAAACTCTTTAAGAGCCTTTTGCTCGTCCATTATAACATCTCCTGTTTGCTTTTCAACTGCTCGATAGCAGTTGTGATCTCGTCTATCACATTAGTTTCAGTAAACTGTTTTGCTTGTCTGATAGCGTTATAGAATGCTCTTGCATTTGATGAGCCATGTGCCTTAATAACAGGCTTTGCAGTACCAAGTAGAGGCGCTCCGCCATACTCAGAGTAGTCTACCTTTTTCTTGAATTCTTTAACGTTCTTCATTACCATAAGAGCAGCGATCTTTGACTTTGTATCCTTAGTCAAAAGCGTTTTAAGCTCCCCTGAGAAGAATTTTGCCATGCCCTCGTAAAGCTTGAGCATAAGGTTTCCGCAGAAGCCGTCAGCCACGCATACGTCACAATCGCCCATAGGAAGCTGTCTTGCTTCGATATTTCCAACAAAGTTTACAGGTGCGTTTTTCAACTGCTTGTAAGTTTCAAGCTCCAGCTCTCTGCCCTTTGACTCCTCTGCACCAATATTTGCAAGACCTACTCTTGGTGACTCAACACCAAGTATCTTGTTCATATAAGCCGAACCCATTATTCCAAACTGAGTAAGCATTTCAGGGCGGCAGTCTGCGTTTGCACCGCTGTCAAGAAGCATCGTAGGCGTCGTTGCCGTAGGAAGTATTGTTGCAAGAGCTGGTCTTTTGATGCCCTTTATTCTCTTTACGATAAACGTTGCTCCAACTACAAGTGCACCTGTTGAGCCAGCTGAAACGAAAGCGTCGCCCTCGCCGTCTGCAAGCATTTTCATGCCCACAGCCATTGAACAATCCTTCTTGCCCTTGATTACTTCTGTAGGCTCTTCGCATATCTCGATAACAGTATCAGCGTGCTTGATATGTAAAGCTGTGATATCAAGTCCGTTTTCCTGTGCACATTTTTTTATTTTTTCTTCATCACCAACAAGAGTAACGTCAACACCGAAATCTTTCTGTGCGTCAATTGAACCTTTTATGACTTCGAGAGGTGCGTTATCTCCGCCGAAAGCGTCAATTACTATGTTCATAACATTCTCCTTAAAATTCCTCAATAGCCTTGTCAAGGTCTGCAAGACCCCTTTCAGCTATCATCTTATATTTCAGTTTCTTATCTCTTATACGTTCGGGCAGTTCAGGCAGGATACCCATATTACATCCCATAGGCTGGAACTTCTCCACAGTAGGATCGCTTATATACTTTGAAAGCGCACCCAGCATTGTGGTATCAGGCAAGGTAACCGCAGGCTTGCCCTGCAAACGTCTTGCCATGCTTAACCCTGCAAAAATTCCGCTTGCCGCCGATTCGATATATCCCTCAACGCCTGTCATTTGACCTGCAAAATAAAGGTTTTCTCTATCTCGCATATTAAACTGCGGATTTAAGAGCTTAGGCGAATTGATGAAAGTGTTTCTATGCATAACTCCATAGCGTATAAATTCTGCATTTTCAAGTCCTGTGATAAGAGAAAATACTCTTTTCTGCTCACCAAATTTAAGGTTTGTTTGAAAGCCCACAAGGTTATACAGACTTCCCTCTGCGTTCTCTGCACGAAGCTGAACGACAGCATAAGGTCTGTTTCCTGTTCGTGGATCTGTCAAACCCACAGGCTTCAATGGTCCAAAACGCATTGTGTCCTCTCCTCTTTTGGCAAGGACCTCAACCGGCATACAGCCTTCATACACCTTGAACCCGTCCTTTGAAAAGTGCTCCTTATCAAAATCATGGAGCGGAGCGGATTCCGCATTGATAAGTTCATTATAGAACCTGAGATATTCTTCCTTATTCATAGGGCAGTTTATATAATCAGCCTCGCCCTTGCCATATCTCGAAGCAAAAAACACCTTATCCTTATCAAGACTTTCATATGTGACGATAGGTGCGGCAGCATCATGAAAATACAGATAATCACCGCATATTTTGCCGATACTCTCTGCAAGCCCATCGCTTGTAAGAGGACCTGTTGCGATTATAACATCGCCATCAGGTATATCTGTGACTTCTTCCTCAATAACAGTGATGTGAGGATTTTCCATTATCTTTGCCGTGACCATATCGGAAAACTTTTCCCTGTCAACAGCAAGTGCTCCGCCTGCTGATACCTTAGTTTCAGCTGCACATTCCATTGTGACAGAGCCAAGCCTGCGCATTTCCTCTTTTAGCATACCTGCAGCTGAATCTATTCTGTCCGCTTTCAATGAATTTGAGCATACAAGCTCTGCAAAGCCCTTATATTTATGGGCAGGCGTAAACTTTTTCGGCTTCATTTCATAAAGCTCAACGTCTATCCCTGCTTGGGCTAACTGCCACGCAGCTTCACAGCCTGCAAGTCCTGCACCTATTACCTTAACCGCCATTAGATAAATTCCTTTCATATCCGCAATCAGGCTTATGGCAAATGAGTATTCCGTTCTTTCCGCCTTTCTGGAAAAGCGTACTGCCACACTTAGGGCATTTCTCTTCGGTAGGAACGTCCCAAGTCATGAACTTGCACTCAGGATTATCCTCACAGCCGTAATACTTTTTGCCCTTTTTAGACTTTTTGAGAAGCACTTTCTTTCCGCAGTAAGGGCAAATTCCGCCTGTTTCCTGAACTATTTTCTTGGTATTCTTGCACTCAGGAAAACCTGAGCAAGCCATAAATTTGCCATATCTGCCTATCTTTATTACCATAGGTTTGCCGCAAAGCTCGCACACCTGATCTGTTTCTTCGTCAGGCACTTTGATACGCTTCCCGTCCATGGCTTCCTCGGCTTCAGTCAATTCCTCGTCAAAGTCACCATAAAAGTCCTGCAAAGTTTTTACCCAACTTTTCTTGCCATTTTCCACTTCGTCAAGAGATTTCTCCATGTTTGCAGTAAACTTAACATCAACAATTTTATCAAAATGCTCGCTCATAAGCTGGTTTGTTACTTCGCCAAGCGAAGTCGGCTTAAGCTGTTTTCCGTCACGCTCAACATAATTTCTGTTTATTATGGTTGTAATAGTTGGAACATAAGTCGAAGGTCTGCCGATGCCTGTTTCCTCAAACGCTTTTACGAGGGTCGCTTCTGTGTATCTTGCAGGTGGCTGAGTGAAATGCTGATTTCCCTCAAGGTTACGCACCTTTATTGAGTCACCGGATTTTATTGGAGGAAGCACGTTTTTCTTTTCACCCTCATCGTCTTTAGCCTCTTCATAAAGAACAGTAAATCCGTCGAACTTTACAGAATAGCCTGTTGCCTTGAAGTTACAACCGTTTGCAGAGATATCAACAGAAACAGTGTCCATAAGGCAGTTTGACATCTGAGAAGCTATAAATCTCTCCCAAATGAGTTTATAAAGCTTGTACTGGTCACTCGTCACTCCGCTTGCCTTTACCATATCAGGTGTTACCTCTGGGTGTGTTGGTCGGATGGCTTCGTGAGCGTCCTGAGCGTTGCCCTTAGTTTTATATTTTTTCGGTGTGTCAGGGATATACTTATCGCCATATTTTTTTTTGATAAAATCATATGCCGCTGCCCTTGCTTCATCAGAAATTCTAAGGCTGTCGGTACGCATATAGGTGATAAGACCTGTCTGACCCATATCGTTTATCTCAACACCCTCATAAAGCTCCTGAGCGGTTTTCATCGTTCTTCTCGCCTGAAAGCTGAGACGTCTTGACGCTTCCTGTTGTAGAGTCGAGGTGGTGAATGGTGCGGCAGGAGATTTTCTGTGAACGCTCTTTTTTACCTTGTCGATAACAAACTCGGCACCCTCAAGTCTTTTCAGTATCTCGTCAGCCTGCTCTTTATTTTTCAACTCTGGCTTTTCTCCGTCAACTGTATTAAGCTTTGCGGCAAATGTCTTTCTTTCACCGTTTGCAGAAAATTTTCCGTCAATGGACCAATATTCCTGAGATACAAATGCCCTTATCTCGTTTTCTCTGTCGCATATCATTTTAACTGCGACAGACTGAACTCTGCCCGCTGAAAGTCCTTTTCTTATCTTTCTCCAAAGAAAAGGTGAAAGCTTATAGCCCACAAGTCTGTCAAGGATACGTCTTGCCTGCTGTGCATTAACAAGGTTTATATCAATAGAACGTGGGTGGCTCATTCCAGCTTTGATACCAGTTTCAGTAAGTTCGTTGAAAGTTACTCGGTTTTTATCATTCAGGTCAAGACCCAAAAGCAATGCAAGATGCCATGAAATGGCTTCTCCCTCTCGGTCAGGGTCTCCTGCAAGATAAACATGGTCGCTTTTCTTTGCAAGCTTTTTTATATCTTTTATAACGCCCTCTTTGTCTTTTATATTGACATATTTAGGTTCAAAATTATTATCTATATCGACGCCCAGCTTTGATTTTGGCAGGTCACGAACATGACCCTTTGAAGCCACGACTTCATAATCATCGCTAAGATAACGCTTAATTGTTTTTATCTTCGTTGGTGACTCAACTATGATCAAATTAGACAAATCTATTCTCCATTCTTAATATATATTAAAGTCCAAACATTTTGCCCGGATATGACTTAACAGTGCCATAAAGTTCAAGCTCCGTTAGCTGTGCAAGCACATCAGAGATATCCATACCAAGCTTTGCGGCTATCTCGTCCACAAGCATATTTCCGCTTTTTAACAGTTTGCAAATGCTCTTTTGTGTGTCATCAAGCCCTGACAGATCAGGCTCAGGTGTTGGCTTTACCACTTCTGTTTCAGAAACAGTCTTGCTGTCAGGCACTTTTCTTTTGCTTTTTCTGTGCTTCACTGTCTTAGGCTCGCCATTGTTAAGTATAGCAGAATCCTCAGCAGGAAGCATGAACTCTCCCAGGCTTTCCACAAGTCTAAGAGATTGATACCTTTCATTGCCAAGCGAATACACTATATCCTCTGCGCCAAACACAGGTTGACACTCATTTCTTATGAGATCACGTTGTCCGAAATATCGACTGTCATAGATATCATGTGGCGGTACTACAAACACCTGTTTTCCTTGAGATATGGCGTGATTGACATTATCAAGACCATGACTTTCCTTGCTACACTCAGTAAAAAGCACTGCATTTGAAAGTCCTGTAAGAATCCTATTGCGATTCACAAAAGCATTTCCAAATGGTTTATAACCCGGAAAATACTCTGATATTACTACTCCATTCTCAGCGATCTGTTTTTTTAGCTCGTTACTTCCCTTAGGGTAATCACAATCAAGAGCTGTGCCACACACAGCTATAGGTCTACTATTATTTTCAATAGCTACCCTGTTAGCGATCTGATCTATACCTCCTGCAAACCCCGAAGCAAGCAGACAGTTTCTTCTTATAAGATCTGTGCAAATATGCTTCGTTATCTTTACAGAATATTCAGACGGCTCACGGGAGCCTACTACTGAAATAACGCATTTATCGTTTAAAAAGTCAAGGTTACCATAAGTATACAGAACAGCAGGTGGATTTGCGATCCGTTTAAGTCTGTCAGGATAGCCCTCACTTTCGTAACAATAAATATTTATGCCAAGCTCTTCACAGCGTTTTTTTATGATTTCTGCGTCTTTAAGACTATATTTTCCTATCCTCTGCAGCTCTTTATCATTAAGTCCGCTGACCATATGATCATCGAGTGCAGTCATGAACTCAACTATATCATCATAATTTGCAGAAACTTCCCATATACGTTTGCTCGATGGAGTGAAAATCAGAACCGCTCTTATCCACAATAAAAGTCTTTCTTTATCCATGACTGCCACCTCGAAACATTTCCCACAAAATGATTGTGCCTGCGCAAGCAGCATTAAGTGATTCTATGTTACCGTGCATAGAAATAGTCACACGATTTTTACAAATGTCTGAATGTTCTTTAGGCAAACCTTTGCCCTCGTTTCCTATTACAACAGCACACGGTCTATCAAAATCAAATTCTGTGATATTTTCACCGTCTCTGACAACTGCAGCATTTGTAACAATACCAAGCTCATCAAAAAGCGTTGCGACGTTCAGAAAACTATCCACTACAAAAAGATCAAGTCTTGTAGTGCTTCCCATAGCGGAACGAACCACCTTTGGGTTATACAGATCAACGCAATTATCTGTCATAACTACTCCACTAACGCCTACGGCATCGGCAGTTCTTAGAAGCGTACCCAAATTACCTGGGTCCTGTAAATTATCAAGCACGAGATACTTCCCGTTTTTGTCAATATACTCAGCCACAAAAGGCAAATCGACCTTAAAAACGATCATATAAATGCCCTGAGAGTTTCCCTCATCTGTCATCTTTTTCGCAAGCTCATCAGATATTTCAAAAACATCTTCGGGTCTTGTGCACGAGAAAAGGCTATCAGTTTTAAGTGTATTTTTATATTTAGTCAAGGCCGTTTGAGTATAGAAAACAGAATGGACTTTTATTCTTCCGCACACAGCTTCATAAGCGGTGTCAACGCAGTTTCTTGCACCTTCAACAGCAAACAATCCATGTTCTTCCCTAGCTTTTTTTGATGACAGAAGCTTTCTGAAAAGCTTCACTCTAGGGTTATCTTTACTATTAATATGCAAACTGCGTCACCTCTTATTCTGAAAATTTAATCATTTAGTTGCCAAATGCGTCATATATGGTGTTGCCTTAATATACAACAAAACACGCAGGTTACAAGAACGTGCGTGTTTTTAACTATTAAAGAGCAGCCTTCACCTTTTCTGCAATCGCTGTGAAACCAGCAGGATCGCTGATAGCTATTTCGGAGAGCATCTTTCTGTTAAGATTGATACCAGCCTTGTTTACGCCGTTCATGAATGTTGAATAATTCATACCGTTCATTTTAGCAGCTGCTGAAATTCTTGTGATCCAAAGCTTTCTGAAATCTCTCTTCTTCTGCTTTCTTCCAATGTATGCATACTGACCTGACTTCATTACAGCCTGTTTAGCCATTTTGAAGTGCTTGCTCTTGGCACCAAAGTATCCCTTAGCAAGCTTCAGAGTCTTATTTCTTCTCTTACGAGTCATCATTGCTCCCTTTACACGAGCCATAGTTATTACCTCCTGAAATTTTTAAAATTTGTTTTCCCTACAACTCGTTTATTTGTAAGGGATAAGAGCCTTTACGTTCTTGATGTTGGTATCATCTGCATAAGCTGCACCACGCAGGATTCTCTTACGCTTGTGATCCTTCTGAGTAAGTCTGTGTCTTTTGTTTGTGTGCTGGAACTTAACCTTACCGCTACCGGTAACACTGAAACGCTTCTTAGCACCAGAATGTGTTTTGATCTTTGGCATTGTATTTATCCTCCTTATTAT
>ENA-OOWN01001546-OOWN01001546.1-human-gut-metagenome-genome-assembly--contig:-NODE-1546-length-16479-cov-12.010046_pt1 | contig 16479 bp, 10 predicted proteins | sample MGYA00241406_ERZ501319 | MGnify/ENA primary metagenome ERZ501319 (study PRJEB25962, sample SAMEA2042734) | human gut metagenome | biome: human gut; feature: human-associated habitat; material: faeces... | reverse complement strand
GACTGCCGCCGATGGCACTCAGCTTGGCACCTACGCTCCAATTGCGGGGAAAGTCGCAGGTGCCGCTCACGTTGGCAATGAAGCGGTTGTCCCAGGCGGAAGCGATGTAGGGCGAACGGTCGTCGTTGCGGTACTCGCTGCGAAAGCAGGTGACGGAGGCCACGGAGGTAAACTTGCCGGGTATCTGCCAGCGCATGGAGGCCTCGACACCGTAGGCGTGTCCGCTGGCCGTGGGGAGGAGCAGTTCGTTGCCCACCGTGCCGTAGTCGTTGCCCTTGCAGGAGAGGGGGATGCCGTCGGCCACGGACAGAGGTACGCGGGTATAGTATTTGTAGAAACCCTCGAGGGCCAGCACCACGCGGGGGGTGACGTTCCACTCGGTGCCCAGGTTGGCGTTGGCCACACTCATATATTTCAGCGATTTGTTGGCATACATACCTGCTGCATCCTTGTAACCCAGACCTGTGTAGGGCGGCAGCTGGTGGTAAAGGCCCACGGTAGCGTTGATGGCCACGGCGGGACGCACGCGCCACGACACGGAGAGATTGGGCGACAGGTTCTGCCAGAAGCGCGCCATGGCACGCGAGTAGTCGCAGCCGTCGAGGCGCAGGCCCAGCGTGGCCGTCCAGCGTTCGTCGGCCGTCCGGTAGCGGGCAGAAGCAAAGGCTCCCCAGCCCACGATGCCCAGATTGGTCTGCTGCTCCCGCACCTGCTGCGTACCGCCTGCGAACAGGCGCTGAAAGGTGTGGTCGTCGTAACGGGCATACCAAGCCTCCACACCCTCAGTCAGGGTCCACCGCTCGCTGTGTGTACGGTTCTCTGCGCGGAGGGTGGCCTTCTGCTCGTGCGAGCTCAGGTCGAGGTTCAGGTTGTCGGGACTGGAGCCATCGTTGTTCGCATATTTCAGGTTCTGGTTGGCCAGGTAGTTGTAGCCCAGGGAGACAGTCTGCACGTGCCGTCCGGCATAGTGCTTGTAGGCCGCACCCAAGGTGAAGGTCTGCTGCTTGATGCGGGGCAGGTAGCTCAGCATGTACTCCGCATCCTCGCCCTCCTCGTCGGTGTTCAGCTTCATGTTGTCGATGCCCGTCAGGCCCAGAAAGATGAGCTCGTCCGTAGGCGTGAGTCGTGTCTTGATCTTGAACTGCCCGTCGATGTAGTTGGGCAGGAACGGCAGTCCCAGCATCTTGAAGAGCAGTTGCAGGTAGGACTGGCGGACGGAAAAAAGATAGGTGGTCTTCTCGCCCAAATGCCCAGCCCCGCTCAATGAGACCTCTGACGCACCCAGCGTGGCCTTGAAGGTCTGGTCGTCGGGATTGCCGTCGCGCAGGCGGATGTCCATCACGGAGCTCAGCGCCCCACCCTTGTCTGCCGGAAAGGCACCGGTGTAGAACTGCACCTCGCGGATGAGGTCGGCGTTGAGGATGCTGACGGGGCCACCCGAAGCGCCCTGCGTGGCAAAGTGGTTGATGTTGGGTATCTCGATGCCGTCCATATAGAAGCGGTTCTCCGAGGGCGAGCCGCCGCGCACGATGAGGTCGTTGCGGTAGCCGATGGGCGAGAACGACACGCCCGGATAGGAACGTACGATGCGCGAGATGTCGCGGTTGCCGCCAGGGCTTTTCTCAATCTCGCTCAGGCCGATGATCTGCAGGCTGACGGGGCTCTCCTTGATGCGGCGGAAAGGCGCGGCGGCCTGTACGGTCACCTCGGCCAGCTGTGAGGCGTCTTCCTCCAACTCCAGCTCGACAGGCGGCAGCTGAGCAGAAACGATATATTCGGGCGAAAGCAGGTTCTTGTAGCCAATGCACGAAACGGAAAGCTGATGGATGTCTGGAGTCACGTGCTCGATGCGGAACACACCCAGACTGTCGGTCGACGCGCCCTGCCCGGGCCGACCATAAAGCGACACGTTGGCGTAGGGAACGGGCTGGCGCGAATACTTGTCCACCACCCGACCCCGGACGGTGTAATACTGGGCAAACAATTGCAACGGCAACAGGAGCATCCAACCCAGTATGCATAGAAATGAACGGAACGACATGGTTGAAAACATTTTTATATCTGTTTAGATTTGTGCAAAGATAAGAAAGTCATCCCACATAAAGCCGGAATCCGGCCATTATCTTGTCAACAAGTTTTCCAGACTGTCTATTCGCCATAAGCACTCCGGTCGGCAAACAGGCCGGTACAGGACGCATGATGGGCAATGTAGGCGGCAGGCGTCACGTCGCCCGAACGAAGCACATCGGAAACTGCCGTCCTCCGGCTCCGGCCCACCGCCAGCAGAAGCAGCCGTCCGGCCGCCAGCAACTGCGGCCCCGTAGCCGTGACACACTTCTGTCCCGTATAGGGATTGATGCAAGGGGCATACCATTCCCTCAAAGCCAGCAAGCGCTCCTGCCCCGCATAGATGGAAGCCACATGGCCGTCGGATTCCAACCCCAACAGAACAATATCGAAAACTGGTACCCCCGCCACCTGCGGCACCGTAGCTGCCACAACCCGTGCATAACGGGAAGCCTCCCGCTTCGGCGAAAGCAGGTCGGACATCGGGTAAATGTGTTCCAAAGGAAAATCGACCTTGTCGAGCAACAGGCGGCACAACGTACCATAGTTGCTGTCCGAGTCGCTGACGGGGACGCAACGCTCGTCGGTCCAATAGATGCGCATCCGTTCCCAGGGAGTCTGCCCGCCATACTCATTGGCCCATATATCAAACAGAGGCAACAGAGAATCGCCGCCGGAGAAGGCCAAACAGAATGTCTTCTCAGGCCGGGCGTTCATCGTGTCAAGAAGATGCCTGATCAAGGCATGACAGGTAGCGGTAGCAGTTCTTTCTATATGAATATCCATGTTCGGCTAATCAACAAAGTAAAGGAATCGGATGTATTTTTTAAACAAAAGGAAACAGATGTTTGTTCATAAGCAAAAGCAGATAAAAAGGCTGTTTCTGCAACAATCATCCACCTTTTTGGAACAAATCGTTTGCATTGTGTTGAGAAAAGCCTATATTTGCACAAATCTAACAAAAATGTGCAATCATTATGGAGCAAAGTTTTATCGCATACATTGAGAAAAGCATCAAGGAAAACTGGGACCTGGACGCCCTGACCGACTACAAGGGAGCAACCCTGCAATACAAAGACGTTGCACGAAAAATCGAAAAGTTACACATTATCTTTGAGGCCAGCGGCATTCGGAAAGGAGACAAGATAGCCGTCTGCGGACGCAACAGCTCGCACTGGGGCGTGACGTTCCTCGCCACCCTGACCTATGGAGCAGTCGTCGTACCCATTCTGCATGAATTCAAGGCCGACAACATACACAACATCGTGAACCACTCCGAAGCCAAGCTGCTCTTTGTAGGCGACATGGTCTGGGAGAACCTGAACGAAAACGCCATGCCCCTGCTGGAAGGCATCTTCCTGATGACCGACTTCTCCATCCTCGTCTCCCGCAGCGAGAAAGTGGACTATGCCCGCGAGCACCTGAACGAGCTCTTTGGCAAAAAATATCCCAAGAATTTCCGCAAGGAGCACATCTCCTACCACAAGGACCAGCCGGAGGAACTGGCCGTCATCAACTATACATCGGGAACCACCAGCTACTCCAAAGGCGTGATGCTGCCCTACCGCAGCCTCTGGTCGAACACGACTTTTGCCTTCGAAGTACTGTCCCTGAACAGTGGCGACAAGGTGGTGTCCATGCTCCCTATGGCCCACATGTACGGACTGGCCTTCGAATTCCTGTATGAGATTGCCGTAGGATGTCACATCTATTACCTGACGCGCATGCCGAGCCCCAAAATAATCTTCCAGGCCTTTGCCGAAGTAAAGCCGCGCATCGTCATCGCCGTCCCCCTCATCATCGAAAAGATTATCAAGAAGAACGTGCTGCCCAAGCTGGAAACGCCCACCATGAAACTGCTGTTGAAAGTTCCCTTCGTGAACGACAAGATCAAGGCAACCGTGCGCGACCAAGTCATCCAGGCTTTCGGCGGCAACTTTGAAGAGGTTATCATCGGCGGTGCAGCCTTCAACCACGACGTGGAGCAGTTCCTGAAAATGATAGACTTCCCCTATACCGTGGGCTACGGTATGACTGAATGCGGCCCCATCATCTGCTACGAGGACTGGAAACACTTCAAACCAGGTTCCTGCGGGAAAGCCGCCCCGCGCATGGAGGTCAAGATTCTGTCGCCTGACCCGGAAAACATTCCCGGTGAAATCATCTGCCGGGGTCCCAACGTGATGCTGGGCTATTACAAGAATGAAGAAGCCACCCGCGACGTATTGGAACCGGACGGCTGGCTCCACACCGGCGACCTGGCACTGATGGATCGCGAAGGAAACGTCACCATCAAGGGACGCAGCAAGAATATGCTCCTCGGCCCCAGCGGACAGAACATCTATCCGGAAGAAATAGAAGACAAGCTGAACAACATGCCTTACGTATCGGAAAGTATCATCGTACAACAGAACGAACGGCTGGTCGGACTGGTCTACCCCGACTTCGACGATGCCTTCGCCCACGGCCTGACCAACGAAGACATCGAACGGGTGATGGAAGAAAACCGGGTGGCACTGAATGCCGAACTTCCGGCCTACAGCCAGATTTATAAAATGAAAATCTACCCGGAGGAATTCGAGAAGACTCCGAAGAAGTCCATCAAACGATTCCTCTATCAAGAAGCCAAAGGATGAAACGTATCTATATTATCACCTTGACAATGTCCCTGCTCACCGCAGGGACACTTCTTTTTGCCCAATCCCGTACTCCACTCCCCGCTTCCAATCCACTGAAGCCCGTAGGCATCAACCTGTCTCTATGGAAAGGCTTGTCCACCCAACCGACAGACAGCGTCGGAAGTACAGCCTGCAACCTGGGTATCTTTTCTTCCCAGAACAACCTGACCGGAGTGGGTATCAACCTGCTGGGAAGTGTCACGAAAAGAGACGTAAAGGGCCTGCAACTGTCCGGACTGTCGAACACCGTAAAACAACAGATGAAAGGCCTGCAACTGGCTGGCATCACCAACATCAACGGTTATGGATATCAAGGTGTCTCCATCGCCGGGCTGGTAGGTATCAACGGTGATGAAGGAAAAGGCCTGCTGGCCTCCGGCCTGGCAAACGTTACCGGCAATGACAACTGCGGACTGACTTTGGCCGGATTGATGAACTTTACCGGCAACGGAGGAACAGGATTGCTCTTGTCCGGAATCGCCAACATCACAGGCAATGGCTACCGAGGCATAGCGGCATCCGGACTGATGAATGTATCGGGCGGCTCTGCAGCCGGCATGCAGGTGAGCAGTCTGCTCAACCTCACCGCAGAAGACATGGCAGGCCTCCAGCTGTCGACTCTCGGCAACGTTGTAGGGAAAGAGCTGAAAGGCGTCCAGATTGGACTGGCCAACATGGCCTCCCGAGGCAAGGGACTCCAAATCGGTCTGTTCAATTATTACAAGGACAAATTCGACGGACTGCAATTAGGACTGGTCAATGCCAATCCTCATACCCGAACCCAACTGCTGGTATCGGGAGGCAATACAACAAAAATCAATCTGGCAGCCCGCTTCAAGAACAACCGGCTTTACACCATCCTGGGAGCCGGCGCCCCTTACTTCGGCTTTGACGACCCGTTCTCCGGCTCCCTGTTCTATCGGGCCGGTGCCGAACTTCCTCTTTACAAGCATCTGTTTGTCAGCGGAGACTTGGGTTATGCCCATATCGAGACATTCCGCAAGAACAACACTTCCTGCCCGGCGCGCCTTTATTCCCTCCAGACACGCATCAATCTGGAATACAGACTGACGGACCGCATGGGGCTGTTTGTCAGCGGGGGATACGGGTGGGACCGTTATTACAACCGGAATGCCACTTACGACCACGGTACAATCATAGAGGGCGGCATCGTACTGTTCAAGTACTGACGCCGCCCTCCAAGGTCGGATATCTACTTTCTTGTCCGAGAAACTATCAGACGTGGTCTTTAATCAGTCCGGTACGATAGGCTACCAGCAATTTCTTCAAATCCTCAATCTGAGTGCGCAATTCACGTCCCTTATCGGTATCTTTCACCATCATGCGCTGCGAATTGAATTCCACCAGGAAAGTGGTCGACTTGATGTCAAGTCCCTCTTCGATAGCCTTCTGACGACTTTGAAAGGGTTCGTGCTGTACCAGCTGCAGACCGTGCGAATGATATACCAACGTATATCCGGCAATGCCCGTTTCCGGCTGATAGGCTTTGGAAAAGCCGCCATCAATCACCAGCAGTTTTCCTTCGGCCTTGATGGGCTGTTCGCCCTTGATGGTCTTCACAGGCACATGACCGTTGATGATATGGGCATGAGCTTCGGGATCTATGCCAAATTCCCTCAGGATGTTATTGCAGACCTCCACCTCGTTCCTCAACGTATAATAATACCCTTTCGTTTCCTTGTGTAGAGACTTGTCCGCTACAAAATAACGTTCGAACGTAGCCATCTTGTCCTTATCAAAGGACGGGGCATCCGGACCGCACCACAAGTACCACATATAGTCGAGGGCAAAACTCTTTTCCTCCGAACCTTCCTCACCGAAATAGGCAGTACGCACCAACTGATCCACTTTCTTCAGCAGCTTCTCCCCCCAATACTCTTTTCCATTGATCTTCACATGCTTGAAGCGGCCGTCTGCATTCAGAGGCACCGAGGCATGGTAAAGCAAATTACTGTTGCACACCAGATACATGCCACCATAAGTAAAAAGGCAGCGCATGTGTTTCTTTAGTTTTTCACTGTTCATGAAAGAAGCATGGAGTTTCTCCATCAAATCATGCTCCTCGTCTGTCAACCGATAAGGATCAGCCGGATCGATTGTCGGGAAATTGGTATCGAGCAGAGCATATTCCTGCCCTTCATATTGGAAAACTCCCCGCTCAAAATCTATCAGATGCAACAACTTGCGCCCCTGCATACCGAGATCCGGACGACGGTCAATGATGGCAGCTTCCAGCTTCAACTGTATGATGGTAATGGCTTTATGCATCTGGGTAATGAGACGCAACGTCTTTTCATTGTAGCGGGAATCGGAGAAGTTCAGTTTCGGTGCAAAAATCTCACAGGGATCATCTCCATAAATATCCATGGCAAAGGTCGCCAACGGAAGCAGGTTGATGCCGTATCCGTCTTCCAATGTAGCCAAATTGGCATAACGCATGGACATACGAATCACGTTTGCCATACAGGCATCATTTCCCGACGCCGCCCCCATCCAAAGGAGATCATGATTACCCCACTGGATATCGAAGTTGTGATAATCGCAAAGCGTATCCATAATAATATGTGCCCCCGGACCACGGTCATAAATATCACCAACAATATGCAAGGAATCAATGGTAAGACGCTGGATCAGATTACACATAGCTATGATAAAGTCATCGGAACGCTTGGTCGAAATGATGGTACTGATGATGACATTAATATACGCATGCTTATTAGGATCTATAGTAGATTCATGCAACAACTCCTGAATGATATAGGAAAAATCTTTCGGCAAAGCTTTCCTCACTTTGGAACGGGTATATTTGGATGATACGTTCTGACACACCTTAACCAACTGATTCAGCGTAATCAAGTACCAGTCATCAAGATCCTTCTCTTTTTCCTTGATAAGTTGTAATTTCTCTTCCGGATAATAAATCAAGGTACATAGTTCCTTCTTTTCGCTCTCGCGCAACGTATGACCGAAGATTTCATTTACCTTACGTTTCACGGCTCCCGAAGCGTTCTTCAACACATGCTGAAAAGCTTCATACTCCCCGTGCAGGTCAGTCAGAAAGTGTTCTGTCCCTTTCGGAAGATTCAAAATGGCTTCCAAGTTGATAATCTCAGTACTGGCATCAGCTATCGTCGGAAAACTATGAGACAACAACTGCAAATAGCGCAAATCACTGATGATACTTTCAGAAGTAATGTTTCCCATGACTTTATCGTTTTAATACATTCTTTTCTCTATTCTGTCTCAATATATACCCCTATCATCCCAATAGGAACATCAGCAGCACTTGGGCTATGATGACCCGCAGGAACATGCAAAGCGGATAAACCGTAGCATAAGATACGGACGGATTATCCCCCGGGATGGTATCATTGGCATAATTCAATGCCATCGGGTTGGCCATACTACCACACAACATACCTGTCACAGAACCGAAATCCACTTTCATCCATTTAAAAGCCACCACCCCCATGATGAATACAGGCAACAATGTCAGTACAAAACCCACACCAATCCAAAGCAGACCTTCAGGACGGAATACAGTCTCAAAGAAATGAGCTCCTGCATCCAACCCCAGGCAGGCCAGATACAAAGACAACCCCAAAGCACGAAGCATCAGATTAGCACTGCGAGTGGTATAAGTCACCATGTGCAAGCGCGGGCCAAACGTACCTATCAAGATACCGACAATAATGGGACCACCGGCCAATCCCAATTTCACAGGCGCGCTGATACCGGGAATGGAAATGGGAATAGCTCCCAGAATAAGCCCCAATATAATGCCAATGAACACTGCCACAAGGTTGGGCTCCTTCAGACTCTTGATAGCATTACCCAACACCTTTTCCACATTATGTACAGCCGCCGCTTCACCAACAATTGTCAAGCGGTCACCCAACTGCAACGTCAGACCAGCTGTAGCCAAAAGTTGTACGCCGCTTCGATAAACACGCGTAATGTTGATACCATAATGATTGCGCAGGTGGAGGGAACCTAATTTCTTACCGTTCAATTCGGGACGGGTCACCACAATACGCTGGGATATCAATTTGCTGTCAATGGCATCCCAGTCAATATCCTCCTTATTCCAATCCGTATGTTCCTGTTCACCGAAAAGCACCGTCATCGCAGCCGCCTCTTTCTCTGAAGTAATGACCAGCAAGCGGTCACCTTCCATCACGACCTTATCCGATGTTGGAATAATTACCTTTCCATCACGCCACAAACGGGAAATCACAAACTTGGAATGGCTCAGATCCGCAATCTCTTTCACACTTTTGCCAAAGATGCCCGGATTATGCACTTGGAAAGCACCAATATACGTCTTGTTATCATTATCCTTTTCCGATATTTCCAAATCTTTGTCCTTTACCATCAGCTTGCGGATGACAAGGATTGCCAATATGACGCCTATTACTCCCAAGGGATAAGTGACAGCACAACCCAAAGCCGGCGTGCTGGCGTCCATACCCATCTGCTTCAGCGTCTGTTGAGCAGCTCCCAAAGCCGGTGTGTTGGTCGTGGCACCACAAAGAATGCCTGCCATATCGGGCAAGGAAATGCCTGTCAACCAGCAACCTGCCACTGCCATAAAAGTACCAATCAGAACAACTCCGATACCCAGCATATTAAGACGGACACCTTCATCACGAAAAGAACTGAAAAAACCAGGCCCCACCTGCAGTCCCAAAGCATATACAAATATCACCAAGCCAAAACTCTCGGCATAGTTCAGCATCTGAGGGTCTATCTTCAACCCCAAGTGTCCAGCCAATATGCCGGCAAAGAAAACAAAGGTGACACCCAGCGATATGCCTCCTATACGTATTTTACCCAATCCGAGTCCAATGGCACAGATGAGTGATAGTATCACCACCGCCTGCAAAGCCGATGGTTCTATAAACAAATTATACAGCCAGTCCACGGTCAGTTCTTATTTAGAGTTCAAGCTTGATGTTTATTCCTTGCGTTTTTGAACCGCACCCGCAGCACTTCCAGCACGGCCGGCAAAACAGACACGACTATAATAGCCACTACCAGCAACTTCAGGTTTTGTTGTACGAAAGGAAGGTCTCCGAAAAAGTAGCCCGCATAGCAAAACAAGGCTACCCATAGCAAACCGCCAGACACGTTGTAAAGCATGAAATAATAGTAGTGCATTTTGCCCATACCTGCCACAAACGGCGCAAAAGTACGTACAATCGGGACAAAGCGGGCTATAATAATCGTTTTTCCGCCATACTTCTTGTAAAATTCATGCGTTTTATCCAGATGACTCTGCTTAAATATCTTGGATTTAGGATTACTGAACAGTTTTTTTCCGAAAAAATGCCCGATGGCATAATTGCTTGAATCCCCCAGGACGGCCGCAGCAAATACGATGAGTACTAACACGTTGACCTCCAGAGGTATGTCGGGCTGTGCGGCGATAGCCCCCGCCACGAATAGCAAGGAGTCTCCCGGCAGGAAAGGGGTAACCACAAGACCGGTCTCGCAAAAGATAATGAGAAAAAGAATGGCATACGTCCACAAATGATAAGCTTGCACGATATTAATCATGTGCTGGTCAATGTGAAGGATGAAATCGATGATGAAATCCATAACAATGTCACATTTTACAATGAATTCAACCAAAACAGGCGACCGCAGATATTATTGCAGCCGCCTGTTATTCAAAAGTAGTGGATACGAGAATCGAACTCGTGTTCCATGCGTGAGAGGCATGTGTCCTAGCCGCTAGACGAATCCACCCTAAAAAATTTGTACACCCTCAGGGATTCGAACCCTGGACCCACTGATTAAGAGTCAGTTGCTCTACCAACTGAGCTAAGAGTGCATTCTTTTCTGATTTGCGGTTGCAAAGGTAGGTGTTTTCTTTTAAACATCCAACATTTTGCATCATTTTTTCACCTTTTCATCGAAATTTATTCAAACTCATAAATATCTGAAGGCGTATTCCGCTTTAAGGCAATGACTTGCACATCTTTGCCAACGATAATCCCTTTGTTTCGTAGTGAGAGTTCTACTGTCTTATATGCCAGTTCGGGGTGATTATTGTCTTTGCTAAGATGACAAAGCCAAATATATTTAAGACTTTCATTGATATTTTCTGCCAAAAAATCGGCGGTTTCGCGGTTACTCATGTGTCCATTAGGCCCGGCAATACGTTCTTTTAAATATTGGGGATAAGGTCCCATTTTCAACATCTCTTCATCGTAATTCGCTTCCAATACCAAATAGTTTGCTTTACATATATATTCGGCGGCAGTGGGAGTGATATGCCCCAAGTCAGTAAGGAAAGAAAATATTTTACCGTCTATATTTATGCAATAGCCAACATTGTCAGTTCCGTCGTGAGGCACTTCAAAGGCAGTAATTGCGAAATCTTCCAATTCCATTGTCTCACCTTTGTGCAGGTAGTGTACGCAGGTCGATAATTTCTCGGTCATGCAATAACTTTTGTTGATTCCTGCATGTACTTCCGGAGTAGAGTAAACAGGAATTCCAAATTTCTCTCCTAAATGCCCTACTGCTTTGATGTGGTCGGCATGATCGTGTGTTATGAATACTGCCCGGATAATATCCAGTCCGATTCCAAGTTCTTTTAATGTTTTTTTTATTGTACGGATGCCAATGCCTGCATCCACCAATATGCCATATCTGTCTGTTCCGAGAAAATAGCAGTTGCCGCTACTTCCGCTTGCGAGACTTATAAATTTGATTTTCATTTTGTTGCTCTCCCAATTCTAGTGAATCCCCACGTTTTTTGTGTTAAAAGAGCCGCAAATATACATAAAAAAAGGAGGAAATAAAATAGAAACAGGCTTTTTCAGAAAGATGATTTAGCGGATATTGTTTTAAAAGAATGCCTGGAATCTGGATTATGGAATACGTAGATAATAACCCTTTCCTCTGACTGTTATTAATTTATATTCTTGGAATTCTTTTAAAACTTTCCGGATTGATTTGATGTGTGCATCTATTTTTTCATTGGCATTATCATCCGTAGGCCAGAAACTCTTTTTTATTTCTTCACGACTTACGCAAGTTCCTGCTTTTTCATAAAGCATATTTAGTAAAGTGAGGTCTAATTTCTGAATGTTGCACTTTTTGTTTCCTATATACAACTCTTGTTTCTCCATGTCTATGTTCATACGGGTAAGGAGTGTTTGAGTATCCTTTTCCTTTTTAAGAAAAATGAGTATGAAAATAAGAATCATCAATTGTCCGATGAGCCAAAAGAGAGTGTTGTCTATGTGTCGTAAAATGGTTTTGAAGTCATAGTTTACCCATGCTTGTACCTTGATGTTTTGGGTGATATCTACTATGTATCGGGGAGTATTGTATGCCGTTCGGGGAATTGCAGAACTTTGGTCACTGTGTTGGGAAATGGATTTGTTATAATAAATAGTTCCGGTCCTGCCGGTTATGTCATGATCGGATAATATCTTTCTAAAGGTTGCATTTAATTCATCGGGCTTTATGGGTTTTAGTTGGGATAGAATGTATTGGTTCAGCATACGTTTGGCGGTCTGCTCGTCCAGGCTGTCTTTAAAGGTATAGATTGTTTTTCCTTGTCTGGTTCTTATGGTGTAGCTTTTTACTTTTTGATGTAGGCTGGGAGCGATAGTATACATCTTTATATCCCAGTTTGTAGGTTCGGGATGATAATAGCTGATATAGGAAAGTCTTTCATTGTAATCTTCCGTAATGGCGGATTTGAAAGCGTGGTCTATTTGGGTATTCACTCGTTCGGCACTATTATGAAAAGCGATATAAACAGTATATAGAACGGTGGTGGTGACTGCCATAAATAAGATAATGTGTGTTTTTGCCCTTTTCATCGTATGAATTTTGAATGCAAAAGTAAATAACGTTAAGGAAAAAACAGGTGTTTTATCTGATCTTTTTCTGAAAAAGGAGAAAATTCAGAAAGAGTTCAGATAAATATTTTGCAGAGATACAGGCTTTTCTTCTTCTTTGCGTCAGCAAAATATTTTGCGAATCAATAAAAGCAAGAAACGTATGAGAACAAAAGCTGTTTTATTTTTTCTCTTGTTATTGCCGGTGTATGTGGTGAATGGCCAAGATGACAAGAGAGAGTATTTGAAAAAGGTGTGGGATAATTTAGAGCAGATTAAGTCAGCAACGTATAAAGTAGAGGGCGAAGTCTGGAATCCTGGTGATACAATTCCTTCCAGTATTAGAAAATATATGGTGAAAGAGTTCGATAATCCGGCGGATTCTACGATAGGGGCAAGTTTTGTGAATTTGGGAACAGATGATGGTAAAGAGTTCCAATTCGGTTATAATGGTGAAGTACGTGTGTTGGTGAATCATGCTGTCAAGGAAATAAAAATCGATAATTTTACCACCAGGCCGTTACCTGTCAGACCGTTGTCCCCACCTTTCTTTAATTATTGCAAAAATATTGTCAGGTATGCTTTGGAAACAGAAGACAGCATAGCCACCACATTGGAAGACTGTGGGGATTATTTTCATTTTAAACTTGTCATAAACGAAAATACACAAGTGGAGTTCTTTGGTAAAGCTTATCACATGCCTCCACCTCCTTTTTATGTAGAGCCGACTTCTATTTATGAACTGTGGATTCACAAATCGAATGGTTTGCCTTATAAAAAACGGAGAGCAATGTCCCATGATATATCGGTGGAAACTTGCTGTAATGTGGAAATAAACAAAGAAACAATTGACAGGTTTGATGTTTTCGATTATGTTCCGCAAGGTTATGAAACAAAAAAATATGATTATGGCGTTCCTTCCAGGAATATGGCCGCTAATCTGACGGGTAAGAAAGCACCAGAATGGACATTGAATGATATAAAGGAGCGTCCCGTGTCATTGAGTGATTTGAAAAGTAAGGTCATCTTGGTAAATATAACAGGAATAGGTTGCGGAGCTTGCCAGGCTTCTATCCCTTTTCTGAAAGAACTGAAAAGAAAGTACCAAGAAGAAGATTTTGAATTGGTAGCCATTGAAAGTTGGAGCCGGATGCATTCACTTCAGAATTATGCAAAGAGAAAGGAATTGAATTATATGTTTTTGGATGGAGATGATAAAGTGATAGAAGATTACCGGACGGGTGGGGCAGCTCCGTACTTTTTTATTTTGGATAAAGAACGGATTATACGGAAAGTCATCCGAGGATATGGCATGGGAAAAACCGACAAGGAAATAACGGAGGCTATAGAAGAATTGCTATAACTGGAATGAGGATGGAACAAAAAGTGAAAACTTTTGCAGACACATTTGTTCCATCCTCATTTATTTATATTCAGCACTCTGACGGTTGTCAAAATTGGAAGAACTTCTTGGCATTATTATAGCAGATATCTTCCACCATCTGATTGACGCGTTCTATTTCGCAAGCAGGGATTTCGCCGTTTTCCACATCATTACCCAGCAAGTTGCACAAAGTACGACGGAAATATTCGTGACGCGGATAAGACAGGAATGAACGAGAATCTGTCAGCATACCTACGAAGCGGCTCAACAAGCCTAACAATGACAGTGCATTCATCTGTTTTTCCATACCGTCTTTCTGATCGAGGAACCACCATCCAGAACCGAATTGAATTTTGCCTGGAATTGTACCGTCCTGGAAGTTGCCTAACATGGTAGCAATTACTTCATTGGCGCAAGGATTCAAGTTGTAAAGGATAGTTTTGGCCAGTTTTCCTTCTGTATTCAGGCGGTCAAGGAATTTTGCCATCGCTTTGGCGGTGGTAAACTCACCGATTGAATCGAAACCAGTATCAGGTCCCAGAAGTTTGAACATCTTGGTGTTGTTGTTGCGGATTGCTCCATAGTGGAACTGCTGGGTCCAGCCTTTTTCCCAATCCATTTCCCCAAATACGATCAGCATGGCTGATTTGAATTTCAGAATTTCTTCTTTGGTCAATTCGGCACCGCCATACACCTTATTAAATATAGCTTTGATTTCTGCATCTGTATAATCTTCTGCATAAAACTCCGAAAGCCCGTGGTCTGAAAGCCGGCAACCTTGGGCAGCAAAGAAATCGTGCCGATGTTCCAACGCACCGATGAAATCAGCAAAGCCGGATATGGTCTGCCCAGAAGCTTGCTCCAACCGCCCCACATAGCTGCGGAACGCTTCAGGATCCTCCACGGCCATCGCCTTGTCCGGTCGCCATGTCGGGAGCATCCGGATTTCAAAACCGCTCGCCTTCGTGGCGATGTGGTGCTCCAAGCTGTCCACCGGGTCATCGGTGGTACATACCGTTTCCACACGGTAATGACGCATCAGGCCCCGGGCAGAGAACTCCGGTTGTGCCAACTTCGCATTACACTCCTCGTAAATATCTCGGGCCGTAGACGGGTTCAGCAATTTGTCGATACCGAAAGCCGTACGCAGTTCCAAATGCGTCCAATGGTACAATGGGTTGCGCAACGTATAAGGCACGGTCTCCGCCCACTTCTCAAACTTCTCCCAGTCCGAAGCGTCGCCCGTGATGTAACGCTCGTCCACCCCGTTGGTACGCATGGCACGCCACTTGTAATGGTCACCGCCCAACCACAGTTCCGTAATGGAACGGAAGCGGTAGTCCTCTGCCACCATCCCCGGATTCAGATGGCAATGGTAATCTATGATGGGCAGCCGTTCGGCATGCCCGTGATACAGTTCCCGCGCGGTGTCCGTCCCGAGCAGGAAATCCTGATCCATAAATGCTTTCATGTTTCTTGTCTCCTATTCTTTAATCAGTTGGTAGCGCGGCACCAAGAGTTTGATAATCACCCAACTCAACAGGTATCCCAACGACGCTACCATAAATACTATCATATAACCGGCTTCGATACCCCAGAAGCCCAAAAACTCCATCTGTGTTTCCTTTGAATACGTGAACAGCATACCGGAACACATGTTGAACAGCAGGCAACCGATACCGCCCGACATGCCGCCGATGCCTGTCACCGTGGCCACGGCAGACTTGGGGAACATGTCGCCCACCACGGAATAGACATTCGCGCTCCAACTCTGATGCGCCGCCCCTATGATGCCGATTATCACGATGGGAAACCAATACGACCAACTGCCTAAAGGCTGCGCCACCAACCCTATCAAAGGGAAAAAAGCATAGATGAGCATGGCACGCATGCGCCCGGCATACGGGTTCATCCCTTTACGCCCCACGAACCACGTAGGTAGGTAGCCACCAATGATGGAGAGCATCGAAATGAGGTAAAGGGTGAAGATGAGCAACATCCCCGTCGTGGAATCCGAACTATAGCCATAGACGTCATGCACATAAGCCGGTGCCCAGAAAAGGAAAAACCACCACACTCCGTCGGGCAGGAAACGCCCGGCCACGACGGCCCACGTCTGGCGGTAGGTCAGGCACTTCCAGATGCCGATGCCCTTCGCCGGCTTGGCCTCTTCCGCCCCCTCGGCCATCGAGGCATCGGTGGCGGCATCCTGCTCGATGTAGGCCAGTTCCACCGCATTGACGCGCTTGCTCTTCTGCGGGGCATCGTACACATACACCCAAACGCCCATCCAAATGAAACCTACGGCACCCACCAAGAGGAAGGACATCTCCCATCCCCAGCATCGGGCCAACAAAGGTATGACGAAAGGAGCGAGCAAGGCGCCAATCTGTGCCCCGCTGTTGAACACGCTGGTGGCAAACCCACGGTCTTTTTTCGGAAAGTATTCCGCCGTGATTTTAATGGC
>ENA-OOWN01001545-OOWN01001545.1-human-gut-metagenome-genome-assembly--contig:-NODE-1545-length-16480-cov-2.022405_pt1 | contig 16480 bp, 8 predicted proteins | sample MGYA00241406_ERZ501319 | MGnify/ENA primary metagenome ERZ501319 (study PRJEB25962, sample SAMEA2042734) | human gut metagenome | biome: human gut; feature: human-associated habitat; material: faeces... | reverse complement strand
GCCATGTTTTGCAATTTATACATTGCAAAACATGGCGGAGTGTGTAATAATTAATGTTAAATTGATAGAACAATTTTATACAAAATACTTATGAGGAGTGGTGTGAAATGACAGTATATTTATGGATACTCAGTGGCCTTGTATTGCTCATATTTCTTGTATGGTTCTTTTTTGGACGGACAGATCTGGCAAGAACAGCGAATCTGCTCGTTGATCTGGTGATTATCGTAACTGTGTGTGCAGTGTTCGGCATTATCAGCTATTTGCAATTTCAAAATAAAGACACAGAAGAGGCAACGGCAGTAGATCCGGTGATTGCGGAAACAATCGTGGTGGAACCGATTGCGACGGAACCGGCAGAACAGGAGACAACCGTGGCAAATACACCGGAACCGGTGAAAGATATCGAGGATATCACGGTGTCTGGCAATGCAGCCCAGCTGGTAACACCGACACCGGAAGCTACCGCAGCGCAGTAGGGACAGACGGAATTATATACTGAGTAAAGAGAGGAAAATGTAATGAAGAACTTAAAACAATATATGGGAGTCTGTCTGGCGGTACTCCTGATGCTGACAGGAGTGTTATACAACAGCATGACAGTACAGGCGGCAGATACGGATGAACATCGAATGAATGTTGTATTTGTACTGGATCAGAGTGGATCTATGGCAAAGACAGATGCAAATGCACTGCGGTATGAGGCGGTGGATCTGTTTCTTGGACTGGCTACAGAAACCGGCAATTATATGGGTGCGGTAGTATTTGATGATTCCATCGTTTTACAGAGAGATATCACGGAGATTAGCGGCAAGGAGAGCAAACAGGAACTCTCAGACAGCATTAAGGCAGCGAAAAGCTTTGGAGATACCAATATCGGAATGGCAATAGAGCTGGCAACGCAGATGTTACAGAATTCCGGTAATCCCAATCTGCGTTCGGCTATCATCCTGTTGTCGGACGGTAATACAGATCTTCCCAAAGATACCACCGGTCAGGCACTGGCAGCTTCGGAGCAGAGCAAGAAAAATGCCATTGATGTGGCAAGAGCACAGGGAATCAAGATTCATTCGGTATGCCTGAATGCCAATGGCGCTGCAAAGAAACAGGAATTGCAGGATATTTCTGATGCGACCGGCGGTGTATGCGTAGAAGTAAAAAGTGCAGAAGACCTGAAAGAAGTATTTAATCAATTTTATAACATTATCTATTCCACGGAGACCATTAATATTGCGGATACCGTGATTCCTGAGAACGGAGAACTGGAAGTGCCTTTTACGATCCCGGCAATGGGTGTAGAAGAGGCGAATATTATCATTAATACTTTGAATCCGGATACTACGTACAATCTGTTGAATCCGGATGGATATGGTTATATCCAGACCGAGATGGATGCCATGTCCATCAAGGCGAAGACATTTACCGTAATCAAGATTGAGAAACCGAAGTCCGGAGAGTGGATCCTGAAGGTGAGAGGAATCTCCGGTGATCAGGTCAAAGTGGATATGGTTTACAATGCCAGCATCTCCATTGATCTGACCAGCAGCACAGGCAGCTTTGAATGGAATGCGGGAAATACGACAGAAGTGATGGCGGTGTTCTCCAATATGGGAAATACCGTTACAGATGCCAATATTTACCAGCAATATCCTATCAGCCTGAAGGTGACAGATGCGTCAGGTGCGACTGTTATGGAAGAGACGATGGACGTGAAGGATGCCTCTGCAGAGGCAACGACAGCCTTGCAGCTGACAAATGGCGGAGAGTATACCGTTACAGCCACCAGCAAAATTGATGATATGACAGTCAGCTCCATACCGGTAACGGTAAAGATAACTGCCAGTGCACAGGCAGCACCTGTGGCAACTGCAGCACCCAACGCACCGGAGAAAGAGGGAATGGGACTGTTACCGATTCTTCTGATCGTATTGCTGGTCGTTCTTCTGGCAGTGGTATTGCTTGTGATTCTGAGTAAGAAAAAAGGTTCCGGTATCATTCGTGGCCGGATTCAGTTCTCCGGTTACAATGACGGCTATCTGGGAAGCCCGCAGACCTTTGATGGGACAAAAGGCAAGATGATTCTGAGCAGATATCTGGATTACAGTGAAGATGTGGGTGTAGAGCTGGGAACCACTTATCTGAAGGCAGGAGAAAGAGACAGCTATATTTATCTGATCTCTCCTAAGGGATATTACACAGATGCGAACCCGGATGCCAAGAATAAAAAGATCCGTCTGGATGCAGAGATGGAAGTACAGGTCAGCAGTGATATTGATTTCACCAAGTATTTAAAGATCACTTATATCCCCGATGATATGGGATATTAGAATATACACTAAAGGAGAAGACAAGGCATATGGCAACTTATGGACAATTACTAATTGATGCAGGCGGCGGAGTCATTGACCACGGCAAACAGTCTGCAAGACAGGACGGTGCAACACTGGTGATCGGTCTGGGCGGTACCGGATCCGATGCTGTTATGAAATTGAAGAAAGAAGTGTTCAAACAGCTTAAGCCGGATGATGAGAATGCGGTGCTCCCTACTTATTCCGCCATAAAATATCTGGTTGTGGATTCCGATGCATCCAAGATCAATGCACAGGCAGGAAAGCTTACGGATATCGACAGGAATACCGAATTTTTTGAGATATCCAATTCCAATATCAAAGCAACCTTCGGTGCAACGGAAATTATGAAGAACAGACCGGAATTATACTGGCTGGATTATGAACATATTTCTATTAATCAGGCATACGCAGGTGCCGGCGGTATCCGACAGGTAGGACGGTTCCTGTTGGTCGATAAGGCACGGGCACTGTATGACAAAATCAAGAGTGAAATGCAGAGTGCACTCCTTGCCTGCAACAATGGTAAACTGACAGTACATATCTGTGCAGGTATCTCCGGTGGTACCGGAAGCGGCACTTTTCTGGATGTGTGTTATCTGGTAAAGCAGGCGCTGCAGGAAATCGGTAAGACAGAAGCGGATGTCTGCGGTTACTTCTTCTTGCCGGATGTGAATCTGTCTGTGCCGGAAGTGATGAATGACTCTTTGATTTCTAAATATATTGGGGTTAACGGGTACGCTGCTCTACAGGAACTGGATTACTGCATGAACTTTGCTAATAATAAAGACAGTTTCCGTATGAATTATGGTTTTACCAAAGTGGATTTCAATATGCAGCCGGTAGAATTGTGCTATTTGATTTCTACTACGGATGCAGCCGGAAACAGAGTGCAGAACGGCTATCATTATGCAATGGGCGTTGTTACAGATCATATTATCAGTTTCCTTGCAAGAGTAGAGTTTCCGGAGGGACAGAATTCAGAGAAGAACGACGGTCTGACTTTGGAAGGTCATATCTCTAATCTGAATTCCATTCGAGACGGAATTACGCTTCAGCATGGTGCTAACGTGAATTATAACATTCTTGGTGCCGCCGTTGCAGAAATGCCATTGTCAGAAATCGCAACCTATCTGGGTGCGAAGCTTTTTGAAAATTTCCGGCCAATGTATGACAAAGTTCCGACAGAAAAGGAAAGAGATGAATTCCTGGTAAATAATCAGTTACAGTATGAAGACCTGCGCAAATCCCTGACAGCCAACTGTCCGGGCGCGGTGAATTTCCCAACAAGCTATGATGCGAAAATGTACAAAGCAAGAGGAAATGCAGCGTTTGTACAGCGCGCGTCAGATTTCCTGGCATCCAACATGGGTGAGATGGAGAAGAACCTTCGTACAATGGCGGAAGAAATTACGGAATTCAATATTCCGAAGGAAAGTACTTCTCTGATCAGCAGAACCTACAAAGCATTGTGTGATTCCTTTGTAACAAACCTGGATTTCGGACCGTTTTATGCCAAGAGAATGTTGGTTGGCGGTAACAATCAGAATCTGATCCATGCGGTGGATGGTTATATTGCGAAGAATAATGAAAATCTCGCACATGAGCTTCGCCAAGAGCAGCTGAGAGACGATGAGTATGAACATGCGAAGATCCGTATGGATTCGGCAGGTATCCTGAATGAAAAGAAGCGTATGGAAGAATACCTGAATGCACTGAACAATCTGTATGTACATCATTATAAGGTAGAACAGTTCAAGAACATGGGAGCACTTCTGGCGCAGTATAAAAATCTGTTGATAAAACTGGATCATAATTTCTTCGCAGTGCTGACCCAGATGCTGGAGACTCTGAGAGAGACCTTTGCAAAGAATGCGGAAGTGCTGTCTGAGGGAATAAAAGAAGAGAATACCTATACCTGGAAGATTCTGTTGGTGAAAGACATTAAAGAAGGACTGGACGAAGTTGTTAAAAATCTGGATCTGAATCAGACACTGTATGCACTGATGACGGATCTGTTTGATAACTGTAAGAAATGGATCAATCAGGATGAAAATGAAATCAGCAAACTGATCTCTGATTTTGTTCTGGGACAATTCCAGACGGCTACGAAGAAGACCATGACGGATTATCTGAAGGAAAAATTTGGTGTGGATAATGCGACATTGCTGGCACAGAAGATTGAGGATGAGATTATCCAAAAGGAATTGTGGCGTAAATCAACACCGCTGTTTTGGCAAAACTCTATGTATAGCAATCTGGTAGGAAAACAGAATACCTTGACGGTACCGTTTGATTCTTCAGAAATCTGCAATGCAGCAAATAATTTTGCGGCAAAGAAGAAAATCACTTTGAGAAGATCCGGAATCATTGACAAGATGTCTGTCATGAGATTCTATAGTGGATTGCCAATGTATGCTTATCAGGGAATTCAGGAATTGGAAAGGGCATATGAAGCAGATAACAAGGCGGGACGGCATTTGTATGAAAGAGGAGAATGCAACTGGAATCTGATCCTTCCGTCACCGATTCCAGCAAGCTTTAAGACAGGTATACCTATGGAACGAATTGAGAAAAAGAACGCAGAACTGACAGCAGAGTTTGAGAGAGCCAAAGAACTGGGCATTGTCGTAAAGGATCCGGTCGGCCACTGGGAGATCCTGACAACAGAGGATCTGGATACAGAGACGGTGATCAAAGAGGTAACCGGTAATAAAGACGTTGCTACAATGACAGTAGCAGAACTGTTGACAGCCACAGAAGCCTTGAAGAAGAAAGCAGAAGAGCTGAAGGCACAGACCAAGCCGGTACGCATTCAGTCTCTGGAGTCTGTACAGGGAAGCGAAGATCTGGTAATGATGGACTTTTACCTTATGGCACCGGTATTGAACGAAAAGGTGCGTACGGAACTGAAAAAGAGAGAAGTACTACATCAGAAGGTGGCAGAGTGGGAGAAATTACTGGAAGAGAAAAAAATCGGCGGTGCCCAGAAAATGAACTTCTTTAATGCTATTTTTACCGGTGTGATTGTATATGGCAAGAAAATCACATTCACTTATGATGAATTCGGCGTGGAGAAGGTCGTGGAACTGCAGAATAATACGATGCCTTACGGGCAGGCAGGCGCTTATCAGGCATATCTTACTTACGAAACACTGGATGCTGGTGTAAAACAGAAAATTGCGGCGCTTACCATGGCAAGAATGGATGAAGAGGATTCAGCGGAAGTACGTGCGGCAGTAGACGGACTGAATGCGAAGATGTCCCAGAGGATTGCAGGCTATCTGAGCTCCTATGAAGAAAATCTGAAACAAAAAGAAATGGAGAGCTTCTATCAGGAATTTATGAAAGCCTTCCAGAACTTCAAGGTCACCAATGATTATCTATAAGAAGTAACACTGACAAGGGTGTCCCGCACAGCAGGGATGCCCTTATCAGGAATAAGGACAAAAGTATGAGAGAGACAGAAGAAAAACAGCAGAGTTTTCGAAACGGAAAAGAACTTCTGGAGCATTGCATCAGAACATTGAATGCAAACCAGCGGGGAGAGTCGGGAGGAAATGTGGCACTCTATCCGGTGCTGGTGATCATGCTGGGCGAAAAATGCGCGGAACATGTAAAATATATCAAACGTACGCTGGACGATAACTGGAACAATGCTCGTTTCCTGAAATATCTGAAGGTAGTGAAGCAGGGGGATACCTGGCATCTCTGATTGACAGCTCTGAAGATTATGAACAGTGCGAATGGGAGTCGGAAACAGCAGAATTCCAGGAAGCTATGAATAAAGCGGTGGTGGAAATGCTGGAAGCGGATGAGAAAATCTTCCTTGAGAGAAATTCTGTGAAGATGGAGTATGTTCTGGACGCCACCGAGGAAGAGGGCAGGGAATATTATGACCTGTTTCAGATCACCCAAAACGAACTTTATACCGGAGAACTGAAAACACTGTATCTGATGCTGGACCAACGTCCGAAGGATGGCAATGTCCGCAAATCAGATGAACTTTTGCAATACATCAAAGCGAAAAGAAAAGACAACGCCGAAACCATTTATTTACTGAGCAATTTTCTGAAGGCGGGAAGTATGCTGGGAGAGAAACGTCTGTTTGAAAACTATCGTCTGATCGCAGACATTATTCTGCTGGGGGGAAACAGAGGCGGCGAGGCTTCTTTCAAAACGAATCTTTACAATGGGATCAAAACAGTGTCCTATGCGCTGGTGACGAAGCCTACTGATGAAATTGCGGAAGTGACACTGCAGGAATTATTAGAACAGATATATGAAGAGGATAAAAAGGCTTTTTCCGGAAGAATGACAGAAAAAGAAATCCGGGAGAGGATAGAAATAGATCACAATAACGGGATGGAAATGGGGGAAGACATTTTCCGTGGAGAACTGGAAAATCAGTTCCCAGACAGAAACAGCTTCTGTTACCTGCCGTTCCGATCGGAAAAAGAAGGAAAAGCGGCTCTTGGGGATGCTGGAATCAGCGAAAGAGAACTGAATGCGATCACATATGGAGCCTATGGCTCTTTTGTACGGAAGTATTTTGAAGAACCGGTGGAAAAGCTTTTCGCACAGAAGGAGAAGCTGGAAGAATACCGGATGCGGATCAAGGCGCATATCGGAGAAAAATTCGGTTATTTTGAACTGCTGGATCTGGATCAGCAGAGAGATGTCCTACAGCGTATTCTGGGAGAAGAATATCTGACATCGGGAGTTGGCAAATATGCGGATTTTCAGGGAATATTGTTCCAGCAGGCAGTATTTGAGAGCAGAAAGACTTTCTACGGGAAGATCAAACAACTCTATTGGGAAGAACTGGAAAAACAGATAGATGCGGCAAAGCGACTGGAGGAATATTACCAGGAATGCCTCAAAGAGATCCAGAGGGAAATGATCGTTACGGGAGAGGAATCGGAATCGGTAAAGAAAACATATGCGGATCTGGTAAAGGAATATGTCGGTTCCCACAGACGGGTCAATGAACGAAAGACAGCATTCCCGGAGATCTTCCGGGCAGAGAATACCAAGGAAGAACTGCTGGCGGCCTTTTGGAATGTATTCCGGGATATGATCCGGATAGAAGCGTATTCTTATGATTTCGAAAAGGAAGTAGATCTCCGTATGGGCAATACGAATGAAATAGGAAGAAATCAGCTGGTGACACAGGAACTGAAGAAACAGTTGGATGGAAGCATACGATTAAAGAATATTATTGATCTTGCCATGGTCAAGGTCAGCTGCTATTACCTGATCAGTGAAAATGCGAAGTATGCTTCCAATCTAAGACAATCAGACAGTAATGGAAGGGATTATACACTGTTCGGGCTGAATCGTACGGACAGCATTGAGCAGATGGAGATTTACAACATCTCCAATCCCGAACTGATCCGGTTGACAAGGGAGGAAGAGGATGCGGATAGAAGACTTTGAACGGGAGTATCAGATCAGAGAATTTCAGGTAAAAAGTCAGAGATTGCAGACGGAGCTGTCCTGGAAATTTAAATCAGCCAGCCATTTTCTGGTATTCATATATGACAGCAGATATGAATTTGATATCGAAGAAGCCGCCGGGAAGCTGGAAGAAGAGGGGATTACGGACAAGGAGATTGCCACAGGAAAAGCGAAGACCAACCTGTATCCCAGAGAAAATGGAAAGTTCCAGTTATATTGTGTCCGGGAGAAGGAGTTTGTACAGGACAAAAAGACCATGATCCTTCCGGGACAGAAAATGAAAAAGGGAATTCCTTATGAAATCAGCATTTTCTGTTGTGAATATGATTCGGAATTCGAAGAATTACGAGTGTTTCTGCCGGAAAATCCGGAAGATAACAAACAATATATTCCCGTGATCATTCAGCCGGAGATCACTTATGAAAAGAAACTGTTTTCGAAGACAACGACATGCATTCTGAAGCTTCCGAAACTGGAAGAGTACAGGGACGGAGCTATCATGTATCACGTGGAAGGCGTGAGAGCGGATATTCCGTTGTCTGCAGATTGTCTGGGAAGAGAATTGTTTATTCAGGTGCCTTCCAAAGACAGTGTGACGGTACGAATCCGTGAAGAATACAGGAAATATTATAAAAAAGTATAAGTGAGGATAAAAGAGGAATGGAGCAGAAGTTTATAGATGAAATGTGTAGGTGTCCGTATTGTTTTAAGAAATTTTCTCCGGAAGCGGTACAGTTTAAGGCGATGACCATGTATACCGAACAGGATCTGGAAGATTTCAGTGACAGTGAGCGGGAAGCCAAGAAGCTGTACATGGAGAGAGAGGACACCCTGTACAGAAAATTCTGGAATCAGTATCCCGGTTCTGATCCCGGCTTTGAATATGAATCTTTTCCGACGATGCTGGGATTGCCGCTGGAAGTGGAAGGCGGTCAGAAATATCCCATAGCGAAGGTACGTATGCATGATCCGGAAGGGTTTTTATATCAGGTGAGAGATGAAGAAGGACGGGATACCAAGGTACGGATCTGCCCGCACTGTCATAACCCGCTGCCTTTTGAATATGGAAAATATCCTGTGAAATACATAGCGGTAGTGGGAATTACCAGCTCCGGAAAAACAGTTTACCTGGCGCAGATCATGACGAAAATCAAAGAAGTACTGGCAAAGGCCAACCTTACGGTGATCGGAACCCATGAAGAGGTGGATAACTTTGTGCGTGATCATAGGATCAAGAAGGGGTATCCGCTGCCCTCCGGTAATACAAAGGATTTGTTGACAATGCCGCTGCCGTTAAATGTGATCAACAATAAAACAAAGCAGAAATATACGCTGATCTTTTACGATATCGCAGGAGAGAACTGTGTCAATCCCGAAGCAATGAATAAGTATGGAATGTTTATTGAAAATGCCAATGGAATCGTTATGATCATTGATCCCAAACAGTTCGGTGAATTATTCAATATCACTGAGGATTCGGAAGATTATGATGACGATGACACAGCCAGCCCGGAAAAGGTGGCCGAAGCCATGTACAATGCGTTTGGTGCCACCAGTGCCGAGGGCGGAAAATGTCAGGTGCCGTTAGCAGCTGCCTTATCCAAAAGCGATATTCTGAAGGATTATCTGGATTACAATCTGAACATGTTCCAGGATATCTGTTATGAAGACTACGATACTTTTGGTTTTCATTATGAAGAATTCTGCAATATTAATACAGAAATCGAAATGTTGTTTAAGAAGACGAGATCTATGCAGGGAATCCTTCTGGACAATCAGCTGAAGCAATGCTTCCCCAATCATGGGTATTTTGCTTTTTCTGCATTGAACGTCAAGGCGGAAACGAAGGCAGGCACAGATGGACTGGAGTATTCCTATATCGATGAGGATCCGGAGGCAATGCGGATAGAGGAGCCGCTTTTCTGGCTGCTGCATCAGATGGGTGTAATAGAAAAAGCACAGAAAAAACAGCGTAAAGCAAATAAGTCGAATCCTTTTCTTTCTATTTTCGGCAAATAAGGAGGGTACAAAATGAATTTATATCAGGCAGGCTATTTTCGAAAGGGAAGACAGGGGAGCAATGCAGGATGGGGAATCGTAGCTCCCTCAAAAGGAATGTCCCAGATAGCAAAAGACGGGTTTAAAGGTATCGCAGCGAAACTGGTAGAATTGAAGGGCTCTGAGGGAATGCCGGTGGTGAATACCGGATTATTCTTACATGATCGTTTTGTATATCTGATGAATGTCAACTATGCAGCACAGGGAGAGGATGCCAGAGGCGTTACCTATGTGCATGGCTATTGCTTCAGCATAGCAGACTATTATGAGCTGTGTGCGGATCCTGCGAAGATCTGTGCCGTTATGGAAGAAAGTTTCCCTCTGGAATATGATGACAAGATAACTGATTACCCGGTAGTAAACGAACTGAAATATACAGCGCTTTCTTTTGCGGAATTACTGGAGAAATATCATCTGACAGATGACGAGTACAGGATGCTGGTATTGGGGGCTATTAATGCTATTGAAAATTACAGTAATCCTCTCTGCATCTGTCTGTCCCTGCCGAGAGAGCAGTATAAAGAGGCATATCGGGAATTGCTTTATCTGATCATGAAAGGACTGCCATTGCATCTGCGGATCAAAATATCCGCATTTTCCTACGCACGCACCGGGGCAGCAATCTATGTATCCGATCACACAGAAGGAAACAACTATTTTGACCTGGATACCAGAGAGGCAGTGATCGACACTTCCAGAATGTCTCAGCTTGGATTTACCAGGATCTACAACACGTTACCGGCAAAAGCAGAAGCACAGAGAGATCTCATGCTGCAGGCAATGGCTGATTTTATCAATACAGCCTTTGAAAATCCGCTGAAGGATGCCGGATGTGCATTGGTGGAGGCAGGTTTCCAGGAAAAAGTAAAAAAAAATGATGAAGAAGGAATTGTAGCAGACAAGGCAGAAGAATTGCTGAAAAGTTTTCTGGGCTATAAGCTGACAAATACCCCGGAAGTGTTTGATTACCTTACGGATCTGCTGGCTGTGATCAACCAGACAGACAGACGCATCACGGACAGTAAGACTGCAAAGAAACTGGGAGAGCTTTACAGCAAATCGCAGTATACGCAGTTCGAGAGAGAGATGGATATCCTTCTGGCACATCAGATTCTGGATCAGGGAGCTGAAGGGTATAAGAAATTAAACGGACTGTTAAAATCAGAACAAAAATATCAGGTAGTCTGTGAGGAAATTCAAAAACGGAATGCAGAGTATTACAGAGCATATTACCTGAACAGTTATTTAAAGCATACGCTGACCAGTCTGAAAAGTATTCAGACGTACCTTGAACAGAATAAGATCGAGGATCTGGAAGAGCAGAAGGTTCTGTTACGGATTCTGGATCACGTCGTGGAAAAAGAAATGTCCATGAGTGAAGGGTATGAGGGGCTTAAGGCAACCAAAGATCTCGTTATCAGGATATTGTCCGGATTTTCTGAGAAACTGGACAGTGCATTCAAGGCAATAGAAGGACATACAGATTTTCTGTTGTGGAAGAATTTCCGGATGGCAGAGTTTGATCTGGAAATGGTGGATGATTACAAGGAAATGAAGGTGGCAGAAGTGGCTGCCAGAGGGGGGCTGGATAAGAGCTGCCCGACAGCATGTAATGTAATGAAACTGATCGAATTGTTTGAAGAAACGGATCAGGAAGCCATGAGAGATCTTCTGATACAGATATTGTTTGAAAACACTGTGCTGACAACGGCAGAAGAGAAACAGAATGTACAGGAAATTTTTAGAAACGAACGTCTGGATGATATCAATTTCAGCAAGATCAGTGGAATTGATTGCCTGCTGGCACTGTATTATGACTTTGGAAAGAAACGCTTTAAGATGCTGGAGTGGGGAAAATATGTCAAGCGTAAAGCCCCGGAATATCTGGAGGCAGATGCCATCAGACAGATGAAGAAACGGTCTGTGTTCTTAGCCAATGAAAACTGGAGTGAAATTATTCTGCAGGATATACAGGACACTCTGGCCAACGTCAAGAGGAACAAATCACAGGCGGTCAGCAAAGATGTGATCAGAGGGCTGAAAACATACAGTGACTGTCTGAGTGGAAAAAAGATACGAAACGATAAAGAACAGCAGATGCACGGCAGCTATTGCGATGCACTGCATCGTATTGCCATTGGTGCCCTGATGATCTATGTACTTGAGTTTTTGTTGAGAATGCAGGGGAATTCCTTTGATCTTTTCGGAGAATATATCTGGCTTGCCGGGATAGCGATATTGATTCTGCTGACTGCAGTGATCACGATCTTCAAGATATCCAGGGAATGTGGCTTTGAGAATATGCTGGAACTGTATGGAATGGATTCCATTCCCCGATTGATCGTATATGTAGCGGTATCTGTAATCCTGTGGACCGGAATTGCGGCGATTATGTTCCTGAATCGTGGACGCCTGTATCTTATCGGTGGAATTTTTTATGGCCTGTTAGCTTTGATCAGCGCAATTGTCAATTGTGTGTGCGCAGAAGAATAAATGATGAGAGGGATAAAAATGGCAAAGGGAAGATATTCGATCAAGATGTTGCTGGCAACGATCATAGCCGGTGTGATTTATTCTGTGATAGCAGAGATTTTTTACCGGGTGGCAGAGAATGCCATGCCAGGACTGGTATTAATACCGCTCTATTTTACAGGTCTGTTTCTGGTGTTGGGCGGCACGGTACTTTTGACGGGCAAAATGATCTACAGCAGATCTGCAGGAACTGTTAATAAAAAGCAATGGCTGATCGCGTTGCTTCTTATAGTGGTATTGTCGGTTTTCTTTGAATTTCTGTATGAGATCGTCAGTGACCGGAGAAAGAACGAGGAAATCACGGCGTACTTATTTGTACTGGATGACAGTGGGTCCATGGAAGTAAATGATCCGGACAGAGTGCGTTATCAGGTCATCGATACCTTATTGGCGGATAAACCAGAGGATTTTCAATATGGTATTTACAGTTTCAATGATGAAATCAGGGTTCTCAGAGAAATGGCACCCAAGAGCCAGAAGACAGATTATGTGTATCCGGATGTCGCCGGAGGCACCAGAATACGGGGAGTGCTTTCCACGATAGAGCAAGACCTGGAGGATGGAACACTTTCTCTGGATGAGCACAGCAGAGTTATTCTGTTGAGCGACGGATATGCAACAGATATATCTGTATTCAGCAAAAATCGTGTTTTGAATGCTTTGAAAGGACTTGTGAAAAACGGAGTTTCCGTCAGTACAGTAGGACTATCAGATGCCGACGATACGCTGATGACCATGATCGCAGATAAGACCGGCGGAGTATATGTGAAGGCGGAAGATGTTACGACACTGGAAGCAGCTATGAATCAGGCAGCAGTATCTCATAATACAGCGAGAAACCTGTTAGGATATCGTTCGGCATTTTTCCTGAATGGTTTACTGGGAGTAATGAGAATTGTATTTATAGCATTGCTTGGAGTGGTGATCGCAGTGGAAAAGACTATTTTGGCGGAACGCTTTCTGGACACCAGTGCAGTTCTGATGAGTTCGGCCATCGGCAGTATTCTGGCAGGAATCTGTATTGAGATCGGAATGAATATGCTGGGAGTACACCCGACCATTATGCGCATGATCACCTGTGTACTGATTGCATTTACTTTGTTGAAAAATGATCTGGGTAACAGGTATGAGGAAGGGGCCGGCGTAAAATATGCCGGCAGATAAATGAATGCAAAATTAAAAACGGGAGAAGACCAAAATGAATCTAAACGGCAGTTCGGGAGAACGATACAGCATTGATAAAAAGAAACGCTATACGGGTTCCAATTATACGGACTATCAGATTGTGGGATCCGGAGGTTATGTTGCCAGAATATTCAGCAGAGGACAGAGAAAGCCTGCCATTGAAAGAGAATTGCTGGATGCGGCAAAAAGCGGAGCATACTACGGGGAGGAGCGCCCGTTAAATGTATTGTATTCCCACAATAATTTTGTAGGCTTCCTGTATGAAGGAGAAGTGATGACAGGTGTCAGGGAGACTGCCGGAATGGAAAATGAGGCTGATTCCGGCAGCTACGTGGCAGCAGGACACAATGATCAGACCGTATTTACGTGGGCAGTACAGATATCGGCACTGATCATTGCAGCTGCCATTGGCATTTTTGCAGTGTATCCGATGTATCTGCATAATCTGGACAAGAACTGGAGCGGATTATCTTCTTTGGTACAGACGATGGCCGGATGGAACAAAAACGGAGTTCCGGCGGTCGTTGTCGGAATCGTTTTTCAGATTTTTGCATTTTTAAAGTTAAAGGATGGCGTGGATTCCTTTTTGGTGTTGGGTGGAATCGGTCTGGCTGCGAATATAGTGGGAATTGTGGCATTTACTGTTTTGTTCAGCTTAATACTATATATCGTGCAGGGAGCCATAGCGTTTATTATGCGTTATCTGGTGATCATCCTATTAATCGTGGTGGGATTCTTGTGGCTGAAAAAGAAATTATTTGGATAATCATGATAGCTTCGGAGGAAGACAGATGAGCAGCGGATGCAGGATGGAACTGATAGAGGAAACCTTAAAACTGGTGGAGGAAGAGAAAAAGGCAGCAAATGAAATCGCTGCGTATTCCCGGAATGTCCGGGAAATAGATGAGATACATCAGAAGTTTGAACAGATCTATGGCGGAAAATACGGAAAGAACCGCAGAGCAATGAGCAGACGGCTGGAACCTGTGGAACTGGACCGCATGATACGTCTGGTACGGGCAGAAAATTCTCAACCTCAGAAAACAGGACTGTTTGGCTTCGGAGGTATGAAAAAAGAAGAATATGAGACATTTACGGATAAGCTGAATCTGATACGTTCCAATCTGAGCAGTATGGCAGGAGAATGGAATGCCTATCTGCGGGGACAGCAGGATGCGGTAAAGCAGAAGTTTGCGGAATATGAAGGAGAGATCGAGGAAGCACAGAACCTTTACCGGGCGGCAATGGATACATCGGAGCCTTCTTTCCCGGAAGAAGTACTTGGCAATGAAATCAGCCTTGGGAAGATCTGCAGACAACTGCCGGAGTGCGAGAGCATAAGAGTACTGGCAGCAGAAGGAGTGAAGAGCATTCAGGGAAATACGCTGGAACTGCTGCTTCAAAGAAGACTGGATCAGCCGGTGCCCTGTTCTGTTTTTTATGAGGACATGCGGCAGAAGGAACATCTGAATGCCTTCCTGCGTAACCTGATCCGGCAGGTAATGTATCAGCTGCCCTTATACCGCTATGAGATATATTATCTGGACGGGATGAACAACTGCAGTGGATTGCGGGAGATGCTGGAGCTTCAGAATATACAGGAGACTTATGCGGATCTGATCGTTCCACAGTTGGCAGCGGATGGTTTTCGGATGCTTCATGTGGGCAGAGATTCGGATGGAATCCACCAAGAACTGCTCAGCCTGGAAAAATATATGGGACAGGTGACAGATCTTTTGCAGGGAAAGCCCGGATTTGAACAGTACAACCGGGAAAACGAGCAGAAGATCCCTTACAAGATCGTAATTCTGGATAGTGTTGACGGAAATGCAGAACAGGCACTGGTCAGAAAACTGTTGATAAATGGTCCCCGGTGCGGAATTTTTGTGATTCTCCTGCAAGATCAGTCGCAGATGCAGAAACAGCTGGACAGTGATAATGATAAATTGCGGATGGCAGAGCTTTCTACCCTGATAGAGTATGGAAACGATGTGGCGAAGGTGATACCGGCAGGAGGACAGGAATCCTATGTAATAAAGCTGTTGGAAGAAAACCGGGATTACCACGACTACATTGCAAAAGTATTGGAAACCGGGCAGACCAGAAAGCAGCTCGACAACAGTTTTGCTGCCTGCTTCCCGGAAAATTATGTCTATGGACAATATACTTCTACAGTGGAACTGGAAAACGGCAATCTGGAGGGCAAAATAGAAATTCCGTTTGCAATCGACAGGAGAGGGCGGATGACGAGCATAGAACTCGGCAGTCCCAATTATGCCCACGGACTGATCTCCGGTGCTACCGGTTCCGGAAAATCTACCATGCTTCATATGATCATTAACTCGGTGGTAATGAATTATCATCCGGAGGATGTAGAGATTTGGCTGGTGGACTATAAAAAAATAGAATTTTCTGTATACATAGAGGACAGGCCGCCCCATGTGAAATTTATTGGTATCGAGAGAAATGAAGAATTCACGTTCAGTCTGTTGGATTTGATCACAGAGGAATATGAGAGACGTCTGGATGTTTTTCGGCAGGAAAATGTCAGGAATATTGATCTGTACAAGAAAAAGCGTGGAATGCACAGTATGGCAAGAATTCTGCTGATCATTGATGAATTCCACCTTATGTCACAACAGATTAGTGAGAATATGGAGTATTCTCGAAAACTGGAAAATCTGTTGGCGGAGGGACGAGGTGCCGGTATTGTATGTCTGTTCGTGGACCAGGCAATCAGTCAGGGACTTAGGGGACTGACACAAAAGGGAAAAGATCAGATGCGAATGCGCCTGGCCATGGCAAATGCCAGGGAAGAGACTGCAGTTACGCTGGATATAAGTTCTCAAACAGCGGCGGATATTGCTCTGGAGAGCGGTGAAGCGTTGAGGAAATAC
>ENA-OOWN01001532-OOWN01001532.1-human-gut-metagenome-genome-assembly--contig:-NODE-1532-length-16586-cov-6.053959_pt1 | contig 16586 bp, 19 predicted proteins | sample MGYA00241406_ERZ501319 | MGnify/ENA primary metagenome ERZ501319 (study PRJEB25962, sample SAMEA2042734) | human gut metagenome | biome: human gut; feature: human-associated habitat; material: faeces... | reverse complement strand
GGCTTCAGGGATGACAAGTATTTCAAACTAAGACTGTTTGCACTGCACGATTCTAACATACACCTGAACTGCGGATGAACCCAAATCACGGCCTATCACAAATAAAAAGGCATCCTTTTACAATACAAAAGGACACCTCTTATAAAATTATTCATATCAAGTAGTTATATCATTTAATCCATTTTGCGTTTTCACGTAATACAAATTTCACATTCTTTCCTTTTGGTACAACAGGTTTGTGCCATTCTCCATTATCCACAAGTATTGTAACTTCACCGTTTGCCGAAACAGAATCTACAGCTTTCTGCAAATCAAAATAGAGTCCACTACCATCTTTTGCGACTACTGCATCATAATGACGCACATATTTTTTCAAATCCGGCACCACCTCTACTACTGCATCTGTTATTAAACTAGCGACAGTATATGCTCCATATATATTATAATGTGTGTTATCTTGCCGACCTTGTGGCAATGACGGTTCTTCACCTTCTTTATACCACATGTGCAATTTTTTCGAACCTTCAGGTCCAAGTCCTTGTTCTAAATCATGAGTTATTTTATTGGCATCTACAAAAGGGACATTCAATTCACGGGCTACATTGTATGGTGCGATAAGATAATCACCATGAGTATCAATAAGGACATTGCCCTCAACAAGATTTAATGAAGAATTATCCCGTTTATCATCGTCCTCGACTGCTGTTTTACTATTTGCAAACGTCCGCCTGACAACACTGTTAAATAAAACAGGAATACCCCCCTTCGTTCTTGTCTCACAAACAAACTTTCGTAAATTTTCATCAAACGTCGAACCCGGCTCTGTATGACGCGCAGTATCTTTTTTCTCATCGTTATGCCCAAACTGTATAAATACATAATCGCCAGGCTTTATCTGATCAAAAACTCTCTGCCAATGTCCTTCGGTGATAAAACTTTTTGAAGAGCGACCATTCAATGCATAATTATCAACAATAATATCGTCTGTAAAGAAACTTCTGAGCATCATTCCCCACCCTCTTTCAAGTTTTCCTCCGCTGATATCCTTATTAGCCATCGTTGAGTCGCCTATCATAAATATTTTTATCTTATTCTCTGGTTTTAAGGCTGAAAAAACGAATACCCCGCTCAAGGCTAACGCCAAATACTTTATGCATTTCACAAGCATCTGTATATGATTATTTTTCAAGATTTTGATATTATGTCAACTAATTCGTCTACACTTACAAGCTGTTGCTCACCTGTAATCATATTTTTTAGTGTCACCTTATTCTCGCTAATTTCATTTTCACCAGCCAAAGCCACAAAGTTAATGCCATTGTTATTAGCATAACTCATTTGCTTTTTCATCTTCACCGTATCCGGATAAATCTCTGTTGCAATTCCACAAGCACGAGCTTTTGCTATTATAGGCATACAATACACCGTCTCTTTTTCACCGAAATTAATAAACAACAATTTTGTGCCGGTCATTGCAGTTTGTGGATACAAATTCAGCGTATTAAGCACATCAAAAATTCGATCAGCTCCAAACGAAATTCCAACACCACTAAGTCCTGGCATTCCAAATATTCCTGTCAAGTTATCATACCGACCACCTCCAGTTATACTACCGATCTGCACATCAAGAGCTTTTACTTCGAATATTGCGCCAGTATAATAATTAAGTCCACGTGCCAAAGTAAGATCGAACTGTAATTCATTTTCAAGTTCTAAATTATCAAGCACTCCTATTATATAACGTAATTCATCAACACCCTTCATGCCGATTTCCGAACTTTTAAGAATATTGCTGACGACATTTAACTTGTCGTCATTGCTCCCTTTTAACAAAATTATCGGTTGCAACTTTTCTATTGCTTCGACACTCAAACCGTCAGAAACCAATTCTGCATTAACATTATCTATGCCTACCTTGTCTAATTTGTCGATAGCTACTGTTATATCAACAATTTTATCAGCCTCATTTATATATTCTGCTATTCCAGTCAAGATTTTTCGGTTATTGAGCTTAATTTGCACACGTACCCCCAACCGCTTAAACACAGTGTCTATAATCTGTACAAGCTCTACTTCATTTAATAAAGAATCACTCCCTACAACATCTGCATCGCACTGATAAAACTCACGATAACGTCCTTTTTGAGGGCGGTCAGCACGCCATACTGGCTGAATTTGGTAACGCTTAAACGGAAGTTGAAGTTCATCCCTATGCATAACCACAAACCTTGCAAACGGCACCGTCAAATCATAACGTAATCCTTTCTCACATAATTTTGTCGCCAAATGCAACGAATCATAATTAAGTAAGTCTTCCCTGTCAATCTTATTAAGATAGTCCCCACTATTTAAAACCTTAAACAATAGTTTGTCTCCTTCTTCTCCATATTTACCCAGCAATGTCTGCAAGGTTTCCATTGCAGGAGTTTCTATCTGTTTAAATCCATATAATGCAAAAACAGACCTTATCGTATCAAAAATATAATTACGCTTTGACATTTCTAATGGAGAAAAATCTCGCGTTCCCTTAGGTATTGATGGTTTATTCATTTTAGATAATTTCAAGTAAAAGAAGTTAGAGTTCTATATACAGCCTCTAACTTCTTAAAAATAAATATTACATAATGTTTTTCCTAATAATTGTCTGCTCTCGATCTGGCCCGATAGAAATAATCTTTATCGGTGTTTCCAGTTCTGACTCAAGGAATTTGATATAATCTACAAACTCTTGCGGGAAATCTTCCTCGCTCGTCATTTTCGTCATATCAACATTCCAACCTTTTAGCTCTTTATATACAGGCTCTATGCCTTCATCAATGCTATATGGAAAATCTTTAATTATCTGCCCATTACGTTTATATGCGACACAAGCCTTAATCGTATCAAAACCGTCAAGCACATCGCTTTTCATCATTATCAACCGAGTAACCCCGTTTACCATAATAGCATATCGTAAAGCCACTAAATCAATCCATCCACATCGACGTTCTCGACCAGTAACAGCTCCATATTCATGGCCAAGTTGTCGTATTTTTACACCTGTCTCATCAAACAATTCAGTCGGGAAAGGACCTGCTCCTACGCGCGTACAATATGCTTTCATTATTCCATAAACTTCACCAATCTTATTTGGTCCAACTCCTAAACCTATACATGCACCTGCACATATCGTATTTGAAGAAGTTACAAATGGATAACTGCCAAAATCGACATCAAGCATAGTACCCTGTGCACCTTCACATAATATCGTTTTACCATCCTTTAAAGTCTTGTTTATTATATGCTCAGAATCAATTATATTGAACTGCCTGATATATTCTATTCCGTCCTTCCACTTTTTCTCTACATCAGTTATATCATAATCTGTATATCCAAGCGACCTAAGAATATTTTCATGCCGAGCTTTATGAGCGGCATATTTTTCTTCAAAATTATCAAATATATCACCGACACGCAAACCATTTCGTGACACTTTATCCGTATATGTCGGCCCAATACCCTTACCCGTGGTGCCTACTTTATTCTTACCCTTAGCTAATTCATAAGCTGCATCAAGAAGCCGATGGGTCGGCATTATCAGATGGGCCTTTTTGGATATATATAATCTTTCCCTTAACGGATGACCTGATTTTTCCAGATCCTTAGCTTCATCCATAAAAAGATCTGGAGCCAATACAACACCATTTCCAATAATATTGATCTTACCCCCCTGAAATATACCTGAAGGTATGCTACGCAGCACGTACTTCTCTCCTTCAAATTCAAGCGTATGTCCAGCGTTTGGACCACCTTGAAACCTAGCAATCACATCATAATTAGGAGTAAGAACATCGACAACTTTTCCTTTGCCTTCGTCACCCCATTGCAAACCTAGTAAAACATCAACTTTACCTCTTTCCATATTTTAAAAATGTTTATTCTCATTATTTGTATTTCTCTTTCTTTTCTGACGAGTCAACATAGCTTGACACGTGCTACATATACCATATATATAAAATGAATAACTTTCTTTACGAAAACGCTTAAGACGAGCGTTTTCAAAAGCATTAACCATTTCTGGTATTTTCACTTCTGTAACTCTTCCACATACAGTACAAACTTGCACACACATATTATCAGAATAACAAGCCTTATACCGTATTCCATCATGAAAACGCAAACTAACAACAAGATGCAAATTCATGAATAATTTCATAGTATTATAGAGCGTTGCACGACAAACAGGAAAACTCATCGCCGCCAACTTTCCATCCAATTCTTGAATTGAAAAATAAGAGCTAAAACCATACACAGCCTTGAGTATTGCCAAACGCTCCGGTGTCTTACGAAATTTGTTTTGCTCTAAATGATTTTTCAATATCTCTTTAGCCGCTTCGTATGAATTAGCTTTCATTTCCTATTGCCGTATTTTTGGCAAAAATACAACAAAATTCCGTATTACACGATTTATCATGTCAAAAATCACCTAAATCGCATGACTTAATCACCGATTTTAATATACTCGAATATTCGACATCCATTTGGGCGAAACGTTTTAAAGCATTTAAGGCAGTATGTTGTACTGAAACATTATTTTCACTTAATGCAGCTTGAGTCTGGTCGATGAATTCATTTATATCCCTTTCCGTCAGCTTAATATTTCGCATAAACAATCGAGAAAGTACATTATAACCACATATCTGTATTACTGCATCTCCAGAAGATATCCACTTGAAAGCAAAACCTTTGGCCCCATCAACAAATTGAAATAAATTATATGCCAACATTTCAGCAATTTCCTGTGTATTAATCTGTCCTGCCCACAAATCAACCAAATCAGCAGACATCTTTTGAGCTGGCATAATCAATGTGGCTAAAATCTTACACTCACGAATATCTTCTTTCCACAATGCAATGGCAAGATCATAATCTTTACCGTATTCATCAGCCATATTCTTCAACAATGGCAAACTTACACCCCAGTTTATCTTGTAGCCCACACCTTTTTCACGCATCGACTGCGATACAACTCCATTCATCATTAACCTGAACCGTCCCTTTATTTCACGGAGCTTATCTTGCGTACCTTGTCCCATCATTTCAAACCAATGTTGAATAAACCTTACTGTAACGTAACATCTGATGTTCATAAGATTCCGAATAATCGACATATATGTCAATTATATTATTTGCATCATCCATAACCGGAACTAATATAGGATTGATAAATCCTTTATATTGCGGTATTCCAAGCCTTTTATACCTATTGATTATTTCATCATGCAAATCGGGCTCAATCTTAACAGCATATTTCTCAACTAAACGCCGCGCAGATTCGTAATCACCTTCACTCTTTATTCTTTGCACCTCAGCGAGTAAACCGCCAAATAAGTCACGAAGTTTCTGATAATCGTTTATACGCACAAATGTCTTATCATTTTCATATACCAATTCAATAACATTATCAGCACACCCATGCTCATAGCACCAACGCGCTATAAGCGCACGGTCACGCATGTGAGCTTCTTCTATTTCATCACCTTTCTTTATGCGTGCCAGCTGAGTAAGCAATCCATTCAGAATAAACGTGTAATACCCAGCTTTATAAGCATCTTGGTCTGGTAAAAGTCCTAACTGTACCAACTTGACATCAGCCATATAATATAATCCCAAAAGATCGGCACGAGCTTCTTCTATAGTATTTCCATACGCTTTCAAAGAATCCGAATCGACTCCTTTTAGAAGTTTTCCACTACCGTGGCCAAGACACTCATGCAAATCAGTATGCAAGATGTCACAAATATCACCGTATTTTTTTACCATGTCCATAGTTTCACCATCGATGGCAAACTCCTCAAGATATCCGTTGCCACAAGCCGCTTCATTATAAGCGGATATTATATTACTTATAGTTACGCTCTTACTACCATAACGTGCACGTATCCAGTCTGCATTTGGAAGATTTATGCCTATCGCCGTTGATGGATACTCGCCCCCGCCAAGCATAGCGGCACATACAACTTTTGCCGACACACCTTTTACCGTTTCTTTTTTAAACCGCATGTCTATTGGAGAATTGTCTTCAAACCATTGGGCATTATCACTTATAATTCTTGCCCGCTTAGTTCCATCAAAATCTATATATTCAACCAAACCTTCCCATGTTCCTTTCATTCCTAATGGGTCATCATAAACTTCAATAAAACCATTTATGAAATCAATAACAGACTTACCTTCACCAACCCATTCAATGCAATATTTATTAAAATCACGCAAATCGCCTGACTGATAATATTTTACAAGTATTTCTATTATTTTTTGTTGCTGCTCGTTTTCAGCAAGACAATAAGCCTTTTCCAACCAAAATATGATTTTTGAGATGGCTGCTCCATATTTTCCTCCTACAAACCAAACATTTTCTTTTATAACACCGCCTTTCTTTTCAAGAGTGGAATTAAGGCCGTAAGATATAGGTTCTTTATCAGTTTTTCCTTTAAGAGATGCGTAAAAACATTCCACCTCATGTTGGCTTACATTTTCATAAAAATTGCATGCTGATTTTTGTACAAGATCTTCGCCATCTTTCTTGCTAACTTTTACTGGTAAAACCGATGGGTCAAATATTACGGGCAACAATTCACAACATAATTCATCTACACTTTGTCCAGCTTTTAACGGCAGCAAACTATCATCAACAGATTTTACTGCATTGATGAAAAATTTTTTCGAAAATCCCGGTTCAAATTTATAACTACCATAATGATGATATATACCGCTTGAAAACCATACCCGTTTCAGATACACCTCTAATGCCTTAAAATCATCAGATGTACGCTCTCCTTTATAATCTGTATATACAGCTTCAAGCGTCTTACGTATTGCAAGATTGTATTTCCCGAATTGATCAAATGTAATATCTCTGCCATATAAAGTCGCTTGTGACAAACAGTATACCAATTTCTTTTGCCGCAATGACAGCTTGTCAAATCCATCTAGACGATATCTCAGCATTTGGATATCGGCAAACCGTCCTTCTATATATTTAAAATCATCCGGCGACATACAGTTCTTATTATTTCGTTTTTGTTATACCTTTATTATTTAACACCATAGCAATATTTACAATCGAAACGCAAATAATTATTCCCCTGACACATCATATCCGTCAATTTTATATTGCCTCGGGGTCACACCAGTGTATTTGTAAAACGCAGCATAAAACGATTGCCTATTTGAGAAGCCAACCATATCGCTAACTTCCTCTATTTTCAAATACTTGTAACGTTTATCACGCAACAAAACTTTTGCGTTATCTATTCTATATTTGTTGACAAGCGAAGTGTAATTCATGCCAAAACACACGCTTACCGCAGCCGAAATATAACGAGTATTCGTATCTAAGTCTTCCGCCAAACGTTTGGCCGAATAATCTTTATCTTTATACTTTTTCTTCTTTACCAAAATGGTTACAATTTTCCCTTTCAACGCCCCAATGAGCTTAGGACTTACGAGAGCACGATAAGCCGCATCCTTTCTCGTATTCATATTAATATTATACTTCATCATTGCCTTTTCCCAAAAACTAACCTTTATATATAAATAATGCGCCCATAAAGGCACATTCATCCATCTTTAAACAATCAACATTTACCATACAACAACATAAAAAATGTTGTTACAGTGCAAAGGTAATTATTTTTCGGCAAAACAACTTTATCATGCTACATTTTTAATAAAATTTGTTCACTTACAAAATATTTCTTCATATCATTTAGCAATAAAATATAAAATACAATTTTACTTTTTGACATATCCAAAATGTTAAATTACGTACCACTGTATTATTATCAAACGGTTGCTTGGTTGAAAAGCAACCGTTCGTTTTTCATCTCACATTTCATATCCTCTTTCTCAACAAACAATGACCTTTTGTTATAAAAAACATCACAAAATATTTATGATTTTTTATTTTACAATAGCCATGAATTGTATGTTCTAACTTGTTATCCTTTTATTAACGTATGTAGCAAAAAAGACTATGACATAGATAAGATAGATGAAAAGGATAAATATCACACAAACAAAACGCCCCTTGCAAGAACAAGTCTAACAAAGGGCGTTTATTCTAAGTTCAAAGTACCAGTTCGTAATAAGGTATTCCAAATACATCAGCCACCGCCTTGTATACAATCTTACTGTCAACAACATTAAGTCCTTTACGCAATGCTTCATTCTCGCGACATGCTTGTTGCCAGCCCTTATCTGCCAATGCTAATGCATACTTGAGCGTAGCGTTAGTCAAGGCTGTCGTCGATGTATGTGGTACGGCACCAGGAATATTGGCAACCGCATAATGAACTATTCCATCGACTTCATAAACCGGCTCACTATGTGTTGTCGGACGTGAAGTTTCGAAACATCCACCTTGATCTATTGCAACATCAACAAGTACAGTTCCCGGTTCCATTAATCTTAACATGTCACGTGTAATAAGTTTAGGAGCCTTATCACCTGGCACAAGCACAGCCCCAACAACAATGTCGGCATCCTTTATTTCTTTACAAATATTATTATGAGACGAATAAACGGTACTTACATTTGCGGGCATCGTTATATCCAATTCATGCAAAAGAGGAAGCGATATATCAAAAATTACAACTTCCGCTCCCATACCTGCTGCCACACGGGCTGCCGCTTGACCAACAATACCACCACCAATAACAACAACCTTAGCCGGCCTTACTCCAGGCACCCCACAAATCAACTTACCTTTACCGCCTTTAGTCTTTTGCAAATAATAAGCACCGTTGATCGTCGCCATGCGCCCAGCTACTTCACTCATCGGAGTGAGCAAAGGTAAAGAACCGTCTGCTAACTGCACCGTCTCGTATGCTAGGCACACACCGCCACTAGTTATCATTGCATCAGTTAATTCGCGACTGCAAGCAAAATGGAAATACGTAAACACCAATTGGCCTCTACGTACAAGCGGATACTCTGGGGCTATAGGTTCTTTTACCTTAATTATCATATCCGCAGTAGCATACACATCCTCTATTGTTGGCAAGATCCGAGCCCCTACTTCTGAATACATCTCATCTGTAAAGCCACTACCTTTACCTGCAGTAGCCTGTACATAAACTGTATGCCCATGCTTAACAAGTTCTGACACCCCAGCAGGAGTCATACCTACGCGATTCTCATTGTTCTTAATTTCTTTTGGAATACCAATCTTCATAGTCATATAGGTTTTAAGTTAAACAAATGTCTCCAGCGCAAAGATATGAAAAATCCTGTTACAATATCATTTTGCAACAGGATTTTTCACTTTATTCATAATCATCGATTACAGAATTTATAAAATCCATCATTGGCTTACCAACTTTCAATATATCAGCCATGTGTTCAAGCCAACCATCGCCTTCAAAAAAATTATCAGGCACAGCCCGCCAACAACAATAATCTTTCATCCTTATATATTTTATAAACTCATAATTGCGAGGAAAACCTGACGGTACAGTTTTCAAATGCTCTATGCCAAAACCTTTAGGTTCAAACCAATCGCTTTCGCCGGGCCGACCAAACATTTCAACAAACTTGCAATCCTCAACTATCCTCCTCCATTCGTCTATGTTAGCCATGATTTCATTACGGCATGAAGTCAATATATTAGTAGGCAACCAATAATTGCCACAAGACACAAGGCAATGCCCCGGTTCTAAATGCAAATAATACCCTCCATGAAACGCCTTCTTACCATGGGCTGCAATATAAGCTCCCAAATGTGTCTTATAAGGCGATTTATCTGAAGAAAAACGTGTATCACGATAAAATCTGTACATTGCGTCTTTTGCCGTAAGATGTTTTACAGAAGGATCAAACTCTGCTATACATACAATAGCCTCATTTATTCCTTTCTCAAAGTCACTACGAACAATCTGATACTCATTTTTATGTGCCGTAAACCATTCTTTATTATTATTGGCCCTTATGTCAGCCAAAAACTTTAATATCTTATTAACTTGCATGTCTTACATCCATAATTATTTATCATCCTTCATGAGATTTTAGACCCATCAAACAATTTTGGACAAATCGCATCGAAAGGGCATTTATCACAGTGGGGGGCACGACTTGTACAAATATATCGGCCATGCAACAAAAGCCAATGATGAGCATCTGCAGCTTTATCTGGTGGAATATTTCTTACCAATTCCCTTTCCACTTTTAACGGAGTATCACAACTTTTAGGAACAAGACCAAGCCTATGGCTAACACGAAACACATGTGTATCAACGGCTATAGCCGAACGACCAAACGCCACAGCTTGCATTACATTTGCAGTCTTACGTCCTACTCCCGGTAATTTCAACAAATCACCCATCGACTGAGGTACTTCACCTGAATATTCAGTCATAAGCATACGCGACATATCCACCAAATAGCGCGCTTTCGCATTCGGATATGATACACTTTTCACATATTCATACACTTCATCCGGCTCTGCATCAGCCATTGACTTTGCATTCGGGTAGCGCTCGAAAAGTACAGGGGTTATCATGTTTACACGTTTGTCTGTACACTGTGCGCTAAGTATGACGGCTACTAATAATTGGTAAGCACTCCCATATTCTAACTCAGTCGACACCCTCGGCATCTCATTTTGGAAATAGTCAAGCAGATATTTATATCTATCCTTCTTTTTCATTCCCAGCTTTAACTTCCTCTGTAGAATTCTCAAAATCAGTTATACCATTATTTATAAGGATATCATACCATTGCAATAATTTCCGGATATCACTATCATGAACACGATCGCGGTCAAATTCAGGCAAAATCTTTGAAAAATAATCTCGCAATTCTCCGGATGCAGATTTTTTATAATTGAATTTCAAAGATTGACCATTCTCCTCATTATAAACCTTTGTCAACACCTTTGTCAAAGGCACATCTTCCGACTCGGTGTAAATCGCGATGTCATTAAGGCTTGTAACACTATCACTTGCAAAAACGGGAAGACGCTTATGTGTCTCATCCAGTTTTTCAACAATCAAGTTTGTCTTACTTCTTGAAATCAACTTATAAAGACCTTGTTTACCTGAAATTGAAAGAATTGTATGTTTCATTTTAATAATATTATTTAAATTTGTTTGTAATCATAATTTTAAAGCATAACCATAATTCCCTAACGATTTCAAAATCATATCTATCTGCAAGTCTAAATTATCTGTACCGCCATTTGCTATTTCATAATTACTCAAACGTAAAACTTCGCTCTGCGGCATTTGTTTGACAATCCATTCTTCGGCCATTTGTCTCGATATTTTGTCACGTTTCATAATCCTACTGACACGAATGTCATAAGGAGCAGTAACACATATAACTTTATCCACCAGCTTATTAAAACCACTTGAGAACAACAGCGCACATTCCATCCATAAAGCTCCCGACTTAATAAAATCTTCAGCGACAGCCGGATGCACAATGTTGTTAATACGTAGCATATTATCTTCGTTCTTCATCAAATATTTAGTCAAAACAGTCTTATTCAATACTCCGTCTACAAAAACATTGTCTCCAACCACATTTTTAAGATTAGACTGCACTTCATGCGATGTATTTATTATTCGTTTTGCCGCATTGTCACAATCATATACATATATACCACGTTCAGACAATTTTCGACAAACGAAACTTTTACCGCTACCTATGCCCCCTGTTATAGCTATCTTCATCATCAACTATTGCTCCTCTATCAAATAATCCACTTGATTAACGCTTATTCTTGCATTACGCACACCATGAGGAACTGAACGCAAATATATACTGCATTTTTCCGACGGATTAGCCATAACTTCTGCATAGTCAGCTACAACTTTGAATAATTCTGGGCGTATAGATCGGAACAAACTTGCCCCGACCGTAAATGTTACAGTAACACGGGAAGGAAATGTCCTTAAAATTTTACCTTCCGGCATATTAATAGCTTCTATTGGAACTTCAAATTTTTCCTCCGTCAAAATATCCGGACAAATGGAAATCTTAACATTCTCAGGTACATATTTTACACCTTTTATTTTATTTAACGCAATTTGCCTCTCTAAAGTATCAGTCAAATTTGTTATGTTTAAAAACGAAGTATTTACAAATTTTATGCTATCCAACATCTCACTACTAGCAAATATTTCGACAGAATCTGGCAAAAAGAATATTTTTGATATGTAATAGCTTTGACCGGGAACAATCTTACCAACTAATTTGACAGGAACACGCTTATTCAGACCATAATTATAAAAAAACTCATATTTATCAGGCTTCATACTGACAATATGTGAAGAATTGAAAAGTTGTTGATATATCATTTTTTGCAACTCTGTTGATACAATAGTCCCTTCTCCAGTCTTTTTCGCGTAATTTCCGAATTTCACTCTAATTGTACGTATCTTATTACCATAAATATAAGCTAGTAATGAAAAACCTTTATCACGCACCGTAACTCTCACATTGGTTGTTGTATCACTGGTCAATACTACATTTTTAGGAATATCAACAAGCTGGATTGGCAGTTCTATCTCTTTCTCATAAGTCTCATTTAAAGCCATAAGCAACCAAAACGTACCACTTACGACTAAAAAAAACAAAAAAACCAAAAACTCCCTGTTCATCCAACCAAACAAGAAGTTCCTGGTAAGTTTTAATATATGGAACAATTTTAAATCGTTCATTTATTTTGCCTGAGTATTTGCAACACTCATATTAGAAGCGACATCTGCAAACACATAATTTTTGTCAACCCGAATAACTACACCTTTCGATATTTCCACATCAACAATATTTGTGGCAAAATCAATTTTCTTTACAACACCATAAATTCCACCACCTGTCACCACGTTAGTACCTTCCTGAAGACTATTTTGAAATTTTCTAATTTCTTTTTGTCTTTTTTGCTGTGGGCGAATCATAAAAAACCACATGATAACAAATACTGCTATCATCATAATAAGAAACATTCCACTGCCGCTTCCTTGCGAAGACTGCTGAGCAGCTAAAATAATAGTCGTATCCATTCTTCTTAAATATAATTTATTATTTAATGATTATTTCTTTTTTATCTTATCACCCATCGGCTTTAACAACAAGCCTAAATCAATTAAATGACGAGCAATATTATCAAGCATGCCATTAATATATCCATAACTTTTTGGAGTGCTATATATTTTCGCTAAATCGACATACTCATTTATTGTAACATTTACTGGTATATTGGGAAATGTCAACATCTCGGCAATAGCAATTTGCATAATCACAACATCCATATAAGCGAGACGTGAGAAATCCCAATTACGCGATGCCTCACTCATATATCTTTGATATTGGTCTGCATTAAGTATCGTTGCACGGAACAACTTCCGAGCAAAATCTTTATCCTCGTCGTCTTTATATTCAGGTAATAATTCTTGAGTAGCATTACTATCCGGTTCAAATCGCTTAATAGTTTTTAAAACAAACGTATCTACGATTTCCTTATCGTCATTCCAATAAAGACTTTTCTCCTCTAATACATTATCTAATTCTTCATTATCCATTATCAGAGTTTTATACAATCTACGCCATACTTCCCTGTCAGCTTCATACGATATATTGATATTTTTCATATAATCAATATATATGCTACTTTGTTCTATTTGAGAATACAATTTACGAACAAATTCAATATCATCATCCCATGCCTGTTTTTGAGTTGACATAAAATCGCACAATTGTTTATTCTCCTCAAGTTGAGTTGCGAACCTATTATCAACAAACTTACTTGACGGCAATTCTGTTCCTTCACGTTTAGCCTTAGCAAGCTCTACTTCATAATGCTTACGCGCCTCTTTTGATATAGAAACTATCAACGCCAACAAATAATGATAAAGGTGATAAGCTTTTGAAAGACTGAACAACAATTCCTTTTCCGCTACATCCAAATTACGATTTCCATTTTGATAGTATGCATAGGTTAACTGGACGATTTTTATCCTTATTAATTCCCTGTTAATCATTCTTTAACTTTAATGGATATTTTTACATTCTAGGATGCAAAATTAGATAAAAACAAGAATATTTGCAAGAAAACCAATCGTTTTTATCTGTTTTTTTTCTTATTACTTGCGAATTAAAATAAAAAATAATAATTTTGCACCGCTTTTTTTCGATGCGCGACGCGAAAATATATTCCGTGTAATGGCGAATTAAGCAGAATTGTAAAATTTTCAAACTTAATTTAGAGTAACACATTATGAAAGAAATTGATGTAATCGGTAAAAAAAGAAATGAAACGGGGAAGAAAGCCTCAAAGTTATTGAGAAAAGAAGGACTTGTTCCGTGTAATTTATACGGTGAAACAAAAGACGAAAATGGCAAACCTCAAGCATTAGCTTTTGCCGTTTCCATGAAAGAACTTCGCAAAATTGTTTATACTCCCCACATTTACGTAATTAATTTGATTATAGATGGTGAAAGTCATACATCTGTAATAAAAGAATTACAATTCCATCCAGTTAGTGACGCTTTATTGCACATTGATTTTTACGAAATTAATGATCAGAAACCTATTACCATAGGAATACCTGTCAAACTCAATGGTCTTGCTCAAGGTGTACGCGACGGTGGACGAATGAATCTTTCTGTGCGCAAACTTAATGTTACAGCTAAATATCAAAATATACCAGAACATCTTGATATTGACGTAACAAGTCTTAAGATTGGCAAAAGTATTAAAGTTGGAGATTTACATTTCGAAGGTCTTGAAATGGCAACAAGCAAGGATGTTGTTGTCTGCTCTATTAAGGCGACACGTAAATCTAATGCAGCTGCAACAGCTAGCGACGATAATACAGTTGCAGAATAAGTTATACGCTACATGTCATTAGATAGAAAATGAACAAATATTTGATTGTGGGATTGGGTAATCCCGGCGAAGAATACGTCAACACCCGCCACAACACTGGATATATGATATTGGACGCTTTTGCAAAAGCGTCCAATATCATTTTTGAAGATCGGCGTTATGGTTTCATTTGTGAAACAAATTTAAAAGGGCGAAAAATCTTACTGCTTAAACCAACTACTTATATGAATTTAAGCGGAAACTCAGTAAGATATTGGATGAATAAAGAAAAAATCGCATTAGAAAACATGCTTGTCGTTGTTGACGACCTATCATTACCTTTAGGCACTTTACGTCTTAAAAGGAAAGGTAGTAATGGTGGACATAATGGACTCGGCAATATACAAAGTGTCATTGGGACACAACAATACGCACGCCTACGTATAGGTATAGGCAACAATTTTCCTAAAGGAATGCAAATAGAATGGGTATTGGGCAAATACAGTGAAGACGAACTAGAAAAATTGACACCAAGCATTGAAACTGCTATAGATACAATTAAAAGTTTCGTTCTAACTGGTATTGACGCAACTATGAACAAATTTAACAAACAATCCAATGGCTGATACGGCTAGAATTGATAAATGGTTATGGGCTGCACGAATATTTAAAACTAGATCCATTGCAGCCACAGCATGCAAAAATGGGCGAATAACAGTTAATGGGATAAATGTAAAACCTGCACATACAATAAAAAACGGTGAAATTATTAATGTAAGAAAACCGCCTATTACATTCTCTTTCAAAGTACTTCAATGTATCGAACAACGAGTGGGTGCTAAAATATTGCCTCAAATATATGAAAACGTTACCGATCCCCAACAGTATGAGATATTAGAAATGAGCCGTATAAGTGGATTTGTAAACAGAGCACGTGGTACAGGACGACCAACAAAAAAAGAACGAAGAAGTCTTGACGCATTCATAGAACCTACAATATGGGGATCTGACAATGATTTTGATGATGAATAAAATAATAGAGAAACAAATTTGTTTAATCCATAGATAATATTTAAATTTTTAATTCTTAATATTTATGACAAACATTGCCATCTTCGTGTCTGGCAAAGGTACAAACTGTGAAAATATAATAAAATTTTTCAAGGGTAATGCACTAATCAATGTCAGCCTTGTTATCAGTAATCGATCTGATGCCTATGCGTTAGTACGTGCGGCTAAATACAATATACCCTGCAAAGTTTTACAAAAAGATGATATCAATAATGAATCCATAATGATATCATTACTTGAATTTTACAACATTAAATTCATAGTTCTTGCCGGATTTATGCTTATGATACCTGATTTTATCACTGAAAAATTCAACCGCAAAATTATAAATATACATCCATCCCTATTACCTAAATTCGGCGGGAAAGGCATGTATGGACATCGTGTACATGAGGCAGTCAAAGCTGCTGGAGAAAAAGAAACAGGCATAACAATACATTATGTCAGTAATGTTTGCGACGGTGGAGAAATAATCGCACAATTCAAAACGTCTATATTACCCAATGATACGCCTGAAGATATAGAATACAAAGTTCACACCCTAGAGCAAAAATATTTCCCTATAATCATCGAACGTGTCATAATTTCAAATAAAAACGTTTAGATATAATTCAAAATTAGATTATAACATAAAATGGCTCGGTGCGTTTCAACAAATGAAACG
>ENA-OOWN01001531-OOWN01001531.1-human-gut-metagenome-genome-assembly--contig:-NODE-1531-length-16591-cov-5.422654_pt1 | contig 16591 bp, 14 predicted proteins | sample MGYA00241406_ERZ501319 | MGnify/ENA primary metagenome ERZ501319 (study PRJEB25962, sample SAMEA2042734) | human gut metagenome | biome: human gut; feature: human-associated habitat; material: faeces... | reverse complement strand
GAGAAAGCAATGATTATATAACGAAAAAGAGGATGCGTCATTTTGACACATCCTCCTTTTATCTATAAAAATCACAACTAATATTATGCTTCGTCCTTTTCTTGCTCTTCAAATTCCTTCATCAGCTTGGTCTGTACATCCGTCGGAACCAGTTCATAGCTGGCAAATTTCATAATAAATGAAGCACGACCTCCGGTCAATGAGCTCAAAGAAGTAGAATAGTTCGACATTTCTTTCAATGGAACTTTGGCACTCAACTTTTCATATCCCTTTTCACTGGTCATACCCATAATCATACCGCGACGACCCTGCATGTCACTCATCACGTCACCCAACTTGTCGCTCGGAACGAACACTTCCACATCATAAATCGGTTCCAAAATCTTCGGACCTGCATTCTTAAATGCTTCACTAAACGCATGGCGACCAGCCAGCATGAAGGAAATTTCATTTGAATCTACCGGGTGCATCTTACCGTCGTACACAATAACACGTACATCACGTGCGTATGAACCAGTCAGCGGTCCTTGTTCCATACGACTCATGATACCTTTCAAAATAGCCGGCATGAAACGGGCATCAATTGCTCCACCAACTACACTGTTGACAAATACGAGCTTACCACCCCATTCCAAGTCGATTACTTCCGTACCCTTCACGTTCATCTTATACTCCTGACCGTTGAACTTGTAGACTTCCGGAGCAGGCATACCTTCATAATAAGGCTCTACAATCAAGTGAACTTCACCAAACTGTCCGGCACCACCCGACTGTTTCTTATGACGATAGTCTGCACGAGCCGACTTAGTAATTGTTTCACGATATGGAATCTTAGGTTCATAGAACTGAATCTGCAACTTTTCGTTGTTTTCCAGACGCCATTTCAATGTACGCAGATGGAATTCTCCCTGACCGTGTACCAGAATCTGACGCAATTCCTTAGACTGTTCAACAATCCAAGTCGGGTCTTCTTCACGCATACGGTTCAATACCGCCATCATCTTTTCTGTGTCAGCTTCATTTACCGGCTTGATAGCTCTCGTATACTTCGGATTCGGATATTTAATGAAATTGAATCGGTTCTCACAATCCTTGCCATTCAAGGTATTACCCGTCTTCACATCTTTCAATTTTACTGTACAGCCAATATCTCCCGCACGCAGTTCGTCCACTTTTTCACGGTTGGCACCTGCACATACATAAAGCTGTGCCATACGTTCTTTCGAACCTCTGTCAGCGTTGCTCAAATCATCACCTTCATGCACCACACCACTCATCACCTTAAAGTACTGTACATCTCCGATATGAGGTTCCACAGCTGTCTTAAAGAAGTAAAGTGAAGTAGGACCATTCGGATCGGGAGGAACAGGAACACCACGTGTATTGTGAACTACCGGCATTTCATCCACGAACGGAACTACATTGCCCAAGAATTCCATCAAGCGACGCACGCCCATATCTTTACCTGCACATACGCAGAATACCGGGAACATACCTCTAGCAGCCAAACCCTTACGAATACCTTCACGCATTTCATCTTCTGTCAGCGATTCAGATTCAAAGAATTTTTCCATCAGGCTTTCGTCGTGTTCAGCCGCAGCTTCCACCAGCGTCTTATGCCATTCCTGCGCTTTTTCCATTTCTTCTGCCGGAATGTCTTCAATAGTTGGAGCACCGCCGTCCGGTCCCCAAGAATATTTCTTCATTAAAAGTACATCAATCAACGAATTGAAGTCTGGTCCTGTACTAAGCGGATACTGAACCGGAACAACTTTAGAACCATAATTCTCTTTCAACTGTTCAAGCACATGGTCAAAATCGCATTTTTCACTATCCAACTGGTTTACCAGGAAAATCACCGGCTTACCCAGTTTTTCAGTATAACGGAAATGATTCTGTGTACCCACTTCCGGACCATATTGCCCGTTCAATAACAAGATGGCTGTATCAGTCACATTCAATGCGGTAATGGCAGCTCCCACGAAGTCATCACTTCCCGGACAGTCGATAATATTCAACTTCTTTCCGTTCCATTCTACATGATACACAGTAGAAAATACCGAATATCCGTATTCCTGCTCTACCGGGAAATAATCACTCACCGTATTCTTGGCAGTAATTCTTCCGCGACGTTTTATAATACCACTCTCATAGAGCAAAGCTTCTGTGAGAGTGGTTTTACCTGAGCCATCATTACCGAGAAGGGCAATGTTCTTGATTTCGTTTGTCTGATATACTTTCATGGTATTTCAAGATTTAGTTTAGTAACGAAAGGATATGCTTTTCATATCTCTTATTTTTTAACGAAGCGCAAATTAGAGATTATAATTCAGAAAAACAATAAAAAGTTTCGTGTTACTAAACTATGTTTTCAGACATACAAAATCTGTATTCCTTCTTTCCTCCCATAAATTATCCGTATCTTTACACCCGTAAAACAACTTCTTACAGTAGATTAATTATGGCTGGAATCTATCTTCATATCCCTTTTTGCAAACGACGTTGCATTTACTGCGACTTCTTTTCTACGACAGAAAATGATAAAAAAAATACATACGTACAGGCTCTTTCCAAAGAACTTGAGCTGCGAAAAAACTATCTGGATGGAGAAATTATTGACACCATCTACTTTGGTGGAGGTACTCCTTCACAATTAGAAGAAAAAGATTTCATTCAGCTTTTTGAAACCATCTATAAGATATATACTGTAAATCCGGAAGCCGAAATTACGATTGAAGCAAATCCCGACGATCTGACACCTGAATACATAGCCATGTTGCGTACCCTCCCGTTTAACCGGTTAAGCATGGGCATACAAACCTTCAAGGAAGACACTCTTCGCCTGCTTCACCGCCGGCACACAGCTGCTCAGGCTCAACAAGCATACCAACATTGCCGAGAAGCTGGTTTTCAGAATATCAGTATCGACTTGATGTACGGACTGCCTGGAGAAACATTAGAAGATTGGCAAAAAGACCTTCAAACAGCCCTTCAGATGCGTCCGGAGCATATCTCAGCCTATCATCTGATTTATGAAGAAGGTACACCTTTATGGAACTTGAAAGAAGCACATCAAGTGGAAGAAACAGATGAAGATTTGAGTGTCTCTTTATTCAAGGAGTTAATCCATACCCTCAAAAGTAACGGATATGAACATTATGAAATATCCAATTTCTGTCGCCCGGGATTTCATTCACGCCACAACTCCAGTTACTGGACAGGTAAAAAATACCTGGGCTGCGGTCCTTCTGCCCATTCGTACGACGGGACTTCCAGACAATGGAACGTAGCTTCCCTTTCTCAGTATATACAAGGTATTCAAAAAGGAACACCTTATCAGGAAAAAGAAGAACTTGATCTGTATACGCGCTATAATGACTTTATCATTACCCGCCTGCGCACTGCTTACGGTATCCCCACCCATATACTGAAAGAGACATTTGGAGAAACCTTATTCGATTACTGCATGCGCATGGCTTCTCCTCACTTGAAACAAGGTTTTCTGACACTTGATAATCACGTCATGAAGCTCACAAAAAAAGGGATATTTATTTCTGATGGAATTATGAGCGACCTGCTATGGGTGGACGATTAGATTATTTAACACTTTTCAGATAGGGGGATATTCACATTTTGGTGTTTTCATTACAAACCCCTAAAAACAACGCATTATGGAAACTCAAAAAGTTATTCTGCCCTTCTTTTACGCATTATTCCATGCTGGTTTCTCGCCAGAAGAAAACTCGTCCCCTATTCTTTCACCACAAAAAGAATTGGTATTACATTCAGAATTAACCCCTCGTTTCTTCAGAAGAATCTGAAAAGGAATAACCCTACACACATTGTTCTCTATCACACATTCACAAAAAAATTCCGGAATGAAAACCAGCTAACCGCTTTATTTCATTCCGGAATTCATTTTATTTTCAAAAGAATACGCTAACGCCTCTTCTTATTTAGCCAGACTGTATACAATGTCCATAATCTGCTTACCGATTTCATCAGCAGCTTCCATTGTAGAAGCTTCTGAATACACACGAATAATCGGTTCTGTATTACTCTTACGCAGGTGAACCCACTTATCAGGGAAATCAATCTTCACACCGTCGATGTCATTGATTTCTTCATTCTTGTAAAGTTCTTTTACCTTCGCCAAGATAGCATCTACATCTGTTTCCGGAGTCAGGTCAATACGATTCTTCGCAATGAAATAGTTAGGATAAGTAGCACGCAATTCGCTTACTTTCTTTCCTTCGTGTGCCAGATGACTCAAGAACAAAGCAATACCCACCAATGCATCACGTCCGTAGTGAGATTCCGGATAAATCACTCCACCATTACCTTCACCGCCGATAACCGCATTAGTAGCTTTCATCTTGGTTACTACATTTACTTCACCCACTGCAGATGCATTGTATTCCATGCCGTATTTACGAGTTACATCACGCAGTGCACGAGTTGAGCTCAGGTTAGAAACTGTATTGCCCGGAGTATGCTTCAATACATAATCTGCTACTGTAACCAGTGTATATTCTTCGCCATACATAGCTCCGTTCTCACAGATAATAGCCAGACGGTCTACGTCGGGGTCTACTACAAAGGCTACATCACAAGTTCCTTTCTTCATCAGGCCCATGATGTCACCCAAGTTCTTTTCCAAAGGTTCCGGATTATGCTGGAAGTCGCCCGTCGGTTCGCAATACAACTTTTCCACATGCTGTACGCCCAACTGCTCCAACAACTGAGGCAATACCACACCACCAACAGAGTTTACGCAATCAATTGCTACACGGAAATTAGCCTTACGGATAGCTTCTACGTCTACCAGTTTCAACGCCAACACGCTGTCAATATGTTTCTGGTTGTATGTATTGTCTTCACGGTACTTACCGATATGTTCGATGTCTGCAAATTCAAATTCTTCTGCAGCAGCAATACGCAATACCTCATTACCTTCTGCCGCATTCAGGAATTCACCATGTTCATTCAACAACTTCAAGGCATTCCATTGTCTCGGATTATGGCTGGCAGTCAAAATAATACCACCGCATGCTCCTTCCATAGTTACAGCAAGTTCTGTAGTCGGAGTAGAAGCCAACCCGATATTTACTACATCGAATCCCATTCCCATCAACGTTCCGCAAACCACATTTTTCACCATTTCACCAGAGATACGTGCATCACGGCCCACTACAATCTTATTTGATTTATTGGTCGTAGTCTTACGAATCAATGTAGCATACGCTGAAGTGAATTTCACGATGTCCAAAGGATTCAATCCTTCGCCGGCATGGCCACCTATGGTGCCACGAATACCGGAAATAGATTTAATAAGTGTCATAAATAAAGGTTTTAATTATTTAGGTTTTTAGGTTATCACAGTTTTACATAAGTCAGTTCATAAAAACATGGATACACAGACTGAGTGGCCGAAGAAGTACCTTCACTATGCGGCACAATCAGTTTCACACGTGCAATTTCTCCAGAATCAGTCGTTTTTCCTGGTTTCAAATAACGCAATGGAATCAACCAACCAGAAGGAACGGCTACTGTTCCATACATGCCATACATGCTATAAGAATCACTGCGGGTAAATGAAGCAGAATACGACTCACCACTAATGGTCAGTTTAAAATCTTCTCCTTTAATCGTATACGAAGGATTGGACACGTGAAAATTAGCCAGCAATGTATCTCCTGCCGTTATACCTAAGTCACTGCGTGTCTGAAGTGCTATTTCCACGAAACGGGCCACCATATCGTATGTACCATCTTTCAGTACCTCCTTGCCCGGACCGCGGTTGTCAATATGCATATAGACACCGCTCTCCTCCAGCAACACATATTGATTCTCAAACGTAACAGAATCCTGTGCAGCAAATTCAGCTTCTGATATTTCCTCTATATCATTTTCCACAATATATTTATGAATAGCATCTGCCTCCTCTTCTTTCATTTCAGCGTAGGTCTTTCCGTTATTACAACTCTGCAGCGCCAACATTATCAGGGCAGTTACAGCCCACAACAAATAGTTCTTTTTCATCTTAATAAGCATGTTTACACGGGCAAATGTAGTAAAATGTCTCAAAAACATCCTTCCTATTTTGTCCAATTATGTCTAATATTGTTCAAGAATAAAAATTTCTCACTAATTTTTCAATAACAAGCTCTCATATTTCACCAAAGCCTGCTTAAACAAGTCTACAGCCTCATCCATCGTACCGTAAAACTCTCCACCGGAAGCATTCAAATGCCCACCTCCATTGAAGAATTCAGCAGCAACCTGATTACAAGGGAATGCTCCTACCGAACGAAGCGAAACCTTAATCATATCCTTCTCGGTATCTTCACGCAAGAATACCGAAAAGCAAATTCCCTTCATCTGGAGAGGAATGTTTACAAAGCCCTCCGTATCTCCTTTTACATAACGGAATTTACCCTGTTCTTCCTTTGAAAGACAGATTAAAGCAGCACGGAACTGAGGATATACCTGCATTTTCTCATAAAGCACATATCCCATCAGGCGAAGACGTCCTTCTGAATACGTATTGAACACCTTACGATAGATGTCATCCTTATCAATGCCTTTAGACAGCAGTTCGCTGATAATGAAATAAATCTCACGGTTATTGGAGTTATAAGTAAAACCTCCCGTATCCGTCATCATTCCGGTATAGATACATTCTGCACCTTCCAAAGTAATGTCGTCAAAACATCCCAAACGGCATATCAATCTAAAAATCAACTCCGAAGTAGAAGAGATTTCCGGATGTGAAATAGTCACCCTACAAAAAGGTTCCGGATTCAGATGGTGGTCAATCATCACCTTTCTTCCCTGTGCATCTCTTACTGCATCTGCCATCCGGTCAATACGCGACAATGCGTTAAAATCAAGACAACAGATTACATCTGCCTCAGCAATCAGCTTATCGGCAAACTCAGCATATTTATCATAACGAATAATATCTTTTGCTCCAGGCATCCACCGCAAAAAGTCAGGAAATGCATTAGGTACAATCACATTCACGGTCTTGCCATGTACAGACAAAAAATGATACAAGCCCAACGAAGAACCCAACGCATCTCCGTCAGGAGAAACATGGGTCACAATCACCACTTTATCAGCCCGGTCAAAATAGGTCTCAACTTTATCAATATGGGCCTGAAGAATTACTTTTGACAACATATTCTTTTTCTTAAACTTACACTTTTGAAAGGAGCAAAAGTACAAATTTATTTTTATAAACTACAGCACAACGGAATAAGAACCTTGAACAGAAAGGTCTGTATAAGATATTTTAAGTAATTGACATTCCCTTATAAGCTTTTCACGGAAAGCATCATTCAGCGAGCTGTCCAAAATTACTTGCCGAATGGCAAACAGTTTGTCCAACTGCGAAAGGCTCCCTTTAAATCCCTTACAAATATATGCATACTCCAAAGGAAAACGCGATGAAGACTCATACATTCTCCAGCGGGCATCATTCAACACTGCAACGTGTATATTTCGAATGCACAGCAGTCCGGTTTCAGAGTGGTGGGTGGAGACACAGTCTTTCTTACGGGTGTAGACTTCCGAACGAAAGAAATACAACTGTTCCGGTGCGTCTCCTACATATTCCACACAAGACACCGCTACAAACAGATTACAAACCGCCAATAAACGAATCCAGTCGGAAGCCTTGCGGTGTATTCCGGATGCCCAGCAAAGATAAAGGCAAATAATCACTCCAGCCAGCAGACAGGCTTGAGGGGATGATAAATAGATGGAAGTAATTTGAGAACCGGCCAGTTGCTGTACTCCCTGCATGGATTCATTCAAGATCAAAGTAGCCCATTCCAACAAAGTAATCACCGTATTTCCCACTATAGGGACGGAAGCCAAACATAACGCAGCAAACGTCAGCACCAGTATTACACCAGCCAATATAACTACAACCAAATTAGCCAGCAGAAAATAGGTCGGGAAACTTCCAAAGTAATGCAGAATGAAAGGCAACGTACCTAGCTGAGCCGACATAGACAGACTGAGGGTATTCCATACATAACGCAACACACGATTTTTGATACATAAGCTACGCGAGAACAAGGGATAAAACGCCAGAATGGAAAAGACGGCAGCAAAGGACAACTGAAAACTTATATCAAAAAGAAAGAATGGATTATACACCAGCATCAGGAAAGCAGCCAATACCAGGGAGTGCATACCCGAAAAACGTTCTTCCAGACAGAATGAGGCAAGGGTGTATAGACTATACATCACCACTGCACGCACCACCGACGAGCTTAATCCGGAAATAAAAGCAAAGCCCCACAACAAGCAGACAACCAGCAGAGCCAGCATTTTGCGCCCGTGCTTCAGATAAGTCAACGGATAAAATAGCCACAAAAGAATACATGAAAAAATCCCCACATGCAATCCCGACAACGCCAGTACGTGACTGGCACCTGCCGCGCTGTACACCGCTTTCAATTCAGGAGTCAACTCACTTTTCTCTCCGATTGTCAATGCCGACACCACAGCCTGTACATCTTCCTCTAACCCCCAACTTTGATATACATCTACCACCTTTTGCTGACACACCTTTGCCCGCTGCATGAAAGACAACGAATGAGGTTTTCCCGTACAGCGCCAGTTCCCGGCATAAGCCAGAGCCGTTCCGCTGATACCTTTTCGCAAAAGATAATCTCCATAATCAAATCCGGTCAGTTCCTTTTCAGAAAAAGGACGTGAAACTTTTGCATAGAAACAAACACTGTCACCACAAGCTAAAGGATTTGACAGAGAATCCGGCATCCATGACAAAAGGATATTCCGGTCTACCCTTTTCCATTTGCCACCAGACAACCGCTGCATTTCTACACGCACTTCCGCCCGAAGTGTCTTCCCTCTGACTTCCGGCACACTTTCCACTATACCTTTATATATAGCGGGGGCTCCATCCCAGCTATATTGCACCGTTTCCCTTTGATGAAGTACCGATATTCCTCCCCACAAGAAAAAAGCCCCTCCAGCCACTCCACCGAAAAGCCATCTCCACCGCCAACGGGAAAGCCAGAATACTCCTCCGCAAATACCGGCAAAAAACAGCCATATTGCAGCCCCATATTGCCATGAAAGATTTTCCGGCCACAACGTGTCGAATAAGAAAATTCCGGTTGCCAGACAAATAGTCAACCGGAACAAAGGGTACGCTATCAAAGATTGTAAAGCTCCCAATACTTACTCCACATATTTCAACTCCTGAATAGCTTTTATCATATCCGGCGATTTAAAAACAGAACTACCGGCCACCAGCACATCTGCTCCGGCACGTTGCAGCAAAGGAGCATTTTCAGGATTGACACCTCCGTCCACTTCAATAAGGGCAGAAGCCCCACTACGGGTTATCATTTCACGAAGTTGCTCAATCTTTTTAAATGTATTAGGAATAAATTTCTGACCACCGAATCCCGGGTTGACACTCATAAGCAACACCATATCTACCTCTGTGATAATATCCTCCAATACGGAGACCGGTGTAGCCGGATTCAGCGTAACTCCCGCCTTCATACCCGCTTCCTTAATCTGCTGAATGACGCGATGCAAATGAGGGCATGCCTCATAGTGCACATTCATCATCATGGCTCCTAACTTCTTCACTTCCTGAATAAATTTCTCCGGCTGTACAATCATCAGATGCACATCCAGCGGTTTCTGACTAAGTTCTGCCACATATTTTAATACAGGAAAGCCAAAAGAAATATTGGGTACAAATACCCCGTCCATAATGTCCAGGTGCAACCAGTCAGCCTCGCTTTGATTTATTTTTTCCAAGTCACTCCTTAAATCAGCAAAATTTGCAGAGAGCAAGGAAGGAGCTACCATAATTTTTTCCATTGATCTGTTTTAGTTAAGATTCTTTTCAACAAAGATAAGCATCTTTTCTCATAAATCAACTATAAAAGATTATTTGCTCACATTAAAACGTAAGCCTAACTGCAGATTAAAATTGAACGGGTGTTCTTTTCGTATCGTCTCCACGCCGCTATGGTCATCAAAATAATAAGCAACTCCCGGTTCCACATACAATCCAAGACGTGAGGTAAAGTTCACCTGTGCTCCGGCAGCAGCGGTTACAGACCACTGAAGCGGATTCACATCCAACGATGTATTTTCCGACGTACGCTCTCCTCCATTTGTCACCGTGATGGTTTCCAATTTTCCGGATACACATTTTTCCATTACTCCCCCGGCCGATGCATATACCGAAAGCCAGTTATTTTTCCAGATGGAGCGATGCAGTTTGAGCGGGATACCTATATAGTGCAATTTCTGCGTTTCTTCCACGTACGATTTAGAGCCGGAATGAATATCAGAAGAAAGCAATGTATAGTTCAGTCCTGTTTCCAGTGCCCAGTCTTCATGAAACTGCCAGGCTACCGTCAATCCTACCGTAACAGGAATATGATGCTTTACCGTCGTCTGAGGAGCCTGTATCGCATTCTCCAGTAGCACCTGACTGTAAGCCAGTCCGTTATTATTTATCGGAGACATATTCAAATCTGAGGAGGTATAATAAGCCGAACGGGCTACAAAACTTCCCATTCCATCAAATGTATTCAAAGAGCTATAAGGTGTATTTCCAGCACCAACACCCACAGAAAAGCCTGAAGATTTATCCGACTTATTTTTCAATGCCCTCGCATTACGTTCCATCTGTTCCCGGTCGGCCGCGCGACTCTTTTTCACCTGCCGGCTTCTTTCTGCAGACCGACTAACCTCCTGCTGCTTTACAGCCTTTTCTTCTTCAACCGATTCTATTGGTGCTTCCTGTTCAGCCAATGCTACTGAAGCAGGAGCTACCTCTACTATTTCTTCCGGCACTTCTCCGGCAGATTTCTTAGAAGAGACATTGGCCAAAAGAGCCACAGGTTCTTTCTGGAAAGGTTCTGCATGCTTTACTTCAGCCACTTGCTCATCTAAAGACGGAGTTTGCGCAGGCAAAGGAGTATCCTCCACCTCTACAGCCAGTTCCTGATTACGGAAGTCCGCTTCTGGAGAAGACCAGAACCAGTACGTCAGGGAAGACACCAGCAAGACCAGCACTGCCGCTGCTGCCTGCCACCGTCTCCATATCGGAATCACCTTTGGAGTCTTCGGCTCTTCCAGCTCCTTGGACAACTTGTCCCAAAGGCCTTCAGGAAGAAGCTCGGAATAGTCCTCCATCCGGTTACGTAAGTTATTAATCCATTCTTTCTCGCTCTTCATTGCCTATAATTTCTTTCTATATTCATTGATTTTCTTTGCCAATAAGGTCTTTGCCCGATAAAACTGAGAAGAAGAAGTATGCTCTGTTATTCCCAGCAGCTGGGCTATTTCCTTATGACTCTTATCTTCAAACACGTATAAGTTGAATACTGTACGATACCCATCAGGAAGTTCTGCAATCATCTTCATCAGTTCAGCTTGAGGAATATCCTCCACCCCATTCTCATCTTCTTCCGCATCAGGCAACTGCTCCATCAACACTTCCTGTTGAGCCAGCTGATTGCGCTTCCGTAAATACCCTAACGCCTCATTCACCATCACGCGCGAAAGCCATGCCTTCAAAGAACCGACGCCCTGATAGGTAAACTGTCCGATGGATTGAAAAATCCGGACAAACCCGTCATGCAGCACATCCTCTGCAGCCTCCCGATCTCCTGTATAACGAAGACAAATGGCCATCAGCGAACCGCCATACAGCTCGTACAACTCCTTGCGAGCCTGATTATCTGCCAGCTTGCATTTCGACGCCAATTCTTCTTCTGTCATATCCAGCTTATCGTGCTTTTGTTAGTAAATGATGAATGCACAAAAATACTGCACCTTTTCCTAATAAAAATCCTCATTAAAATGTTTTTAACAAAAAAGGGCGACGATATGCTCTACCGTCACCCTCCCAAAATAATATTGCAAATTTTTTACTCTACGAAAGAATCTTCCACATGGCGATACCCGCGAAGGAAGTCAGCTACCTCCATTCGTTTCTTACCCGCCAGCTGCAAAGACAGTACTTTGACAAACCCGTCGGTAGAAGCAATCTGAAAATATGTCTTCTTATCGGTTACAATGCTGCCCGGTTTCAGATTATGCGCGACAAAGACTTTCTCCGTTTCAAAAATCTTCAATGCCAACGGAGCAGCATCGCCCTGATGCAATTCTGTCCATGCAGCAGGATATGGAGAAAGACCACGTACAAAATCATATACCTTTTTCACTCCGGCCTGCCAGTCTATACGACAGGTTTCCTTAAAGATTTTAGGAGCCGGACGAAGTTCCGTAGCAGCAGCCAACTGTTCCTGTGGAATGGTCTTCACATTTCCTTCCAAAATGGCATCCACTGTCTTCACCACCAGGTCTCCCCCTAAGTGCATCAGCTTGTCGTACACAATCTCCACATTATCCGTATCCGCAATGGGCACACGTACCTGGTCGATAATCTCGCCCGTATCAATCTCATGCTTCAGGAAGAAAGTGGTAATACCTGTTTCTGTTTCGCCATTGATTACCGCCCAGTTGATAGGAGCTGCGCCACGATACTGCGGAAGCAAGGAGGCATGCAGATTGAATGTACCCAGACGAGGCATATTCCATACCACCTCCGGCAACATACGGAAAGCTACCACAATCTGCAAATCCGCTTTCAAGTCTCTCAGCTCGGCCAGGAAATTCTCATCCTTCAGTTTTTCCGGCTGAAGCACCTTCAATCCTTGCGACACGGCATATTGTTTCACCGGGCTCGGCTGAAGCACGCTGCCATGCCGTCCCATCGGCTTGTCGGGCATGGTGATGACTCCCACCACCTGATAGCCTCCTTCCACCAGCCGCTTCAAACTCTCCACGGCAAATTCAGGAGTACCCATATATACAATTCGTAAATCTTTCTTCTCCATATTTCTTTTCGTTGTTTATTCTGCTGAAAAATCCACCATCACCTGACGATAAGTAGAAAGGATGCGCGATTTGGATACAAAACCGATGTACTTGTTGTCTTCATCTACCACCGGCAAGTTCCAGGAGCCCGTCTTATCAAACTTATCCATCACATCTTCCATGGAATCTGTCGTAATAATGCAGGCCTTAGGAGTGACCATAAAATTCTCTACCCGGTATTTGTGATACAATTCCTGGCGGAACATAATGTTACGAATGTCGTTCAGTATTACCAGTCCAATCAATTCATTGCGTACATCTACCACAGGGAACAGGTTACGGCCGGATTTTGAAATGGCCTTCACCATCTCCGCCAAATCCATATCCGGACGAACCACCTGGAAATCTGTTTCAATGACAGTTTCCATGCTCATCATGGTCAAAGCCGCCTTATCTTTATGATGCGTAATCAATTCTCCACTCTTCGCCAGACGCATGGAATAGATACTGTGCGGTTCGAACACGATAATGGTAAGGTACGCGCAGACCGACACAATCATCAGCGGCAGGAACAAACCGTATCCACCAGTCAGCTCGGCTATCAGGAAGACTCCGGTCAAAGGGGCATGCATGACGCCCGACATCAGTCCCGCCATTCCCATCAGGGCAAAGTTCTTTTCCGGAATGTATGTTCCTCCCAACTGGAACTCATTGCACACATAGGAGAACACAAAGCCGGCAATACATCCCAGGAACAAGCTCGGTGCAAAAATACCACCGCAACCGCCACCACCGTTAGTCGCACTCGACGCGAATACCTTAAACAAGATAATCAACAGCAAATACACCACCAACAGCTGTGAGTTTCCGTAGAAAAGAGAGTTGTTCATTACCGTGTCCCATTCGGCATTCGACCGTCCGTTGAGCAACAGGGAAATGGTATCATAACCTTCACCATACAACGGCGGGAACAGGAAAATCAATATACTCAGCATGGCTCCTCCAATCAGGAATTTCACATACGGATTACTATAACGGCGGAAAATATTCTCAATCCAGTTCATGGAACGGGTAAAATACCAGGCCACCAGTCCGCAGAAAATACCCAATGCAATGGCGTATGGAATACGTTCCAAAGAGAACGGATAATCCAGGTGAAACTGGAACATGGCTTCCGTACCTGTGAGCAGATAAGAAACAGAAGCTGCCGTCACACTGGTAATCAGCAAGGGAAGCAAAGAAGCCATGGTCAGGTCAATCATCAGTACCTCCAGCGTAAAGACCACACCGGCAATCGGTGCCTTGAAGATACCCGAAACCGCCCCGGCAGCTCCACATCCCACCAGCAGCATCAGCGTCTTGTGGTCCATACGGAAAATACTGCCCAAATTCGAACCAATGGCAGAACCGGTCAGCACAATCGGCGCTTCGGCACCGACCGACCCACCACAACCGATGGTAATGGCCGAAGCAAAAACGGAAGACCATACATTATGCCGCTTGATACGGCTTTGCTTACGCGAAATGGCATACAGAATTTTGGTCACACCATGACTGATGTCGTCACGCACCACTTTTCGAATGAACAGTCCGGTCAGGAAGATACCTACCACCGGATACACCAAGTACAACCAGTTTACTCCTGTAGAATCAAAGTTTTCTGTCAGGAACTCCTTGATATACTCTACCAGGAACTTCAACAGACAAGCGGCCAGCGCCGTGCAGATTCCGACTAAAAAGCTTAAAATCAATACAAACTGCTTATCCTTTATATGTCTCTCCCTCCAACGGAGAAAGCCCTGGAGCAAGCTGTTCTTCTCGTCTACAACTTTCATGAAAGAAAAAATTTATTCTCTAATAATTTTTACCACGCCCCCTTTGCCTAATTTGACAATGCTGGACGGTTTGGGGTGACCGGTTTCTTCCCGACGGTAATCCACCACATAATCCACCGCCTGCTTGATTTCTTCCGTGATTTCACTGAACACGGCCGGTGCAGGCTGTCCGCTGATATTGGCAGACGTAGATACAATGGCTTTGCGGAAGCGGAAACAAAGCTGTTTGGAAAACTCCTCCGAGGTGACACGAATACCTACACTGCCGTCGGCTGCAATCAGATTCGGAGCCAGATTTCTCGCTCCATCGTAAATAATGGTCAAAGGTTTCGTAGTCATTTCAATCAAGTCCCATGCTACGGAAGGCACATCCTGTACATAAAAATCTACCTTCACCGGACTGTCTACCAGCACCAGCATCGCCTTGCTGTCAGCCCGCTGCTTTATTTCAAAAACGCGTTTCACCGCCTCTTCATTCGTCGCATCACATCCTATTCCCCACACGGTATCCGTCGGGTAAAGAATCACTCCCCCCTTCTGCAATACCTCGCAGGCTTTCTTAATCTCATCTTTCATCATATTTCTTTATTTTTTGCTGTCAAAAAAGTCATCAAAACCATTTTACAAACAGCAAAAATACAAATGATTTTTAGGATATCCCAAGAATGTTTTGTTTTTTTGCAGAAAAGCTATCCACTCATTCATGCACACCGAACGAAAAATTATCCACATTGATATGGACGCTTTCTATGCGTCGGTCGAACAGCGCGACCACCCGGAACTACGCGGAAAGCCCATCGCCGTGGGGCATGCAGAGAAACGAGGAGTGGTAGCTGCCGCCAGCTATGAAGCCCGTAAATTTGGCGTACGTTCGGCCATGTCCTCACAAAAAGCGAAAAAACTGTGTCCGCAACTGATTTTCGTGGAGGGACGGATGGAGGTTTACAAAAGCGTGTCTGCACAGATACATGAAATCTTTCACGACTACACTGACCTCATCGAGCCTATCTCGCTGGACGAAGCGTTTCTGGATGTCACGGAAAACAAGAAAGGAATTCCATTGGCGGTGGATATAGCCAAAGAAATCAAGCAACGTATCCGCCAGGAACTTCATTTAGTGGCCTCAGCCGGTGTATCCTACAATAAATTCTTAGCTAAGATTGCATCCGATTACCGAAAGCCTGACGGACTTTGTACCATTCACCCCGACCAGGCCGATGAGTTTATTCGCCGGTTGCCTATTGAAGCTTTCTGGGGAGTGGGACCTATTACGGCCAAAAAGATGCATACCTTAGGTATTTATAACGGAGAGACCCTGCGTAAATGCTCGTTGGAAATGCTGCAACGGCAGTTCGGGAAAAACGGATTAATTTATTTCAACTTTGCCCGTGGTATGGACGACCGTCCGGTAGAAGCTGTACGCATCCGCAAGTCTATCGGCTGCGAACATACATTGGAAAAAGACCTTTCGGCAGAAATGTCACTCATCATCGAACTGTATCATGTGGCACGCGAACTCACCGACCGACTGAAAGCCAAGGATTTTAAAGGGAATACCCTCACGCTGAAAGTGAAGTTCGACGACTTCTCCCAAATCACCCGCAGTGTGAGTGTGGAACGGCCGCTCCAACGCCTGGACGACATTCTTCCACTGGCTAAACGGCTGCTGAAAGGAGTGGACTACAGTCAGCATCCTATCCGCCTGTTAGGCTTGTCGGTATCCAACCCGAAAGAAGAACATGAGTTAGCCAACGCTGTCCGTTCCAACCCTATCCAATTAAAACTGGAATTTAAAGATGATTATACACTAGTGGGCACTTTAAATTAAACATCGTTCTTTGAAATCTTTGATAATCGCA
>ENA-OOWN01001526-OOWN01001526.1-human-gut-metagenome-genome-assembly--contig:-NODE-1526-length-16635-cov-2.210977_pt1 | contig 16635 bp, 24 predicted proteins | sample MGYA00241406_ERZ501319 | MGnify/ENA primary metagenome ERZ501319 (study PRJEB25962, sample SAMEA2042734) | human gut metagenome | biome: human gut; feature: human-associated habitat; material: faeces... | reverse complement strand
TCAAATAAGTATTTGAAATGTGCTGCTAAGTAAAATACAAATGGTACTAAGAAAAACACTAAACAATACAATACTTCTTCTATCGTATCATGTGTCTTGATATATCTTTTAATTTCTTTGATTGTGATAAGTTTCTTTCTCATAGTGGTAATACAATTTAATATTATTCTATATGTATTGCTCTTTCGCAATAACTTTCTGTTGGTTCAACATTATACGGATCATATCCCCATATTTCTTGCATACGATTCGTATATTCTTCATAATCTTCTATACAATTATCCTCTTCATCAAAATAATGAAATTGAACATGAGATTCTTCATTAATTTTTACAGGTTTCTTCTCATATCTCTTTTTACGTTCTTCTGATTCGAGATTGTATATATACAAACGGAATAATAGAAATAATATTAATACTATAGCTAAAAATCCTATAAATGCCATAATTATTAAATATTAATATTAATACTACTTACGATGTTTCTCTCGATACTCCAATATTAATGGAGGTACAATTGCTAAAAATATAAATACTAATGCTCCTACTATTTCTTCTGTTGTAAAATAATCTTCCATTTCTAAAGTTATTACTATAGGGATGCTGAATGTTGCTCCTTCCAGTCCTTGTTCCCTATTGGGGATTGGAAAGCTCTACTGATTGTTAAAAGTCTTTACGAATATCTTCTTTGATTCTCTTGATATTACAAGTTTATGAATAATTGGATATTCTTTTATACTTATTCTTGCGAATTTACAAAAATCTTTGATTTTATTTCTTACTTTATCTGATGTTGCTTTTATTTCTATTGTTTTATCTGATACTATACATTCGGTATCTTTGTGACACAATATTTCCATTGTCACATTATACCTTACACATACTATAGTTAATCTTATAACCATTATTGATAATATTAAGATTAATACTCATCGTCATTTAGTCTCTCTAAAAGCTCCTTTGTTGTTATATTGGATTCTTTTATAGATACTTCTTGTAATTTACTCGGATCTACTATTAATTCTTTTTCATCTACGAATTCTGTTACAGGTATGTTGTTTCTTCTAAGAAACTCTTGTACCCCGTATCTTGTTCGTGATGATGTTAATTTAAGAACTAATTGGTAATCTACCCATGATATTGATGCTGTTACTGGAACCAACCATTCTGCTTCAATATCAGTTACAACTATTCTTAGAGTTCTCGATGTCATGTTTCCATTGTTCTAATTGGTTTTTATACTCTAAGTGATTTATCTCATACTCTTTGTTTCCACTGTCCATTGCAACTGCAATTAAATTTTTATTTAATGTTACAATTGATTGGTCAATTTCTGCTGAATATGAGATAAAGTGCTTTGCTTCTCTATGTACTAAGAATAATATTGAATCACTTAAACTATTAGCAATAGCTTTTGCTGCTTTCTGTTTAGTGAATATTAATTCGTTTCCATATACTACGAATACATCATAAGTTACTGCTATGATTTCATCTGTTATTCGGTCTTTAATATATACTACCATACGTTTAATGTTTTAAATAAAATTGATACTATAAATTCAATGAGATATAGTATTAATTATAAAGCTCAAATAATTAATCTAAAAATATCTAAGTTTACTTCAAATCATATTGATACCAATTCGAAGCATTTTGATATTTGGAATGTTAATGCAAATTGTTTTGAATATGCTTAGGATTTATTGCGGATATTTCTGCGAATATTTCTGCGAATATTTCTAAAGCATTTAATAGCTCACTGAATACTGTATACTCTATACTCCATACTCTTAATTATATTCAAATTGCTATATTCTGCATTAATTATACTGAATATAACATTGATACAATTGCAAATATTAAGAGTTTTGCGAATACTCATTCTGATTCTAATTCAAATCATATTGCTATTCAGATTCGATGTTTTGCAAGTATTTGAATTAATTCTGAATCTAGTGCTAACGTTTTACATATAAACTCTAGACTTTTAATTGCATCTTTTCTGATTCTAATTCAAAATTCTTTGCATATTGCATTGCTTTGAATTTAGCATTTTGCATTTAATTTGCAAATAGTGCTAACATTTCACAGATTTTAATTGCATACATTCTAATGCTAATTCAAAACTTTTTGCAGCTTTAGATTGTAGGCGTGAAATACTTTGAATTTAATTTGCAATTACTACTGATATTCTGCATATAAATTCAAAGCTTTTAATTGCATCTTTTATACAGTTAATTCTAAACTTTTTACAGTTTTCGGTTCTCTGTATGAAATACTTTGATTTTAATTTGCAATACTTAGAAGTCGCATCGCGGTTTTTTTTGAGATTGAAGATGCAGTTACAAATCCCATTTCTAATCCTCATCCTCACTCTCAACCTCAAATCCAAACTGTCTACATTTCTCCCGTATCCACTCACTAATATTCGGTTCATTCTCCGCCCACTTCGCAGCTTTCTCTTGCAATTCAGCAAATAAATTCTGTCCTAATGCTTCAATTTCTTTAACATATTCCGGGTACATATACTTCTTTAATTTGTCTAATGTATCATATACCTTCTGATATTTCTTAGACAATTTCGATTGCTTTTCTAGATACCCGTAAATATATAGAAGCTTCGCAAAGTCTTCAAGTTTGAACAACGTCGATACTTCGTAAGCCACTTCCAGCGTCTCAACTGTCGGCATTGTTTCACGTAAAACATCAAGACGTTCTTCTGTTAATGCTAAGGCTTCAAGCTGTTTACAGCGTTTAAATTCAAGTATTTCTTTAGTAATATTATCAATGCTTCGAGCATATTCAGATTTACTTAAATCATCTTGCATATCAGCAAGTTTAGCATCAATTATCTTAACATTATGCTCAAATTCTCTAATAGTATTATGGGTTAACTCGATGTCATTACTGTGTTTAATAATAGCATCATAGAGATTATCTTTAACAACTGAAGAACGATATGTACCTTTTGTACTTAGAGTAAGTGCAAATATATCCGGAAGGGCAACAACTTCCTTATAGTCTTCTCTATCTTTAAGAACGTAATCAAGACGATTAGCTTCAAGATATTGTGTTAAAAATTTACAACTCTGTGCATTTGAATTAGAGAATCTTATATTCACTCTATCAGTATTGATATAAAGTAAATCATAAGAAATATCAATAGTTTGACCTTTATAAATAACGTGTAATTTCATGATCATTAGTCGGATTAATTAAGTAACAAAAAAAAGAGGCAGCACTGAGAGTATACTCAGCACCACCTCACGGAATTTACGCAGCTTCTTCTGCTTGTTCAGTAGCAACAGCTTCAACTGCTTTAGGTTTAGCAATAGCTTCACGTTGCTTACGAGCTGTCTCGATGTTCTTGATGAAGCCAGAAACAATATCTGCACCAACACCAAGTTTACCGAATACACCAATAAGACCTAAGTTACCAACATTGTCAACACCTGCAAAGCTGTTGAGTGTCTTTTTGTGATACGTCCATTCTTCGGTATCAGGATCAATATAACCGGTCTCACCTGCGATGTTCTCATCAATGCTAAAGTTCACAACATTACCTGCGAATACAATCGCATTAAGACCGTATTTGTCATACTGATCATTAGTGATGTAAACATCAATAAGTGGAGCACCATTCAGAGGATCAACACGAACAATCCGACAATCATGCCGAAATTTACCTTCTTTGAAGTCGTCTTTGTTGATCTCTTTAATAGAGATAATTTCACCGATAACTGAACGTCTCACTGGATTCTTTAATTCGTCTGCCATAATTTTAAGTATTAGAATTTCTAGGACGATCACCACGACCGCCAATTACAATAAGGGGTTTAGTCGTGTTGATTAGACGGAGTTTGTAGGGTCTTAAAAAAATAAGAGTAGCACTAATAGCACTACTCTTAACACATTAAGATTCTAATTCATCTAATAATGCCTCAGTAAAAGGATTAATCTCAATAGAATCTTCACCATTAACTTCATAATAATCACTCATAGCTTAATCAAATTTATCAGGTTTAATAATAGATGCAATAGTAATTGCAATTATAACACACAATAGAAATCCAATGAATACTTCACCATTAATATTAGATGCAAACCAATCAGCTAAACTCTCAGCAGCTGATAATAAGAAGAGCACCACCAATATGATGATGCACTTCAATAACGTCTTTAATACTCTCATTTGTTTAACTCTTTTAATTCATTATACATATCCTTAATACCATGCTTAGCACAAGCAATCAACAAGTTAATATCATTGGTCTTAACAACATCAACCACTTGCTTGTGTGTAGTCGTGTGAAACTTCACTTCTTCATTGATGTCCTCATCATCAATATACTGAGTAACATCAGCTATGCAATCTTTATAGACTACATCAATAATCTTACCAACAAGACCATCAATCTTATCAAAGATCTTCTTACCAATGAACAAGCGTTCAATAGTATTACCTTCTAGATCATTACAATCAATCAGATAACGATCTTGATAATCCTCAGTGTCTTTAAGAACAGTAATTGCATTCAATACGATTGCACTCATCTTCTTAACTTCAGGAGCATTAATCATTGTATTCATAAGATAGATACGATTCACCTTATCATCGTGAGGTTCAAAATTAATATTTATTTTAATTAAATCCATGCTATCAAGCGGAGATAGTCGTAAGGTAATAGAAATTGTAACTGCAACATCGCTATGGAAAAATTGCAGTTCCAATTCGGAAAATCAGTCCTCATGAATCATCGACGGGGGCATTCCCCCAAGCATTACAAGGGGGTGCTGTCGTATAAGGAGGCCCCCGCACACAGACTTTCACGCCCGACCTAAAGTTCAGCAACACTGTCTTCAAAGCTATTAAAACCATCATCAAAAGTCTTAGAATTATCGTCACTAAAATCAATAGAAATTCCATAAAAATCAAAATTAAAAATCGCATTACTAAAAGTCTTAAAATAACCAATAATAAAATCCAGAGAATATCCGCAATAAATTGTAATAGAATAGGTTCCCGCACACAAACTCTCACAGTCGGTATAAAATCGAACAACAGTGTCATTAAAGCCAATAGAAAATTGAATAGTAATAGTGTTAGAAAATGCTTTAGAATTAATAATAGAAGATTGGTAAAGACGAACCTATATAATAGAAATTGCAAAATGAATTAAATTAGCTGCCCTGCTTATATCCAAAGTTCCTTAAGCAATTGCAATATCAAAAGAATTAGAATAAGCACTTGAATCACTCTGTGTACAAATTCGAGTATTAGAGTTTGCAATGTGAATTAAATAAGAAGCCTTACTTATATTCAAAGTAATTTGAGTAATACTAAAAGCATACTTAATATAATCGGCATTAGCTTTAAAATTAATTAGAGTAACATTAAGACAATCAGCATAAGCATTATCAAAATTCAGTGTATAATTTGCCAAAAATGTAAGCCGAAATGTGGTAACGTTGATTCTATTACAGATAATATTACAAGTAATATCAGAGTTACTCTAAGTAGTAATAGTATTAATACTACCGGTATTTATAATAACTTTGATGAGCTTTGTAATCCCCAGTAGGGAAATAGGTGTGGAAGGGAGCAACATTTTGCTATTACTCATGGTTATTCTAATATTACTAAAGATACTTCTACCACTGCAAAACTTATGAATCTTACTCATGCTTATTCAAAATACATTGAAAATGCTTATACTAACTCTGATAATACGGGTGATGATGCAGATGTTCCGCGCGTCACCAGTCCTTCTTCCCTACTGGGGTCTGCTGATCGTTACAAAGCTCCTAGAGTTGGTAATTGCAAAGCTATTCAAGATAGTATTGTTACTCTAAGTATTACAGATGTTTTTCGTAGCTTTGTTACATTTTGCATTGAGCGGGGTGGAACTCCTATATATACTCTAAGTTTACTTAATGTTACTCTAAGTATTACTAAAGATACTTAAAGGAACTTAGAAGGGCATATACTTACTAAAGGTAATACTATTATATTTAAAGCTATTTTAAGTAGCTTCGGGGTGCTTTGTAAAGGAGAGAAGAGGGAGGAAAAGAGAGGGAGAGAAAAGGGGAGAAAAGAGGGGGACTATAGGGGGTAATAAGAGGGGATATGAGTAGGTGAGTATTGGAGGGTGATAAGAGGTTTATTTGAATATAATTAAATACATATTACGGACGGACGAATTTGAAGTAGTAATACTGTCATTGATATTACCTTTGGTAATCTTTATATATATCCTTATATATATCGCAAAGCTCTGCATAGCGCACACGTGCGTGCGTGTATATAGACAAAGGTATGAATGTGGTAGTACTGCGAATGCTTTGCATATTGATTCGAAGCATTTAGAAGAACAAGGCACTGCGTGCGTGGCTGTAAATCCGGGTGAAGACGCTAGTACTATTGAGATTTCTATTGAATACTGCCTTCGAAACAGAAAAATATAAGGTTTAGAAAAAGATATTCAAGTAATCCCTTGTAATATCTAATTTATTCATATCTTTGTGAGTGGCTTTTTACTCATAATGAAGTCGGGAGTACTGACTACTGCTGTAACTGAAGATATCGCTGCTATTGTTGGTACTCCCACTATTATTAATGGTAATTCTGTTACTCTCATTTTATACTTTGTTTCACATTGAGGACGTGTTGGATAAAGATTTTCCCGTTTCTGTCATTTGCCCTTTTGAAGACCGTCCTCCTTTTAAACCTACTACTATGTACACTGTTACAGTTAGTGCTACGTTAATGTTGTATAATATTACCTTTTATACTAACGTAGGTCTTTGTAGAGGTTATGAGATTGTACCTATTAATATTGATTATCTTATAAAGTAAATTATTTAAACTATGGATTCAATTCAAACTAAAATCGAAGCTATTAGAGCTGATAAGAATAACAGCTTGTGTTGCGCCGTATTCTCTTTGTAATATTAAGGTTAGCGAAGGTCGAGTTATTATTGCAAATCAATATAAGATGTCTCCGCTTGAAGTAACTGATGTTATGAAAGTCGATAGAGAAGTTCCTAAAGCTACTTATTGTATTGCTATTCCTGACAATGTTCTACCGGATATGCTCGGTCGTGAAGTTGTTCTTGATATGTCTTATGGTGGCAAAGGTGTACCTCTAAGTCATAAGATTAAAAATCTTGACAAAAAGCTTATTGATGTTCTTGGCGGTGATAATAACTTTAGAGTTGTCGAAAATCGTCCGGGTCTTAAAGATCGTAGTAAGCTTATTGTTGGTGAAGATGGTAAAGTTGAATTTTGGGAATGTAATCTTATTTCTCTTAATCAAATTGGTGGTGTGATTTATTAATCCAATTCTGTTATGGCTAAAGGTGCTAGGTTATTTCCTCTTCAAGTCACGAGACTTTATGAGAGAATGGTTGCAGTTGTAGATCGTAAAAGAAAGGAACCTACTAAGATGTATTATAAGACCAAAAAAGGTCGTCATTTTATTGAACGTTATACTCCCGAACAGATTTGGTGTAGAGACTTTCTTACGTTTATTCGTAATAAAGAAGATTTTGAACGTTTTCTAAATGATATTGCAGATAGTCAGTGGATGTCTATTCTTACTGCAATGCAACGTGTGGATAGAGAGATTGAAATACCTTCCTTTGGTAAACATTGGATTCATCCTGAAACTTACGATATTTATGCTGAATGTGGTTTTGATTTTAATAAGATGACTTCTTTACCACATGAATATATGAAAGAACGTCACAAAGCGTTCTATGAACGATTACGAAAGAAGCTATTCCTTAAACTTACTGATAAAGCAGCTTATGACGCAGATTATACCCAGAGACTTGCCGATCTTCTTCGACGAGGAAAAGCATAAATATACTGACGCTCTTGATAGAGAGTATATATCTACTACTACTATTATTGGTAAGTTTGTAGAACAAAAGGATTGGAAAGCTATTGCTGAAGCTTGTGCTAATATTGGTAGTCGTCCTGTTCCTCCTACTCATAGAAATTATAGTAAATATATTCGATATAGAGGTAAGACTGTTAAACAGATTCTTGCTGAATGGAAGATTGAAACTGAAAAGGCTTGTGCTAAGGGAACTGAAAAGCATAATTTCCTAGAACAATGCGTGAAAAGATGTAACAACTACTATTTAAATGCGAATGGTTTTATTTATGGTCGTATTTATACAGTAGATGATATTATAAGAACTCATAGTTATGGCAGACTTGATCTCGATTATTTTCGAGTTGTTGGTATTGCTGATAGGTATCCTCAAATTTACGAGTTTATTAAGGATATGACTTCTATGGGATTTGAGATCTATGCTGAGATTGGTGTTTATCATCCAGAATATTTGATTTCAGGTCTTGTTGATATTTTATTCGTTAAAGGGGATGAGTTCTTTATTCTTGATTGGAAAACTAATAAAGCACCTATTCGATTTGAAGGTGGATATTGGGCTAAGAAAGCAGATGGTACTATTGACTTGGATAAGTACATTGTTACTAATGAAACTATGTTGTTTCCTATAAATCATTTACAGGATTCTACTGGTATTCATTATTCTCTTCAATTAAGTATGTATGATTATCTGATTGAACAATGGGGGTTTAAATGCCTTGGTAATATGCTTTGTCATATTAGGACTATTGAGAATCCTTTGATTCCTGATGATATGCCACATGAAGAGGTTATTACTTTTGTTGATATTAAATACCTTAAAGCTGAGGTTAAAGCCATTTGTGATTATAGACTTGCTCAATTAAATAAAGAACGTAAAGCTAATACCAATTTGTTTAACTATAATATCAAGTAAACTATGAGTGAATTAACAAATGCTTTAATTACTTATGATGACGTCATAGCTAAGACTAATATTGATGTTCTTCGTAAGATTGCTAAAGTTCATAACTTTGCTATCTTTGATAAAGGTAACTACAATCTGAACATTTGGGGTATTAGATGTAACACTGCTGATACAGGTACATTTAATGATCTTCTTCTTGTATTCTACAAAGCTAATGATGTCAATCCTAAAATAAATGGTAAATGGACTTATGATTGGTTTTCAATAACTACTGATCCTTCCGATTTGAATCTAATTAAACCTATAAATTCTAAAGGTTGCGCTATTCTAAAAGAAGGTCAATTTAGAAATGCCTTTAAAATTGGAAAGCATAAAGGTGATTACCCTGCACTTGTTCAAGTTAAACCTCTTCCACTTTATCGTGATAATAACCGAGATAATAAACTTGATTTATCTGGTCGTATTAGTTACGAGATAGCTGGTATTAATATACATCGTGCTTCTAAGTGGAAAATTATTCGCACTATCGGTCTTTATTCTGCCGGTTGTCAAGTTTTTGAATCTGTTAGAGATTTTGAAGATAAATTTATGCCACTTGTAAATAAGGCTAAAGATTTATATGGTAATTCTTTTACTTATACTCTTACGAATATAAATGAATTTGTTCATAATTGTAATGCTATTGTCTTTCCTAAAGACTATGATAAATTAGGTACAAGATCTGGTATTGTATGAAACTACATATTGATTTTAAGGAAGTGTTAATAGCACTCCTTTTTTTGGCTCTATGTCTTACTAATATTATTCAATGTAATGAAGAAAACCGAATACCGACAACTGATATTCCTTATCATACTTTGGATTCTCTTGGTAGGGTTATTTCTGCTTTGGAGAATTACGCTATAAAACAAGAACGTCTTATAGATAGTCTCAAAGCTAATACAAATAAAACTATAATTAAATATGAAACAGATATTAAGAACTTCTCTGATGTTTATGTTGTTTCTGATGATAGCATCGCTCGATATATACGGCAGAGAATTGAAAGTTTGTAAAGATACTGTTATTACATATACTCTTGAAGATAATAGAAAGATTGCAATTCTTCTTAAACAAGGAGAATATGATGCAGCTTTATGCAAATCTTTAAAGAGCATTATTGTTAAGCAAGATACTCTTATTAATAATTTAAAACATACTCTTTATACTCTCACTAACCAAGCGAACGTTTATAAGCAATCTATTGCTGATCTTGAAAAGAGTAATAAAGATATGATTAAAGATCTTAAGAAGTATATGCGTCGTTCTGCTAAGTGGGCTAAGATCGGTGGTGTTTCTATTGGTCTTAATGTTGTATTTTTAACTTTATTGATTCTAATATGAAAACAGTTTTTCTTAATCCTTTTCTTTCTACTGATTTAAATGAGAAAGTAACATCTGTCAGTTTTAAGATTGGTTCTTTTGATTATATAGCTAAACACGCTGATGTCAAAACTACTGAAATTGATTTTGATAAACGTATCATACAAATCAATGATGCTTTAGATTCAACCGCGTCTCTTAGAAAACTTGTTAGAGCATTCTTTATTATTGTTGCTTATGAGCTTAATTTAAATGCCGAATTTCCAAATAGCAAAAAAAGCTCATCTTGATGATATTGCAATGGCTCATTTGAGTTTCTTATTTACTCATTGGTGGGATGATTCTACTTTTGATTGGGAATATAATACTGATTATCCTAAGAGTTTTAAGGTTGGTTCAATTATCTATAGAGCTTATAATATGGCTGAGGTTTCTTATCAATCTACTCAAGGAATACAATATGGAGTTTCTGATCACGTTCTTGGTTTAATCTATATTATCCTTAGAGATAGAAGTAAAGATATTCCTAGTTCTATAAGAACTCAAACGTTTTGGCATAAGTATGTTCACTGTTTATTCGTTCAAGCTAATGAAGATTATGCGAATGATATTGAATATGTTGTAGATGCTTATGCTACTCAAATTTGTGAATTTATGAGACAATTTTCAAAAATTAAAAAGTTAACATATAATTATGGATAAAGCTTTTATAACAGTTACTCCAGATACAGGTCAAAATAATGGAACTTTATCTGTTAATGCTGATAAAAATGAGAATTATGCTAGTAGATATGCTACATTTAAGGTTGAGGGGGAGGGTATTACTAAATCTGTATCAATAGAACAAGATCCTAATCCTTATATTTATATTGATTGTGGATATATATTTTCTAATGCCAATATACAAGAACCTTATAAATTAACTCATGAGGGTGCTATTACAGTTTTGACGTTTGATGTAAAATTTGCTAATTTTATATTAAGTTCAAGGCATCTATTTATTATTAAAAATGTATCTAGCTTACAAGTTGAATTTAATAATCCTGTGATTAGTTCTATAGATCTTACTTCTGCTGGCCAGTCTTTAGGTAATATAATTTTAAATGGATTTACTACAGAGGTTGTTCCTAATTCTGAAGATGAAGGTACAGTATTATCTATTATAGATATAACTCCTGCTAAGATTGGTGAAATTGTTGCAAAGATAAATTCTGCGAGTGATGCTTCTACTACTGGGAATATAAAGATAGTTATATTTATTAAAACAACTGGTACACAAGATAATTTAGCTATAATAATTAATGTAATTTAATATTATATGAAAAAATCTTTTATTACTGTAAGTCCTGATTCGGGACAAAATGATAATGTATTAAATATTGTTTGTGATAAAACAACTTTATCTACGAACAGAAAAGAAGTTCTAAATGTTACTGGGGGAAAGGGATTACTAAAACTATAGATATTTTTCAATCAGGTATAGTATATCCTATTATTGATTTAGGATTTATTATTGATGGTACTATTAGTGGAATAGATCTTGAAAAAAGATATATTGAATCTTCTAAAACTTTAGAAGTTGTATTTAATTATCCTAAGACTGCATTACTCTTATCTAATTATAATTATTTTGGTGTTTTTAATTTAGGTGCATTTAGACCGGAAGTTGTTATAACTACAGGTTGGTTTATTGATACTATTGAAATAACAGTAGTTGGTAATTCTCCTAAAACGTTTACTTATACACCTGATGGAAGTACTTTTGTTGATGACTATCTTACCGGTGGTGAACTGGTACATCAGAATCCTTATAATTATAATTTAGTTAAAACTATGTTGAATGATATTAGATCTTTGGGAGGAGACATTATTGTTACAATGAAGAGTTCTACTGTAGATCCTACAATTTGTATTTGTGATTGTATTATTAATCCATAAAATTAATTATGAAAAAATCTTTTGTGACTGTTACACCTGATGAAGGCATCGGAAATAAAATATTAAGTGTTGGCTGTGATGTTTATAATGATGCTGATGATTAAGAAGAAGATATTATTGTATCAAGAGAAATAACTGAAACTATTAATTTGATTACTAATAATATATGGTAAAGTAATAGTTATTATAAAGATTTTATTTTGTCATTCTTATGTTTTGTATTTAAGAAGTAATTCTTATATTTGCCCGTATCATTAAGTTGGTACGGGCTTTTTTGTTGCTCGTAATAAAACAGATAAAACTATTGATTATGGCACTACATGTATGGTTAGTTGAAGGTTCTAAAATTATTCTTAATATAGAGCAGATTCTTAAAGTTCCTGTTCTTGCTAAGATATATAATGATTGGCATAATGATAGAGAGCTTATGTATAAAATATTTAAGTTTATTGATTGTTATGCTGATGAAGACGGATATATTCATCGTAATGGTTTAAAAGATCAAAAGGCTTTTGATTATGCTATTGAAGTTGCTCAACTTAATTCAGACTTTAGACCAACTAAAGATATGATTGAAGCTATCAATTGGCTTGTTGAGCATAATATCAATTATGTTGGACAGATGTTCTTTGAAACTGTTAATGCTCTTCAAGCTGGTAAAGATCTTATGGCTGTTATGAATAAGAATCTTCGTAATGACCTAAAGAAAGACTCTTTTACTAAAGAAGAGATCGGTGGTATGCTCGGTTATATGCGTGAGATTACGAAGATGGGTAAAGACTTACCTAAACTTATTGCAGAACTTAAAGAAGCAGAAGATAATTACGTTAAGTCTAAACTCAAGAAAACTATCGTTCGTGGTGGTAAAGAGCTTGCTGTTTCAATGGATGTGCATAACAATATAGATAATGGTGTTGGTGGTGGAATAGATATGATTGATTAAGCTATGAATAGTAAATATGAGTTTTCACAAGATGCTATTGATAACTTTATGTTTATTCATGCTTATTGGAAAAATAGTTGTGATGGCATCAATGCTGCTCCTGAGAATAAGTGGGGCTATAAACGTGGAGATATTCCTTTTATAGATTATCTCTGTGAAGATAAAAGTAAATATCTGAAAGCATCCGAGGGTATTAGTTATATTACTAATAAGCCTTTATATGATCCAGATAATGATTTTCTTATTGGTAACTCTGGGGGTATTCTTATGAATATTGATTTTATTGTTATTAATATAGAACGACTTTCTAAAGCTGCTGATACTTTTGATGAATATGGTACGTATTGTGATTATGACCCTAGTACTCCGGCTTATGAATCATTTTGGCAAAGAGAAACATCTCGTCGTAAGAAAGGTGTTTTTATTAAAGCTAAACTTTATTATAAAGATATTCCTAAGTTCTTTGATGCTAATACTACTGATGAGGAACGTGAAAGTTTACTTCAACCTTTACGTATAACCGGTGCGCATTATACTTATCTTAATTATGGTCGTATTGAACGTACACCTAATGATAAAGAACGTGCAAGACTTAAACGTGAAGGTGCTGAACACGTTGAGACTGTTATGGGTTTTCCTCGTTATTGGGATGGTGACTATTGGAACTTCAAAATAGACGAGTTTATTGCTAATAATAAATTTCATCTTACTAAGGCTAAAGCCCGTCGTAAAGGTTTCTCCTATAAACGTGGTAGTCAAGCTGCAAATACAATTAACTTATTTCCAAATATTACAGTAACTCTTGCTGCTGACCAATTAGCTTATCTTACAGATAAAGGTGCTACTACGTTTATGGCTAAGAAATGTCTTGACCATTTTGAGGAACATACGTTTTGGAAACGTGGATTCATATCCGAATCCATTGATGACATCTTATTGGGTTATAGAGTATCCAGCAAAGGTTTAAAAAACTTCGGATGGTTATCTAATTTGTATTCAGTTGCTATCGGAAAAAATGAAAGTGCTGCTGTAGGTAAGAAAGCTATTGAGATTGACTTCGAGGAAGCTGGTAAGTGTCCTAATCTTCAAAAAGCTCTTGACGTTACTTTATCTAATACAGAATCTGGTGCTATATCTGTTGGTACTATTCGTGTTTATGGTACTGGTGGTACTAAAGGTGCTAACTGGGCTGCATTTAGTAAAGCCTTTTATAATCCCAAAATGAATAAGATGCTTTGCATGGAAAATGTTTGGGATATTAATAAACGTCATGAAGTATGTGGTTTCTTTTTTCCACAAGTATGGGATTGTGAACCTTATATTGAACGTGGTAATTCAATTATATTCACTGCTTATGCTTGGGATAAACAAGATAAAGAGAATCACTTTCATAATAATGATAGTGAAACTCATATAATCTATAAAGCCCAACGTGCTAATACTCCTGCCGAAGCGTTCATTAATACAACAGAGAATATGTTCGCTTCTCCTGAACTTAATCTACATGTTTCAGATTTAATTAATGATAATGCTACTAGATTCTTTCAAGATGGTTGGATTGTCGTTAATGATTTAGGTAATTCTAATAAAGCTGAATTTATACCGAAAGCTGAATGTATTAAACGTGATATATTCGGTAAAGGTAGATTCCATGAGTTTGTTAATCAAGTTCCGCATGGTTCTCGTGATGATACTCATGGTTGCGTTAGAATGTATTATCGTCCGTTCTTAATGAATGGTGAAGTACCTAAAGATTTATATTTTGTCAGTGTGGATGCGTATAAGGTAGATAAGGCTCAAAAAGACGTAACAGATAAACATTCTCTTTATTCTGCACAAGTATGGATGCGTAGTAATACTATTACTCCATATCCAAATCAAAAACTGCTTGTATGCGAATATATAGGACGTTTGGACACAATGGAGCAAAACGATATAGTCACTATGGGTATGTGTCTTATGTATAATGCTGAATGTTGTCCGGAAGCTGGTACTGGTGAGACTGTTTCTAACTTCATTAAATATAAACTTAGACGTTACTTAATGCTTGATCCAACTAATGCCAATACTCGTAAATTGACTAATCCTAACAATAATGATTATGGTATTGTGATTGGTGATGGCGATAAGAAATATAATGGTCTTCGTATGCTAAAGGAGTTTATTTATGAACCTCTTTCATATACTGCTGATGGTAAACCTATTCGTAGACTTAAGTCTATTAGTAGTGTTCGATTGCTTCTAGAGTGTCAGAGATTTACTGCTGAGGGTAACTTCGACCATATTAGTGCTGCTATTGTTGCTATGTATGTCTTTCTTGCAGACTCTTTAAATACTAAGCGTCTTGTTGAAGGTAATACAGAGAATAATGACAGACGTATTGCAAATCGTTTAAATCGTCGTTAAATGGATGCTTCTAAGATTCCTAATTCTTTAGAAAAGCCTGATGTTTTTGCTTCGGAAGCTACTAAGCGTGGAGCTGTTTGGACTAAGGCTATGTGTGATTGGGTTATTGCTACTGCTCATTCTAATAATGATAAAGCAGATATTAAAGCCTTTCTTGACGCTGCGAATGGGATTGTAGATGAATCTACTTACAAGTATGTAATGGCAACCTACAACTCCGTTAATGGTAGAAAAGAAGATTTGCCCGGTAAGATTAGAGATGTTGATTTTATTACTCCTATTAAAGAGAAATATATAGGAGAGTTCATTAACACCTATAATAACTACCAAGTTTATAATGCTGATATTGATGTTGTCACTAGACGTAACGCTGATCTTCGTGTTGCTCTTGATGGTCTTCTTCGTCAGCAATTTATAAACATCATGAATGCTAACGGTGTTCAAACCGGTGAGCCTTCTAAAGATCTTCCATCTGCTGAAGACTTTATGAAACAAGCTGCTAAGGATTGGATTGATGAAGAAGCTGATCGTGGTCAGAAAACTCTTGATCTTCTTAATTCCCTTATTAAAGCTAATGAGAAATATATTCAAGCTTTCTATTATTGGTTCTGCACTGAAAGTGTTTATTCTTATCGTGATGTAAGATACAATGATGTTATCTTTGAAATTATTTCTCCTCTTGAGTATTATCGAATTGATAGTGGTAATCTTTTTGTTGAAGATGATGATTATGGGATGCGAGAGTTTGATATTAACATCAATGATATAATTGGTGAATATCAAGAAGTTCTTTCTAAAAAAGATATTGCTTATATCAAAGATATAATTCATAATCATGAAAGTACGGGTGAATATACAGTTACTCCTGTTATGCTTCGTTCTCGTGAGATTGCTTTTAATCCTACGATTGATGCGCAGAATGCTGCTCCGTACCACTCCTTGCCCTCTACCGGGGTCCTCAAAGCTCGTCATTGTGTTTTTAAGGTTCCTATGAAGCGTGGTGTTCTTACTTACACTAATGCTTATGGTGAGATTGAGCAAAAGATTGTTGATGAAGATTATGTCTTAGATACTACTCTTGGTGATATTGATATTGAATATACTTGGGTTCTTCAATGTTGGGAAGCTTATCGTTTTGGTGATAAAGATTGGGGTGTATATACTAAATCTCAACCTATCATT
>ENA-OOWN01001525-OOWN01001525.1-human-gut-metagenome-genome-assembly--contig:-NODE-1525-length-16635-cov-3.199698_pt1 | contig 16635 bp, 8 predicted proteins | sample MGYA00241406_ERZ501319 | MGnify/ENA primary metagenome ERZ501319 (study PRJEB25962, sample SAMEA2042734) | human gut metagenome | biome: human gut; feature: human-associated habitat; material: faeces... | reverse complement strand
CCGGGCGATGAGGTCGTGACCCGTGGCGCTTACCAAATCAAGTTGTCTTCCGCTTCTAACGCGATACCGGCTCATAGCCATAGCCATTAATAGGAGGGACGTTGCATGTTAAATAAGATAATTTATTATTCATTGCACAACCGGTTGGTAATCTTGGTTTGTGCGCTATTGCTGATGATCTGGGGTACGTACACGGCGTTTAATACGGACGTGGATGTGTTCCCGGACTTGAACGCCCCGACGGTCGTGATCTCCCGAGGAGGTGGAACGCTTGGTGACATTCCCTGTGGAGACCGCCGTGAACGGTGCGATGGACGTACGGCGTGTGCGTTCCTCGTCTACCACCGGATTCTCCGTGGTTTGGGTAGAGTTTGATTGGGGTACGGATATTTACCGGGCTCGTCAGATCGTATCCGAGAAACTGGCAGTCTTGGGTGAGAGCCTTCCCGGGAACGTAGGTAAACCGACCTTAGGCCCGCAGTCATCCATCTTGGGTGAGATGATGATTCTCGGTCTGACCGCCGATTCCACGTCTTTGTTGGACTTACGTACGATTGCCGACTGGACGATCCGTCCCCGTTTGTTGTCTACGGGCGGTGTGGCGCAGGTTGCCGTGATCGGTGGCGATATTAAGGAGTACCAGATCTTGTTGGACCCGGCTCGTATGAAGCACTACGGTGTAGGGTTGAACGAGGTGTTGGATGTTTGTCGGAATATGAATCGGAACGCCAATGGTGGTGTATTGTATGAGTTCTCGAACGAATACATCATCCGAGGTGTCTTATCGACTTCGAAGGCGGAGGAGATCGCTCAGGGCGTGGTGAAGACCGTGAATGAGTATCCGGTTACGCTGGGTGATATCGCTACGGTCAAGATCGGCGGTAAAAGCCCGAAGCTGGGAACCGCTTCCGAGCGAACGAAGCCGGCCGTATTGATTACCGTGACCAAACAGCCGGATACGAGTACGGAGAAGTTGACGGAGAAGCTGGACGAGATTGTTGTCGATTTGCGAAAGAACCTGCCGACGGATGTTCGTATCTCTACCGATATATTCCGCCAGAGCCATTTTATCGATAACTCTATTAATAATGTAAAGAACAGTTTGTTCGAGGGTAGCTTCTTCGTGGTGATCGTCTTGTTCCTGTTCTTGATGAATATACGTACGACGGTAATCTCCTTGGTAGCCTTGCCGTTATCTTTACTGGTCTCTATCATCGTATTGCACTACATGGGATTAACGATTAACACGATGAGCTTGGGAGGTATGGCGATCGCTATCGGTTCCTTGGTGGATGACGCTATCGTGGACGTGGAGAACGTGTATAAACGGATCCGGGAAAACCGGCTCTTGCCTCCGGAGCAGCAACGCTCTACCTTGGAGGTGGTTTACGACGCTTCCCGTGAGGTACGTATGCCGATCTTGAACTCTACCTTGATTATCGTGGTGAGTTTCGTGCCCTTGTTCTTCTTGAGTGGTATGGAAGGCCGTATGTTGGTTCCGCTGGGTATCGCTTTTATCGTGGCGTTGTTTGCTTCTACGGTGGTGGCGCTTACCTTGACCCCGGTGCTTTGTAGCTATTTGCTGAACCGTAAAGCGACGGGAATGAAGGAACTGCGTGAGGCTTGGATAGCCCGGAAGTTGAAAGTGGTCTATAAACGGGCTTTGGAGTTTGCGTTGGCTTACCAGAAATGGGTGCTAGGTACCACAATCGCTTTGTTTGTGGTCGCCTTGGTGATCTTCTTTCATTTGGGACGTAGTTTCTTGCCCCCGTTCAATGAGGGTTCTTTTACGATCAACGTAAGCTCGCTTCCGGGAATTTCCTTGGACGAGTCGGATCAGATCGGACGCCGTGCGGAAGCGTTGCTGTTGCAAGTACCCGAGATAAAGACTGTGGCTCGGAAGACCGGTCGTGCGGAATTGGATGAGCATGCCTTGGGCGTGAATGTTTCCGAGATCGAGGCTCCTTTCGAATTGCAAGACCGTAGTCGGGATGAGGTGATGAATGATGTCCGCAAGAAGTTATCTACGATCAGCGGCGCTAATATAGAGATCGGGCAACCTATTTCCCATCGTATCGACGCTATGCTTTCCGGTACGGAGGCGAATATCGCTATCAAGCTGTTTGGTACGGACTTGAACCTGATGTTTACGGTCGGAAACCAGATCAAGGCCGCTATCCAAACGATCCCGGGTCTGGTGGACTTGAAGGTAGAGCAGCAGATCGAGCGTCCGCAGTTGACAATCACCCCGAAACGTGAGTTGCTGGCTAAATATGGTATTCCCCTGCCGGAGTTCGAGGAATATATCAATGTGATGTTGGGTGGAGAGGCCGTAAGTCAGGTGTACGACGATGGCAAGAGCTTCGACCTGACCGTGAAGACCTCCGACGCTAGCCGTGCCACGATGGATGATATTAGCAATCTGATGATCGATGCCGCCGGACAGAAAGTGCCGCTAAGCTACGTGGCCGATATCCGTTCGGTGACCGGTCCGAATACGATCAATCGTGAGAATGTGCAACGTAAGATCGTGATTAGTGCCAATGTATCGGAACGTGACTTGCGAAGTGTGGTTAATGAGATACAGGATCGGGTAGAGGCTAATATCCGTTTGCCGGAGGGATACCATATCGAATATGGTGGCCAGTTCGAGAGCGAGGCGGCGGCCAGCCGTACCTTATTGCTGACGTCATTGATGTCGTTATTGGTGATCTTCATGTTACTGTACAATGAGTTCAAGGACGTGAAGGAGAAGGTAGAGCAGTATCTCAACGTATTCAAGTTCCGTGAGGCTCAGAAAGAGGCTATGAACCTGGCTCGTATCGGTAACCGATACATCACAGAGTGTGAGCCTTGGAAGGTTTGGAAGACCGATCCTAAGCGTGTGGAGACCATCCTGAACATCTCCCTCCAGTTGGTTGCCAACCTCGCTATCGCCTTCGAGCCATTCTTGCCATTCTCTTCTGAGAAGCTCCGCAAGATGATCAATATGCCTAACTTCGAGTGGACTCAGCTCGGCAGCACAGATTTGCTCAAGGCTGGTACCCAGCTCGGTGAGCCTGAATTGCTCTTCGAGAAGATTGAGGATGAGGTTATCGAAAGACAGCTCCAGAAGCTTGCTGACACAAAGAAGGCTAACGAGGAGGCTTCTTATCAGGCTGCTCCTATCAAGCCAGAGGTTAGCTTCGATGATTTCGAGAAACTCGATATCCGCGTAGGTCACATTCTGAACTGCGAGAAGGTGAAGAAGTCTAAGAAACTCCTGAAGTTCACCATCGACGATGGTTCTGGCGTAGAGCGCACCATCTGCTCAGGTATCGCAGCCTACTACGAGCCAGAGCAGCTGATTGGCAAGGATGTATTGTTCGTAGCCAACTTTGCTCCTCGCAAGATGATGGGCATCGAGAGTCAGGGTATGATTCTGAGTGCAGTCAACTTCGACGGCTCATTGAACGTAACTTCTCTCCTTGGCAAGGTTAAGCCAGGAAGCCAGGTTGGATAAAGAATCATAGAATCATCTGATTATCAGATAAGGTAAAAGCCTCAAATCCTTTGCGGATTTGAGGCTTTTCTTATTTCTATCCAAATATTCTTTTATAATGTAAAACGATAACCCACGGTAAAGGTCAGAGCCTTGTTCTTACAGTTATCCCAATCACCCTTGCCAGCCTTGGTCAGGCTCACGTTGTATCGGGCATCCAGAATCACGTTCATATATTCATAACTCAAGCCCAAAGGAATGGCTACATCCACCTTCTTGGCAGGCCAAGGAGCTTCGGTTTCCTGCATATCCTTGTATGTAATAGACCCGTTTTTATCCTTCTGAAGGTCGGTTTCCTCTCTTTTCACCTTGCCGTCGCCACAAAGGAATCCCACCTGAACGCCTGCATTCACCGATAAACCCTCTACAAGATAGGCTTTCAGCATGAGCGGTACCTGGATATAATCGAGGTTCACATGATGATTCTTAATACCTGTATATTCTCCTTTTTCAGCATTCTCAGTCAACTCACAGTCAGGGAAGCGCATACCCTGTCGGGCATAATAAGCACCCAGCGTAATACCCAGGCTTTTATTTATGCGATATTCCACATCTGCACCGCCCATGAATCCAGCCTGATACTTAGGCTTTAGCGAGATTCCCTTCTCAGGTTCGAGGACCAATCCGCTCCAGTTAGTCAGAGATACACCTATACGAGGAATTACCGAGAATCTGCCTACCGGATTCTCCACTTCTTGTGCCTTTGCTCCCACCACAGCAAGCAGCAGCACCATCATTATAACTATTTTCTTTTTCATTTCCACAACAGTTTGTATATCATAATAACAAGAAACAAGGGATAATATTGCATCCAACTGTCATTTTTCTCCATGAAAGACCTGTTCTCGTAAAGTGTTAACAAATACAACTCATAGTTTTCTTCCCTCCAACTCACCGTTTTCTGGAGCATAAGTCATAGTTTGCACCATGACAAAGCTGTGTTTATGCCCCAAAAATATAACACGGACAAATTGAATTTGTCCGGATGCTTGTCCGGCAGCTTTATAATCTTCTCATAGTCAGCGATTTATATCATACCAGACAAATTTGTCCGGACAAATTCAATTTGTCCGTGTTTTTTTTCTTGGAAAGAAGCGAGCTTTACAGTCAGCATTCTTACCCCTGTATTCGTCAAAAGTGTGATTTATCACAAAAAAATCGAATAACATGGGGATAAAACGTAATAAAATGCCACTCGCTTAATCTGTAATCAAAAGTAAAAAAATAAAGCTTTTATTTGTCCGCTATTACATATTTTAGTATCATAGCGGACAAATAAAAGCTATATTTATCCTTCTGCTATCTTCCATTCACCAATGGTTCGCTTCTGGCTGTCGTAGTTGATTCCTACTGGGTATTTTCTTATCTCTTCCATAGCCATATTACTTTAGACGGTGCGAAGTTACGAATAAAATATCAGATACGCAAATAAAAAGACAAAAAAAGAGAGGCGAGCTTCACAGCCAGCCTCTCCCGAGAGATTTATAGAAAATGCCACTCATGGCATTCCTATATATTGATTAAAAATATTATCTTATTAATATTCAGGGTTCTGTTGAAGAGCCTTGTTGTAATCAATCTCAGACTGTGGGATAGCCATAATGGTACGATAATCATTGTACTTCACCTCCTGATTAGCCTGGTTTGTTACACTCTGACGATTACGCCAGTAAGCGAATGTAATCTGGTTCTCGCAGAACATCTCGATTTCATATTCATGAAGAATGTCTGCAAGTGTAACAGAAGTCTTATCTGTATAACCGGCAATACGGTTCTTGTCGATAGCATTGATATACTGAGCTGCTTTGGCACTTGTCTTTGCCAAATCATATGAACCAGAGTTGTCAAGATGCCACTGTGCCTCAGCAGCAATCAGATACATCTCTGAGAGGCGGAGCAACTTAGTGTTGTTAACATAGAGGTTGCCGTTACGGCCTGGATACTTGTTAGGATAGAAACCTGCAGCCTTCTTGTAGCTAGCTGCAGACTGATCCTTGATCAAGCCAGCACGAATATCTTTATCCTTGTTGGCTACAAGATACTTATACAGGTAACCCTCCTCGTTGAAAGCATTCTCTGAGTAACCATCAGCATCACAGTAGTAACCAGGAGCATAACGCTGCTGGTTATACTTGTCGGTCTGCATGAACTCCAGAATGGTTTCATCTGCCTTCTCCTTAGTCCAAGCCTCAACATAATTGTCGCGGTTCAACATCTTGAAACCACCCTCACCAATTACTTCCTTAGCATCAGCCAAAGCCTCTGCATACTGACCATTATAGAGGTAAGCACGGGCACGAAGACCTAGAGCTGCATAATAGTTGAAGTAACCATTATCAGACTTCTTCTCCAACAAAGGAAGTGCATCTGTAAACTGCTTGATAATGAATGTGTATGTAGATGCCAAATCTGTACGAGTACCCTTGTAATCCTTGTCAAATACCTGGTCAGAAAGAACCAGACCGAGTTCGCTTGCTGGATTCTCTACAGTAGTAGGGATGTGGCAGAACATACGAGCCAAGTCGAAGTGCAACATACCTCTCCAAGCTAACAGCTGTCCTTTATAGTTATTGATTTCGGCAGCATCGCCTTCAACCTGGCCATTTTCGATAGACTTCAATGCGCTATTCACATTACCCAAAGCCTGGTAGAATGCGAAATATGCATAATCATTGAATGAACCTTTAGAATTGTACATGTAAAATCTGAGCTCACCCAACTGATTGTTGTCTGCAGTTACCTTGAAATCGTTGCAGCGAGTATCTGCAAAGAGGGCGAATTCTGACGCATAAGTCATTCTGCTTTCTGTCAATACATAAGCAATACCATTCACTGCATTACGCAAGTCAGATGTAGTTGTGATAGCAGACTCAGTAGGCAACTCAATAGATGGCTCCTGGTCCAGGAAGTCGCTGCATGATGAGAACATCATGCCAACGGCAATACCCAATGCTAAATATATCTTTTTCATATCCTATTTTCCTATGAATTAATTAAAAACTAAAGTTGAGACCGAACAAGAACTGACGTGTTGTAGGAGTATCGGTCTGGCGATAACCATTGATATCAACATCTGGATCAATATCCTTAGCTGCGTTGTAAATCAGGAATGGATTGGTTGCACGGAAATAAATGCGCAAGTTGCTGATATACTTCTTGAAGTAAGGCACAGTCCAACCGAATGTGATGTCACGTACGCGGATGTTGTCTGTAGAGATAATCTCACGGGTAGAGAACTTATCAGAACGGAATGGGTTACCGTAGATAGGACGTGGGAACTCGGTCTGGTCACCTGGCTTCTGCCAGTAATTGCCAGCCACACGCTTAGATACATTGAATGTACCCACACGCACACCGTCGCTATAGGTAAGGAAGTAACCCGGATAATCGAACATATCGGCACCAAACTGATATGAAATCATGAATGAAAGGTCGAAATCCTTATAGCGGAAGGTATTGGTCATACCGCCTACCCAGTCAGGCACACCCTTGCCTACAATGGTGCTACCAGCCTTGCTATACTCGTTGGTTACACCCTTAGACTCATCCTCAGGATCAATCCAGAATTCCATCAAACCAGTCTCTGAGTTTACACCCTTAGCCTTTGGCAGGAAGAATGTATGCATAGACTCGCCCTCACGGAGGATATACATGTTACCGTCGCCATACTGAACGTCGTCACCATTAGGCAACTTGTTTACCTTGATACTCTGCTTGGTAAGGTTGAAGTCTGTGGTCCAGGTGAAATCCTTTGTGCGGATATTCTGAGAACTGATAGAGAACTCAAGACCCTGGTTCTTCAACTCACCGATGTTGTTCCAGTATGAGCTGAAACCTGTTACATAAGAAGTTGGTGAAAGGAAGAGAAGATCCTTTGTCAACTTGTTATAGTAATCGAAGGTAAGAGTTACTCGGTTGAAGAGTGTCCAATCCAAACCTACGTTAAAGTTGTGAGACTTCTCCCAACCCAATGTTGGGTTAGAGATGTTGCTCCAATAGATACCTGGCTCAGAGCCGTAACCACCGGTTGTTGCGTATGTACCCATATAACCATAGTAGTCTGTTGGCAAGTTACCATTGGTACCATAAGAGAGACGGAGCTTCAAATCACTGAACAGGTTGTTACCCTCCAAGAACTTCTCGCTACTGATGCGCCATGCACCTGATACAGAGAAGAAGTCTGCCCAACGGTTGTCTGAAGAAAGACGTGAAGAACCGTCACGACGATAGCTAGCAGACAAGTAATACTTGTTGTCGTAGTTATAGTTTACGCTACCCAACCAAGACATCATGGTTGCACAGTTGGTGTAGCTGGCATTGCTGTTAGCCTGACCATTAGACAACTCTGGCAACTTATGTGTAGAGTAGTTTTGAGAGCTGGCAGTCAATGTCATCAAGTTACGCTTCTCTGCCTCATAACCTACCATCGCAGTGAGATTATGCTTGTCAAAGCTGCGGGCATAGTTCAAAGTGTTGGATGAAGTCAAAGTCTTGCTGGTGTAGTTCCAACGCTGACCCATACCGTTCAGTGACTGACCATTACCACTATTAGGAGCCCAGAATTCACGGATGTTGTTGGTCATATAGTCGAAACCGAAGATTGAACGCAATGTCAGATTGAATGGCAACTTGAGTTCACCCTCAACATTGGTCAAGCTACGCATCAACTCTGAATCCAAAGTCTCAGCATATTCACCACCCTCCTGTCCGAACATCAGGTTTGGATTTGAAACATTCGTTGAGAATGAAGCGCTAGTGTTATATGAACCATCCTCGTTCTTTACAGGAGCGGTAGGGTCCATTGAGAAGAGTACAGACATTGGAGCGGTAGTACCGAAGCCCTGCGCCTGGTCACCCTGGTCGCGGAAACCAGCCTGATTAGAGAATGACAGCATTTCCTTGGCAGAAATCTTGAACCAGTCAGTTACCTTGTGATCCAAGTTCAAACGTCCACTATAACGCTGGAAAGAGCTGCCTTTTACGGTACCTTCAACCTTGTTGTAGCCAAAACTGGTGAAGAACTTAGTACGGTCGTTACCACCATTGATAGATACCTGATGGTCGGTAGTCAAACCAGTACGATAAACCTCTTTGTACCAATCTGTTGTCTCGTCTGTATTATAGTTGTTGAACCAGCTAGGAATTTCTTCTGCAGCAGCGGCAGCAGCGGCAGTTTCATCCATACCTCCATAATATACGAAGTAACCCTGGAGTGCATCCTTCCAATACTGCTTCATCTCGGCGCTGTTCATGGTTTCCAAAGCACTCTTCTTGGCAATATTGCTCCAACCAATCTGCATATCATAGTTTACGTGAGTCTTACCTTCCTTACCCTTCTTGGTAGTGATGATGATGACACCATTGGCAGCACGTGAACCATAGAGAGAAGATGCGGCAGCATCCTTCAATACGGTCATGCTCTCGATATCATTAGGGTTGATAGAAGAAAGAATAGACTGTGAACGGAGACCGCTACTCTGCATGTCAGAGTTAGAAACTGGCACACCATCAATCACATACAATGGCTGGGTAGAAGCGCTGATAGAACCGATACCACGGATCAACACCTTCTGGTCAGCACCTGGGTCACCTGTTGAAGCACCAATGTTGACACCAGCCATTTTGCCTTCCAACGACTTGATGAGTGAAGATTTAGCTGCAGACATATCCTTGTCTTTCATTACAGCTGCAGAACCTGTAAAGGAAGCCTTAGTGGTTGTACCATAAGCAACAACTACGACCTCGTCCAAGGTTTTGTTGTCAGAAGTCAAAGCAATCTTCATGTTAGAACTTGCTTTAACAGTTTGTGGATTCATACCTATATAGGTAATCTCCAACTTGGAGCCGGCTGGAACATTCAAACTGAAGTTTCCATCGACGTCCGTAACAGTACCCGTATTAGTACCAGCTACTTTGATTGATGCGCCAATAACAGGCTCACCATTCTCAGAAGCTACTACCTTACCGGTAACAGATGTTTGGGCAAAGGCTACTCCACAACTGAGAATTGCCCCCCCCACAAATAAAGCGATTCTTTTAAACATAATCTCTCTCTTTATTAGATAATAATTTATAAATTTATAATAATCGGCTGCAAAATTAGATTTTTTTTCGGATATTTGCAAATATTTTGAAAGAAAAATTTAATAACGCACATAAAAAAGTCTATTTTTAACACTTTCACCTTGTCATATTGCAACAAAAAGGATATTTTTGCAGCAATAAGCCAACGATTTGTAAGAACAGAAATAAGAAGGTTCTTAAGTTATCTATACAGGCATCTGCCGGGTAAGACGTATTGCTTAAACACGTAGAACAAATAGATTAAGTAGTCACAGTTCTACGGTTCATGGGTTCTAACAACTGGTTCCATATGGTTGCCGGCAGCTGCCAACAAGGTTCCTGACATATGTCAATAACTCTGTTGGCATATGTCAGGAACATTGTTGGCATATGTCAGGAACATTGTTGCCATATGCCAACAATTCTGCTGGCATATGGCAGCAACCCTACAAATCTAATTCCTCAGACCAACAGATACGTTATCTATAAGCATAAGATATATCTGTTTCAGACTTATTATCTGCAAAGAATAAATAGAATATCATACTGACTGCAGGGAGCGAAATACTTGACATACCACAAAAAAGAAAACGTTTACGGAACTTTTTAGTTAAAAAATTTGGGTATATTGCACATTTTTCGTAATTTTGCGCACGATTTCAACGACTAGAACCAAACAAAGTGGTTTTACACCTTATTATATATATAGAGAGAGAATGATATATGTAGGGGATTGTCGTTAGTATAAACAAAAGTATTAAGATAACAATGACTCACAATTTGTTAAAAGGCAAGCGTGGCATCATCTTCGGTGCACTCAATGAGGAATCAATCGCTTGGAAAGTAGCTGTAAAGGCTGCTGAAGAGGGTGCTACTATCGCACTTAGTAATACAGCTATGGCTTTGCGTATGGGTACGCTGGATAAGCTCGCTGAACAGATCAACGCTCCTATCATCGCAGCTGATGCGACTAGCGTAGAAGACTTGGAAAAGGTATTCACAGAGGCTCAGGAGAAACTCGGTGGCAAAATCGACTTCGTGCTCCACTCTGTAGCTATGAGCCCTAACGTTCGCAAGCATCGTACATACGATGACCTCGACTACAACTTCCTGAACAAGACATTGGACATCTCTGCTATCTCTTTCCACAAGATGTTGCAGGTAGCCAAGAAGTTGGATGCTATCAACGAGTGGGGTTCTGTAGTAGCTCTCACATACGTAGCTTCTCAGCGTACATTCTTCGGTTACAACGATATGGCTGATGCCAAGAGCATGCTCGAAAGTATCGCCCGCAGCTTCGGTTACATCTACGGTCGTGAGAAGCACGTGCGTATCAACACCATCTCTCAGAGCCCTACAGCTACAACAGCAGGTAAGGGTATCAAGGATATCGAGAACATGATGGACTTCGCCGACAAGATGTCTCCACTCGGAAACGCCGTAGCTGAGGATTGCGCTAACTACTGCGTGATGATGTTCTCTGACTTCACCCGCAAGGTAACCATGCAGAACCTCTTCCATGATGGTGGTTTCTCATCAATGGGTATGAGCCTCCGTGCCATGAACCAGTATGCTAAGGATATAACTCCTTATGAGGATGAGAATGGTAAGGTTATCTACGGATAATCAGGCAGAAGAGAAAAAATCTCACTAATATACAAACAGGTATGTTCAGTAAAAAATCTGAGCATACCTGTTTTTTTATTCATATCCACCCTCTATCTTAAACTTGGCAACAAGCGGAAGATGATCGCTGTATCCACCCAAATATCGTGGACCGAGATAGGTGCGGAAAGGTTTCTTTCCGCCATATTTCTCATCATCTTCTAAGAGGAATGGCAAATCTCCTATCTGACAACTCATCTTAAGCTGGGAAAGCGAAGGACTGAAGAGAATCTGGTCAAGACTTCGCCAATCTCCATGCCAGCGATAAGTAGCCTTGGCACCATGAGAGCCTTTGACGCCAACAGATATATTAACAAGGTGATGCTGATAAAGATAACGAAGAGCCGGAGAATCGGAATAATCGTTGAAATCGCCGGCTACGATAATCCTTGCACTATCATTGAGCGCATAGATAGAATCTACAGCAGAAACCAGCTGGCTGGCTACCTGCAGGCGGTAGGGACGCGAAACCTGTTCGCCGCCACGACGGCTAGGCGCATGCAATACAAAGACATGGAGCGTATCATCAGTCATAATCCGCCCCGAAGCGTAGAGAATATCTCTCGTAGGACGAGTATCAGGCAGCGGCTTGATGCGGATAGAACGGAACTGTATAAGCGCAAAAGAAGATGGCTGATAAAGCAAAGCCACATCTATGCCTCGTTCATCAGGCGAATCGGTCATCACATAATCATAATTCACACCGCGAAGAGCTGAACGCCGGGTTAAATCAAACAGCACACTATCGTTCTCCACTTCGCAAAGCGCCACAAAATCGGGAACATGCCAGGACTTCTCCGAGGGTCTTGAAGGATTATCAGGGGAGGCGGTACCAACAAGCGACAAATCTTCATAACCCAAAGCTACTATAGTCTTGGAAAGATTTGCCAGCTTGCGCCAATAGCGATAAGGCGTCCACTTGTAACTGCTCTGTGGCAGGAATTCATAGTCATTCTTCAGCGAATCATGCCTCGTATCGAAGAGGTTTTCGCAGTTCAACTCCACAAAAGTGAGGAAACTTGATAAGATGAGAGTGAAAAACATAACATTTTATTTTGTATTGTCAACGATTTGATGTATCTTTGCAGTCGGTTTACAATGGTCCTATAGTTTAACGGATAGAACGGAGGTTTCCTAAACCTTTGATCCGAGTTCGATTCTCGGTGGGACCACGTACTTTCCTTATCATTCCAGAGATGATAAAACAATAAAGGTCGCTCCTGACAATCAGGAAGCGACCTTTATTATTTTTATATTCTTTCCAGTATCTTTCTCCATCCGGCATACATCGGACAGAGAAAGAATGAAGAGTTTCTGATTACTTAACTTCTGCAACCTCCTCAGTTGGCTCTTCCTTAATCTTACGACCAAGAACGATGTAAGCCATTGGAGATGCAATGAAGATAGATGACAATGTACCGAATACAACACCCAGGATCATTGCGAATGAGAAGCTGCGGATGCTGTCACCACCGAGGATGAAGATACAGAGCAACACGAGCAATGTAGATGTAGATGTATTGATGGTACGAGCCAATGTCTCATTGATAGATGCATTGAAGAGCTGCTGACGGTCGCCCTTAGGATGCAACTTCAAGTTCTCACGGATACGGTCGAATACAACCACCTTATCGTTGATAGAGTAACCTACCACGGTCAGGATAGCACCGATGAAGGTCTGGTCGATCTCCAATGAGAATGGAACGAGCTCCCACAGGAGTGAGTAGAAACCGATTACTGTCAAGGCATCGAATGCCAACGCAATAGTAGAACCTACAGAGAAGGCCACGTTGCGGAAACGTACCAGGATGTAGAGGAAGATAGCAATCAATGCGAAGAGCACTCTATAGATAGCACCCATAGTGATATCCTTAGCCACAGAAGGACCTACCTTTGTACTACTGATGATAGAACCACCCTGACGAACGTCTGGATTCTTGAATGCCTCAACACTCTTCTGAGAAACCAGGTTGGCCTTCTTCAAGGCGTTGTAAAGGATAGTCTCAGCCTCATCGTCAACAGTTGGACTGTTGCTCTCAATCATATAGTTGGTAGATACACGGATAGTCTTACCGTCTGTACCGATAGCGATAGCGCCAGTATTTGCCTTGGTGCCGTCTGCATTGACGAATGCATCGCCAAGAACAGTACGGATCTGCTCAGGCTCTACAGGATTCTCGAACTGTACTACATAGTTACGACCACCAGTGAAGTCGATACTCTTGCTCAAGCCACGAACAAAGAAGCTACCGATGAATACCACAGCTGCTACGATGGCAACGGTGAAGGTAGTCTTGTACATAGACATGAACTTATACTTCTTGCCCTGCATCAGGTTGTGAGAAACTGGAGTATCAAACTTGCAGTGCATCCACTTATCGTGGTTCAACTTGTAATCGTAAACCAGACGAGTCAGGAACACAGCAGTGAAGAATGAAACTACGATACCGATGATCCATGTAGTAGCGAAACCACGGATAGGACCTGTACCGGTAGTCAACAGGATAACACCAGTAATCAAAGATGTCAAGTTAGAGTCGAAGATAGCAGAGAAAGCATTGCCATAACCGGCAGCTACAGCCTGCTTCATACCCTTACCGGAGCGGAGCTCCTCCTTGATACGCTCATAGATAAGCACGTTGGCATCCACGGCAGTACCCAGAGACAAGACCATACCGGCAAGACCTGGCAATGTCAAGGCTGCCTGGAATGACGTCAGAATACCGAGTGTGAAGAATACATTGACGAGCAATGCCAGGTTAGCCATCATACCAGGAATGATGTTGTACATCATCACCATGTAAACCATCAGGAGTACGAAAGCTACAACGAATGATACAATACCCATCTGGATAGACTGTGCACCGAGTGTAGGACCTACAACCTCCTCCTGAACGATACGTGCAGGAGCTGGCATACGACCAGACTTCAATGTGTTAGCCAAGTCCTTGGTATCCTCGATAGTGAAGTTACCGGAAATCTGAGAGCTACCACCATCAATCTCGCCGTTTACACGAGGAGCAGAGTAAACTACGCCATCCAAAACGATAGCAATAGCCTTACCTACGTTAGCCTTGGTCATCTGAGCCCACTTACGTGCGCCCTCAGTATTCATCTTCATGCTAACAACAGGTGAACCCATCTGGTCGAACTCATCCTTAGCATCGGTAATTACATCACCCTCCAAAGGAGCACGACCTGTAGTGGTAGTCACCTTCAAGGCGTGAAGCTCGAAGATATTCTTAGCCTTCAGGTTATCAGCTGGCTTAGCACTCCAAAGCAGACGCAAGTCTGATGGCAAAACGCGCTTAGCCACAGCAGAGTAGATAATCTTGTTGATAGCAGAAGTATCGCGAACGCTAGCATAACCAACAGTGCTCAAACCACCACCGAGCTGCAAACGAGCCAACAATGGGTGAGCCTTGATAGCAGCAGCATTCTGAGCATCCTCGCCTACCTTGCTTGCAGCATCGTCCTTCTTCTTGATAGAGAACTTAGCCTCAGCCTTCTTAGGTTCAGCCTTAGCAACTTCTTTCTTTGCAACAGTTGAATCAGCAGCAACAGAGTCTGTCTTCTCCTCACCGTTATCACCATTAGCGATACGAGTATCAAGCTGCTGGAGATAAGGAGCGATTTCCTCTGAGTTGTATGTCTCCCAGAACTCAAGGTTTGCACTACCCTGGAGCATCTTACGCATACGCTCTGGCTGGCTGATACCAGGCATTTCTACCATGATACGGCCCTGCTGACCTTCCAACTTCTGGATGTTAGGCTGTACAACACCAAACTTATCGATACGGGTGCGGACAACATTGAAAGAGTTATCAATAGCATCCTGTACAGAAGCGCGGATAGCCTTCTCTACCTCTGCGTCGCTGCTCTGAGGAGAAACCTTGCCCTGCAACTGCTGGGTAGCGAACACTTCTGCGAGTTTATGACCTGGTGCGCTCTTATGATAAGCGTTAATGAAAAGTGACACGAAGTCACCACCGTTAGCTTCTTCCTGAGCTCTAGCTTCCTTCATGGCATTGGTAAAACCAGCGTCGGTCTTATGATCGGCAAGGTTTTCAAGTACATCAGGTACAGAAATCTCAAGAATTACATTCATACCGCCCTTAAGGTCAAGTCCAAGACCAATCTGAGTCTCCAAGCAGTTCTGGTAAGAATAAACACCTAAATACTTAACAGAATCCTTATAATCCTGCTGAGCAATAGGATCTTTAATCTTTGCAGCCTCGCTGTCATAGTAACGTGTGGCAAACGAGAATGACAAATAGAAGATACTTGCGAGTGTCAGTAAGACGGCTACACAAATTACAATTCCTTTGTTTTGCATTTCTATTTATTGTTATTAATTATTTGTTTCTTTTCAATTACTTTTAGGGATTCTTTCAAAAACCTCCATAAAGTTGTGCAAAAATAAGCATTTTTTTTCTTATATAAGAATAATTTGCTCTATTTTTGCTTTTTAGGGCGCATTTTTAGCTTACAAATGATAGGATAGTGGTCTGAAACGGCGATTTTATCATCAACTTTACATTCATAAGGCTCCCAATCGTCTGAACACATGATATTGTCTATGCGAACAAAAAAGCCTCCATGATGATAGCTGATACCCGGTCCGTTACCACTTGCAATGTAGCAATCCGTCAAATCTTTAGCTATCGTTCGATGAGCATAAGAGATAGGACCATCATTAAAGTCACCGCACAAAATAATACTCTGTTCTTTATGCTGCTGAATGTATTTTGCTACAGCCTCAGCCTCCGGAGCCCGTTTCTTTGTTGCCTCGGCAAGTTTTACAACGAGCAGTTTGGACGTTTCTTCTGCAGTATCAACCTGCAATTTTCCGATAACCAGATTCTTGAACTGGCGTCTGTCCTCTAAACTTAAGCCGGTAGTTTCCAAATGATTATTGATGAGAAGGACCTCTCTATCTTTCACTTTCAGACGATACGCTACACTCATATTTCCTTTCGATTCATAAGGAATTCGCTCTTTCGAAAGAATGGGGTATTTACTGAGCAACATAAGACAATTTCCGCCATTCACGTGCATCGTTGTATCCTGATAAGCATACATAGGCTTGAGCATACTATCTATCTGTTCAATATTCCGGGAAGTAGGACATGCTTCCTGCAGACAAACAATATCAGCATCCTGCTCCTGCAGATAAGCAATACAGATATTAGTTCCTTCGGCATCCTCTGTCTGTGCACCAAAATTCCAGGTATTATATGATAGAACTTTGATACAACCTTTTGGAGTTTCGCCAGAAAAGTTGATTGGCATATACTTGCGGACAGGAACAAAACAGATCAAGAAGCCTAAGAATGGAATAATGGCATACTTAGACCGGAAGAGCA
>ENA-OOWN01001524-OOWN01001524.1-human-gut-metagenome-genome-assembly--contig:-NODE-1524-length-16644-cov-3.348363_pt1 | contig 16644 bp, 21 predicted proteins | sample MGYA00241406_ERZ501319 | MGnify/ENA primary metagenome ERZ501319 (study PRJEB25962, sample SAMEA2042734) | human gut metagenome | biome: human gut; feature: human-associated habitat; material: faeces... | reverse complement strand
TGGCAGGGCTGGCTATCCTTGTTTTGCTTTGTGCTTCTCTACCGTACATGAGCATTGGAGCCGGGGTTGTCGTTACCATAACCTTCCAGCAGGTTGATGGCACCCCAAACGCCGAGACCGGCACCCAGAGCGACAACCAGAGTCTGAAGAACTTCGATAGCACTGTTGAAGAATTCCATAGTCTTTTCTCCTTTATTATAAAGCGTTTTTGGTCATTTGTACACACCTGAAATCCTATCATTTTATGCCGCATAGCCGCAGCAAAGTTGATTTTCTGGTGTACTTATCAGACCAATGATAAAAAAACCGCCTACCGGGTCAGGCAGACGGGAGCGAATCAGCGTCCACCACGATGAACTCATCACCGGGGTGGATTTTTTCTTTTCGGTTCAGATATTTTTCAATATCGAACGTATTTTTGGGGTCGTAATCGGAAGTCAGCTTGTAGTTCGGATGCTGGGTCAGATCATACTTGTCCGAGAGGAAAGGCCGCACACCGCGCAGTTGCAGGATGCACTTGCCGCCATCCAGCACAGCAATCTCATCGCGACTTAATAATTCGTGCCCCATTTTCTGGAACGTAGTGCCGTAACTGGGGCTGTTGCCACGGGTATCCGAGGTGTTGAAGGCATCAATGGTCTCCTTGCCCAGCATCTCGGACAGGTCTTTCAAGGTGGTAGGCTCACTGCCGCCCAGAAATATCTGGCTGTCCATGTTGCCCACGATGGTGTCCGCATTGTCCTTGTAGATGGCTTTCAACTGGCTTCTCGCCTGCAAAACAAGGCAAGCGGAGATTTCACGGCTGCGGATAGTCGCCACCAACTTTTCCAGATTGGGAATCTGCCCGATGTTGGCACACTCGTCGATGAGGCACCGCACATGGATGGGCAGCTTGCCGCCGTACACATCATCTGCTTTATCGCACAGTAAATTGAAAAGCTGGGTGTAGACCATCGAAATCAGGAAATTGAAGGTGGAATCCGTGTCCGACATAATGAGGAACAGCGCCGTTTTCTTATCGCCCAGCGTGTCCAGTTGTAGTTCATCGTACATGGTGAGGTCCCGCAACTCTTGGATGTCGAAGGGGGCTAATCTGGCACCGCAGGAAATCAGGATGGATTTCGCAGTCTTACCTGCCGCCAGCTTGTAAAGTTTGTACTGCCGCCCGGCAAAGCTGTTGGGCTTCTTTTTTGCTAGTTCTTCAAACAGCAAGTCCACCGGATTCTGGTATTCTTCATCGTCCTCCAGCACCTGCATGGTGTTCAGCATCTCCAGCAGGGTAGCGAAGTTTTGTTCCTCTACTGGGGCTTCATAATGCAGATAAGCGATCAGGGCAGTCAGCAAAAGACGTTCGCTTTTCTCCCAAAATGGATCGCCGCCGCTGCCTTCTCCCTTCGTGTTGGTCATCAGGGTCGTGACCAGCTTTAGAATGTCCTTCTCGCTGTGGACGTAGGCAAAGGGGTTGTAGTGCATCGACTTTTTGAAGTTGATGGTGTTCAGGATTTTCAGCTTGTAACCGTTTTTCAGAAGTGCGTTCCCGCACTCGACCACGATACTACCTTTCGGGTCAGTGACCACATAGGAGCTGTGACATTGTAAAAGGTTGGGTTTAAGCCAAAATCTCGTCTTGCCGCTGCCGGAGCCGCCCACCACCAGTACGTTCTTGTTCCGCGCCGTCTTGGGGTCTTTGGGGCGGTTGGACATCATGAGCCGCTCTGTCCGGGTGAGAATGACGTTGTTCTCAAACTTCGGATCGACGTAAGGGGCGATATCCTCGGGCCTGCCCCAACGGGCAGAGCCGTATTCCAGATTCTTGCGGAATTTCTTAGCGTTTTTGCCCTTGACGTACACGATAAGCCGAATGAGCAGAGCGGCAGCGACGCCCACGCACAGGTCGATGGGGTGGAAGCTGGGTACTAATGAGGAAAAAGCAGTGGCGAATCCCTCCATGAGGTGCAGCGCCTTTCCCGAGAAATCCATGCCGGGGGCAAGCCGCCACGCCTGTCCCAGCTTGGTGGCAAAGAGGGCGATAAAGACATACGGGATATTGGGCAGCAGGAACTTCTTGATATTCAGAGGTTTCTTCATATCGTGATGCCCCTGTTCTGATTTCGGGATTTCCCCGGCGTAATGGCCTGAACCTTCGCCTTGAGTGCTTGCAGATGCGCCAGCACGGAGGGACGGTTCTGCGCTTTGGCGGCGCGTTTAAGCTCATATGCCGTGTATTCCTTGAACGCCGCCGTCAGTGCGTCCGCGTCCCTCGCCTTAAAGAACACAAAGTATTTCGGCGGTGAAACGCTGCGGTCTTTCTTAACGGCAAAATCCACGCCGTATTTCCGGGCTATGCGCTCAAAGCCTTTGATATTGCTGTTGGTGATCTCAATGTTGGATACGCCCTGATTCTGCCCTATGAGCTGCCTCACCGTCTGCTTGCCGCTGGGCTTTTCAGGCGCGGCACGCGCCTTTTCCATGGCTTTGCTCTTCTTTTCGGAAAGATATTTATCCATCCCGGCCTTCAGCTCCCGTGCGGTCAGCTTGACGGCGGAGATGATCAGAGTGACAGTTCTGTTTTCAATTTCTTCCTGCATGAGTTTTTCCTCCTTCCGTTCGCATTGGGAGTGATGGTATCATCGCTCTGTCACCGGAGCGGTCTTGCCCTTGCCCGCAGCCTTGGCGGGCTCGGTAGGGATCGCCATAATTTTGCTGCCCATCTTCAAAAAGGCTTCCGGCTGACGGAACTTTTCCTCGTATTTCTGTTGCAGCTCCTTCGGCAGAGACGCAAAGTTCTCATCCCCCAGACCGCAGAGGAAAAACTTACCGGCCACAATATCGTAGATATCGCCGTCCTCGTCTCGCAGGGCGCGGTTCAGGGGCTTGCCCTCCAGCTTGGCTTCCTCCCCGCAGATCAGCGCCACGGGGTCGTCATATGGGTAAATCGCTTCGATATAGCCATCCACCGCCTTCTGCAAGGAGGCAAGGTCGGAGCCGATACGCTCCACGCGCGGGTACTGTCCCGGCTCCACCATGAGCACCTCGATGGTGTCGTCCTGCGCTCTTTCGGCGGAGATTTCCTTGCCGTCATTGCTCTCAAACTCCACCTCCACGAAATTGTCCGCATCCAGAATATGATCCCCGGCGTGCCACTGGTCGCTTACCATCTGTTGGGCTTCCTCTTTGGAAGAAGCCTCCACGGACACGGTGAGCTTCAGTGTTTCGGTGATGGTCACGTCAAATTCCTTCATGCGCGCCGCCTCCCTCGTCAATTTCAGCCGGAAGAAAGGGAAAGAGCAGCTCCGCCACTGCCTTGACCACAGCTTCCGCTTCCGCAATGGACAGCTCGGTTTCTTCGCTGTCATCCTCCGTATCGGGTGCATCTTCATATGGGGCTTCGGGGCTTTTCTCAAGGTCGTCGTCATATACGCCGCGTTCGTCGCAGCAGTCGCAATGGATGTGTACGTCGCCGTAGATGTTGATGGTTACGTTCATGGATAAACCTGCCTTTCTCAGCGCTCGTTTTGGCGCTGCTGTTTTTTCTGCCACTGCTCCAGCAGCTTGATGATGGTCTGCTGCATTTGCAGGGGCGTGTAGCTTCGGGGGAAATATTTGCGGAGGGTATCGCTGCTCAGCGTGATGCGCTCCTGTTCCTCCTTCTTTTCCTCGGACATGATGGAGCGCATGGCCTCCTTCGTGCATTTTCCCTCCCGGCTGAGCTTCTTGAGCCGCTGTGCCTGGGAAAGCGAGGGCGTGCTCTGGGAATAGTCCATTGCGTCCAGAAACTGCTTCTGCTCGTCACGGGTGAGATACGACAGCTCCACGGCGGGGCTGAACGCGATCTCCTTGCTGTCCACTTTTTTCTGTACCTCCGGCAGAAGCTCGGTGAGACGGATATATCGGTGTACCTGTCTTTCACTTTCGTTTGCATCAGCACCGACTTTGGCAACAGCCCATGACTTCTCGCCAACTTGGCGAGAAGTTGACTTATCCACCAAATCCACCCGTTTTCCCTGATGCTTCAACGCTTCCAGCTTCATTTTGTACGCCTGCGCCCGCTCCATGGGGCTGATGGTTTCCCGCTGCAAATTGCTGTCCACCATGAGGATCACCGCCTCGTCATCGTCAAGATTGCGGACGATGGCCGGTATGGTTTTCAGCCCCGCAAGGTCTGCGGCATGGAGCCGCCTGTGTCCGGCTACCATCTCGTATCCGCCCTCCGGTGCGGGGCGGATGATGGCAGGGTTGAGGACGCCCACCTGCATGATGCTGTCGATGGTCTGCTGCATGAGCTCGTCGTCCGCCACCTTGAAGGGGTGGTTTTTGAAGGGACGAATCTCTGAAAGCGGTATCTGCTGTACCTGTTCGTTGGGTTTCTGTTTCGGCACGGTCGCATCACCTCCTGAAAATGCCAAAGCCGCAGGCGATAACCTGCGGCTCAGATGAAGCCCTCCGACATATCGTGGCTGACAAGGCTTCGGTAATAGTTCCCGATGGTCAGAGGGGCGTTATACAGCGTGGCTAAAAGATACTGGCGCATATTGCGGATGCGGGTGGTGTTTTCCTTCAGCCCGCCCACCACAAAGCGGATGTGCTCGCTGTTCAGCTTCAAAAACTGGCTCCTAACCACCTCGGCGGGCTTATCGTCCCCGGAAATGCGGACGGAGCTTTTCGTCGTACAGACCACATCCACCAGCAGCTCCAGGATTTCTTCCAGCGTGTCCTGCTCGTATGGATAGTCTGTCAGGAGTGCGTCGTAGGCGATGTTCTCCGCAATAAGCTCTCTGTACCGCTCTCTCAGAGCCGCTTCGTTTCCTTCCGCTTCCCGCCCGTGATCCCTCCTGAACGAAGTGAAGGGAAAGGAATCCGTATCACTAAAATCAGTATCATTATTCTCAGTATTATTAGATCGTGATTTTAACGATTCTTGATCCGTGATTTTCACTGCTCCTGAATCGTGATTTTCACGGTTCTGGAATCGTGATTCCGGGGAGGGCGCGGTGCTGCCCGATGCGTTATCCACATCCTTATCCACAAAGTTTTTGACGTAGATGAGGTTGGGCTTGCCCAGCCCCTGCCGCTTGCGCTCGATGAGGCGGCATTTGCTCTCCAGCTCATGCAGCAGCTTTCCGGCCTTTTGGTCGGCGCAGCCCAGGGCGGTCATGACCTCCTCGATGGTGAAGATGATATACACACGTCCTTCTTTATCCAGCCAGCCGTTCTTGCAGCTCAGGCTCATGCGGTCAAGGAGCAGACCGTAGAGCACCTTGGCTTCTGCGGAAACGCTTCTGAACCGCTCCTCCGTGAACAGCACCTTGGGGATGCGGTAAAAGAAGAACTGTTCCGCTTCCGCACCGTAGAAATAGTCATACATGGCTTCTGTCACGCTCCTTTGGAAGCCCTGCGGCGCGCATGACCTCTTTGGTACACCATCCGATGCAGGGGGCAGCCCTTCCGTAGGGACAGCCCTCGCACTCCGAAACGGGAGCGGCGCTGTCCGCAGCTGCATCGTAAACTTGTTCTATGCCGTTCCGTCTTGCGGGCTTCTGCGGGACGGGACAGCAGCAGCCGTCCGGGTAGACGCAGCCCTTGAGCTTCCCTTTCCGGTACAGGCAGTACCGGCAGTCATATACGTTGTAGCCCCACGACTTCCCATATGCTTTCACAATAACACCTCCTTCGCCCGCATCTGGGCATAAAAATAGCGCGCCTGCCGACCCAAGCGCCACTTTGGGTAACAGACGCGCTATGTACTGTTTTCATGACTTTATGTTGTATTGTTTTCTGAACTCTGTGACAAACAGCTTGTACCTGTACGACTGTTGCGGATTACGGCACATTGCCGCTGAAGCTAAATATTTGATAGCACACTCTTTGGGGATAAAATATTTCCCTCCAATCTTAAATGCCTTCATCTTTTTGCTGCTGCACCAGTTTACTACAGAGGTAGATTTGTATCCAGCAAACACGGCAAGCTCCTCAATTGTAATAAGGTCCGCCATCTCCTTCATTTCCGCTTCAAAAAACAGCTCAAACTTTTTCGTCTGCTCAGGAGTCAGCGTTATCCAGCAGCTTGGAGCTATTGTTTTTTTAGCACCTGCTGTCCCAGCGTACCATCCTTCACTGGCCTTGTACTTTTCCGGGCATATTTCCCTCTGACGCAGGTACTCGATCACATCGTCTGTCTTAATGGTATAGCGACGTGTTTTTTTTCCCGTGTCCTTGCATGGAATTGCACCGCTTTGAAGCAAATAGAGTGCGGTTGCCTTGCTGATGTGGGCCACCCGATATAGCTGATCCTTGCTCATGGTTTTTGGGTATTGCTTCTTGATCTCTTTGAAATGCGCTTCTAAATTTTTCATGTTCAAACCACCTTTTCATATTGGTCAACGGCAGGTGGTTTCCCATGAAAGTCTGTTCAAAACGCAGTCGTAGGAACTGCGATTTTTTCTTGTTTGGTCTCCCCAGTTCTCCCCTAGTTCTCCCCAAAATGCTCAGTTCTCCCCTAAAAAGCAGTAAAACCGCTAATTATTCGAACTCATTGATTTTTGGGCGTTTTTCCAGTTTCCGAGCTTTTACCCTTGAAAAACCCTTGAAATACGGGCTTCTTCAAGTTCCGCCATCATCACTCAATTTCTCTTAATTCCGCTTATTTCTAAATAGCAAATTTTGACTCGAAATGTCGTGTTCCCAAAAGGAACCTAGGGTTCGAATCCCTAACTCTCCGCCAAAAACCCAGTCATATCAAGGCTTTTGCCCATATGACTGGGCTTTTCTTTTCTCTCAAGGTCACATCGGCGTACATGATTTTCGGCAAGAACTCAGGTGTGCCAGCCGGTCTGCCTTGTGTCTGGCAGAGTCAGGATATTGTCCATTACATTAAAAACATAGCCGTCATACTTTTTGCTGTAGCAATTTCCGCATACGCGCCGATTCTCCTTTTGCTGCTCCCTCAGCGCCAGCAGCTTTTCCCGGATGTTGCTGACCAGCGGCAGGGAGCGCAGGCTGGATTTCGTCTTGGCGCGGTCGGCGCAGACGATTTCACATTTGCCGTCTATCTTTGCGTTGGTTACAATGTGCTTAATGGTGATGGTGTCCCGTTCAAAGTCGATGGCGTCCCATTTCAGCCCCAGCGCCTCGCTGCGGCGCAGGCCGTAAAAGGCGGTCATCTGAATCAGCAGGGAGTACGGATGATCCTTGGACGCTTCCAGCAGCCTCTCCAGCTCCTCCTGCCGGTAATAGTCCGCAATGTACCGCTGCTTCTTGGGGCGCTCCACCTTGTCGGCGGGGTTGAAGGGAATCAGGTCCATTTTGACGGCGTATTTCAGTGCCTTGTGGATATTGGCGTGATAGTGGATCACCGTACCGGGCGACACGGTTTTCAGCTCATGCAGATAAAAGCTCTGAATGTGCTTGGCTTGTATTCCGTCCAGCGTCAGCCCGGTGTTTCGGAAATACGGTACGATCTTTCCCTTTACCATCTGCGTGTAAGAGGAAAAGGTGGTCTTTTCCACCGAACTGCGGATAATCTCCAGCCACAGCTCCATGTAGTCGGCAAACAGCATATCCGAGGAGATATCCTCGTTCTCCTTGCTCACAACCGGCGGGACAAAGCTCTTGCGGGTGTCCAGCAGCAGCTTCTCAGCGCGGCGCTTGTTTCCCTTTGCGGGAAGTCCTGTGGGAATCCACGGCTGCCTGCGCTTGCCGTTGGCGTCCGTGTAATTCAGCACCATGTAGTAATTGTCGTTTTTTATTTGCAGGTGTCCTGCTATCATAAACTCTACTTCCTTTGCGGATAGCACATGAACGGGCACCCTTTCGGACCGTTTTTATTATACGCCCGGCGGGAATGCCCGTCCAATGTGCCATACAGGTTCAAATCCCTGCTACGCCGCCGGCTGCGGATTTCTCGCCGAGAGTGCGTAGCGGATCACATTGATTTTCGGTACGCGGTATGCGTTGCCGATTTTCATACCGGGGATGTCGCCATCGCCGATCAGCGCATAGGCCAGATGACGGCTGATGCCCAGCATCGCCTGCACCTGCGCCACATTTACAATGTCGGGGTAGTCCGTGAACATCACCTCGTATAGGGTCTGAATTTCCATCTTGGTCATTGTAAGCCTCCTTTCACCGGGCATCCCGGTCCTTGTGCTGCCGCGCCAAGTGTTTGTTATAAAAGTCCATGGCCTTGACAAGTGTCTCGGTCATCTGCTTCACGGAGGTGTCCGGGCGGAAAAAGCTGCGGAGCTTGTCTACCGGCACCTTCACATATTCCACCTGATTGCCCTTAACCTCGGACAGAAGCTGCAGCACCGCGTCATCCGTGAGAGTCTGCGCCTCGCTCATGCGCCGCAGCCGCCGGGCCTGAGACAAGGACGGCGTTACCTCATCGCTGTCCATCACGGAGAAGAGCATCTCCTGTTCGGACGGCTGCAAATAGGACAGCTCCACCGCCGGAGTCAGGGCGATCTTGCCCTCGTCCACCAGCTTCAGAATGTCGGGGATCAGGTGGGTGAGTCGGATGTAGCGTTGGATTTGGTTGCGGCTGTCGCTGCTGTTTTGTGCAAGCAGTTCGTCTGTTCTTAACTTCGTCCCAAGTTGGGACGAAGTTCCCTGATGTTTCAAAGCATCGTATTTCATCTTGTACGCAAAGGCCTTTTCCGATGGCAGAATATGCTCCCTTTGCAGGTTGCTGTCCACCATGGTGATAACAGCCTCCTCGTCTGTCAGGTCACGGATAATCACCGGCATGGTGTCCATCCCCAGCGCCTTGCACGCTGCCAGCCGCCGGTGGCCGGAGATCAGCTCATAGCCGCCGTCAGGCAGCGGCCTTGCCAGTGCCGGAGAAAGCACGCCGGCATCGGCAATGCTCCGCATAAGCTGCGCCATTTCCTCGTCCTCCTTCACCTTGAAAGGGTGATTTCGAAAGGGTGTGAGGTCAGCCAGCGGGATTGCCTCTACCTTTGGCTTTTTCGCATCGAGCCGTTCCTCCGTGCTCATAAAAAGCTCCTCATACCCGGTCAGCCCCAAATCAATCGATCGGTCGTTCTTCATCGAATCCTTCCTTTCATCGTATAATCGTCTTGTCCTCTTGGGGCGGCCGCTGATTTCGCAGCTTCTGATACGCCAGCATCAGCTCCCGGCGCGGAGCCTCCCTCACCGCTGCGCCGGTTCCCAAGGTCCGGAGATATTCCGACATATTCATGCCGCATTTCTTTGCCTTTCTGCGAATGGTATTCTTTTCGGTTTTATAGACTCGCACATTGATTTCCTCTGTTCGATTCCGCATAGATATCACATCCTTTCAGCGGGGTTACAGGGGCGCGCCCCTTTCGTATCGGCAGATACGGGGGAATTGGGTGCCGCAGGGCTACACAAATCCCATGCTCGTTATCCTTACGGATAAAAAAGCGGTGTATAGCCCCGTACCCCTTAAAGCGGCAATGCCTCATCGTCCTCCGCCTCCTCCCATGACACAGATGACGCTTGTGACGATGCTTAGGGAAGCCTGGCGATGTCGTCATTCTGTTTCCGCAGTGACGCAAGTCTCTCGCTCCCGAGGAAACCGTCATGACTGTCAGCACCGTCATGCAGCTCCAAAAGCACCAGCCGGGCAGCCGCCGTTTTACGGTATTCGTAGGTGATTCCCAGAGGCAGCAGCACATCGCTGTAATGACGGGTCAGTTGCTTGCTGGCGAGGTTGGACTTCAGCTCCGTATTACCTACGGCGGCAAGCAGCTGGGACACCGTGCCCAGAAACCGCCCGTGCGCCAAGAGAAAATCCGCCACCTGAAAAACAAAGTCCGGGATGCTTTCCTTTCGCAAATCGTCGGCGCTGAGCGCCTCGGTAATCTCCCATCGGACACCCCGCATCTGCATTTTCAGCTTCTTCTCCTCCACATCCCGGCCCGTAATGCAGAGGGTGGCACAATCGCCGAAGCGGTCATCCTTGCGGAGAATCATCCCCGTATCCGCCACGCCCAAAATACCTGTGGAGCCGGTCATGTCGTTGAAAATATTGCTGCTGTCCCGCTCCTTTCGGGTGTGATGGACAACGAAGATGCAAATGCCGTGGTCATCGGCGAGCTTTTTCAGGCCGGACAGGTCCTTGTAGTCCTGGGCATAGGCATTGACCTTTGCGGAAGCATTGTCCCGCACCATTTGGAGGGTATCGAGGAATATCAGGCCCGTGGAGGGAAATTCCCGCAGAGCCTCCTCGATCTGCCCCTCCAGCTCCGCGCCCAGCTGTCCGCAGGAAAAGCCAAAGCGGAGATTCTCCGGCGGAGAGTCCGTCAGCTCCTGCATACGCTGCTGAACGCGCCATTCCCGGTCCTCCAAAGCCAGATATACCACATCGGTTTTTCTGGTGGGCAGCCCCCACACCGCCTCGCCGCGGCTGATTTGCAGGCACAGCCACAGCACCATCCAGCTCTTGCCGATCTTGGAGTCACCCGCTAAAATGGCGAGCCCGTCGGAGAGAACACCGTCGATGAGCATTTTGGGGTGGGCAAGGGGTTTGTAATACAGGGTATCGGCATCGATCAGTTGTAGCTTGTTCATGTGTTTCACCTTCTTTCTTTCGCTGGTAATTGTGTTTTTTGGTTGGTGCCGTACTTCCGATATCGTTTTTATGTGCCTGCCCCGGGGGCTCCGCGGCGTTGCCGTGCTTGCTCTTTTGCGATCGTCGCACGGTCATATCTGTTTCGGTAACGGCTGTTCCGTTGTCAAGGTCCACAAGGGGAACCAGTGAAGCGCCCCTCACTTTCCCTTTGCCGAATTTTTTTTGGATTTTCCCGCTGCTTTTCAAAATTTTTTCTTTTGAGCTGGTAAATTATAAAAAGGCCAAGATTGTTCAGAGCTTTTTCAAAGTTTCCCTCACTTGGTAGGCAACGGGAAAGCCCAAAAATGAACCCCATCGGAAAATTTTTGTTTTGGCTCCGATTTTAAGCTGTTTTTCGGTTGCGGCATCAAAAGTGATGCCATATCTATTGCGGATTTCATCGGTGTGGCATCAAAATTGATGCCATAAAAATAAGCGCCTGCCTCTTTTCAGAAGCAGACGCTTATTTCTCGTATTCAGTTTTTACCGTAGCAGCCGGATCAGCAGCTCATTGATATCCTCGGTGGGCTTGCCGCTTGCTACCAGCTTGCTCCGAAAGGACAACAGGGCCATTGTCAGCAGCCGTCGCTCGCCGGCGCAGAGTGCTAACACTCGATTTCTTCTATACTTGAACATCACCACGCCTCAGCAATAAACCAGCTCAGAAAAGACAACCTCCTCCGCGCGGCTGCAGATGCTGTTCATCCGTCCCACCTATTCCATTTGTTTTTCGGCCTTCAGCCGTTCAGTGACACCCTCAGCGGCCTTCATCTGTGCGACCAGCCGATCGAACATCTCCTGTGCTGTGCCGCCGATTTCCTTGAGATGATCGTCCAGCTTGCCGGTCAGCAGCATCCCCGTGTAGATGCCGTCCCTGTGCTCGCGCAGATACCGCTTGCGCTTTTCTGCGAATCTGTTGTACATATTCTTCCTCCTTTTGCGCCCGCCGTGCGGGTTTCTATCATCATCCACATGATAGCGCAACCCAGAAGAAAAGCCCAATGTGCGAAAAGCAAATTTACAGATTTGACCATTTTACGATTCGGTTTGCAAGCCAAATTCGATCCATTCACCCGCTTAGAGTGAATGGATCGAATTTTCGGCGAATATTCCCCCATCTGATAAGACCCTGTGATAAAAAAGCAAGAAGTTCATTCTTGAAAGTATGGGATTATCCTCCGATTTCCTCGTAAATCCGCAATAATCCTTGATAAATCCGCCTTGCTGTGATATACTTAAATTGTGTAAGTATAGCTATCGAAAACCACCTGAAAGTGAGGATACTCCCATGGAACCGACCATCGAACGCTGGTACTCAATGAAAGAGATTTGCGAATACCTCGGCGTCAGCCGTGATACGGTACTCGCCTGGATAGAGAAAAGAAATATGCCCGCTGCGAAAATAGGCCGCCTTTGGAAATTCAAGGTCAGCGAAGTAGACGCCTGGATGAAGTCCGGCGTAGCGGCGGATAAGTAATCTGGATTGGGTGATGAGCTATGGGCTTTATAGATTCATATAAGCATCTCGAAAAGCTGTGTGGCGATATGCTGCAAACTCAGCACGGTGTCTCCGCTTATATAGCCGAGATGGAAAGTACCCCAAATGGTTCATATCGGGTGCAAGGCTGGGTCGAAGATCTCAAGTGCCTTAAGCATTACCGCTGGGTCAGAAACCAAATTGTACACGACCCGAATAGCAGCGAAGAAAATATGTGCGACCTCAGCGATGTACAATGGATTGACAATTTTTATGATAGGATTATGAAGCAAGGTGATCCTCTTGCTATGTATCGAGAGGCGACAAAACCTCGGCCTGTCGCAAAGCCAAAACCGCTCCGCCAATCGCCGCAGGCACAATATACATATTCCGTACAGCCGGTTTACTCAAAAAAGAAAGCGAAGAAAGCCCCTGGATGGCTTGTCTTATTGATTATTACAGTGCTTGTCGGACTGTTTTTTGTGCTTAAATACCTTGTAAATTAATCAGGAGATGCACTATGGCACTGGAAAATAAATTGGGGCTGATAAGCTCCGCCGATCTTGCCCGGGAAGAAGAACGCCTCAGCAAGAAAAAGGCGGTAGAACTGTTCGAAAACGGTGTGCTGGACGCCCTGCCGGCGGGCAAATTCTCGACTTTGCAGGCGATTCACAAATATCTGTTTGAAGATATTTATGACTTCGCCGGTAAACTGCGCACGGTGAATCTGGCGAAGGGCAATTTCCGCTTTGCGCCGCTGATTTATCTGGAGGCGGCACTGGCCAACATCGACAAGATGCCACAGTCCACTTTTGACGAGATCATCGAAAAATATGTGGAAATGAATATTGCCCACCCCTTTCGGGAGGGCAATGGGCGCAGCACCCGCATTTGGCTTGACCATATCCTGAAAACCGAAATTGGTAAGGTCGTGAACTGGAGCAAGGTGGATAAAGAGGATTATCTCCTTGCAATGGAGCGCAGCCCGATTAAAGATGTGGAAATCAAAGTGTTACTAAAAGGCGCGCTTACAGACGAAATAAACAGCCGTGAGGTCTATATGTTAGGCATCGACCACAGCTACTATTATGAGGGTTATACGACCTTTAAGACGGAAGAATTGTAATCAATAGCGAAATACACCACAATTATCAAGCGATAAAAGGAGTGTTTGAACAATGAAAGAAGATAATATCGAACAGCAACACACGGAAGAAACTCCCGAAAAGAATAGAGTTATTGCTTGGGTAAAAGAACACAAATCACAGTTACTTCTTGCCGGAGTTAGCATCACTACCGTATTCTTAACCGTTATGGGAATAAAAAATAAAGATGCTCTCACAGATTTATGGAAGTCATTGAAAATACAAATTGAAAAAGGGGCTTTATATAGTTCTAAATGGTTTGAAAAAGCAAGTCTTGAGGAACTTGAAAAAGCAAGAGAAATAGTTCAAAAAGACTTCAATAATCCAAAACTTGATTTAGATTATAGAAACGAATGTCGGAATCTTTTGAACCGTTTTGATAATGCCATAGGAAAAATCAAATGGAATGGGAAAGAATACGGATATCCTGTTCACAGTAGTAACGGTTGGCATTTGCTGAGTGATGACTAAAACATTAATTTTCAAACAAGAAGCGAGGTGCAAATATGCCGAATCAGAATTGGCAATTTGAACTGGAAGAATATATCAAGCAGGGCGAACCGGACCGGGCAGAAAAAAGTGAAGCGTGGCAGACCGCCATTGGCTTGCAGGCGGTTGACGGGCTGAATACCTCTGCCTATCTGCTGGATACGGCCAAAGATCACATTGAGGGTAAAATCACTATCGATGAAGCCCAGCAGCGCATTCATAGCTATTATGAGCAGCGTACCACCCGCACCGAAATAGAGAACGAAACCAAAGAAGCAGATATTGTCTCTGCCAGAATCGCAAAGTTGTTGGGCGAAAAAGCCTTCCAATTCTCCCCCGCCGAGTGGCTCTCCATCCACCGCAGACTGTTTGAAGGCGTGTTCAGTCACGCCGGGCAGATTCGTCAGTACAACATCACCAAGAAAGAGTGGGTGTTGAACGGCGACACCGTAATCTATGCGGACTGGAATAGTATCAAGGATACGCTGGATTACGATTTTGCCACTGAAAAACAGTTCTCCTATGAGGGCCTGTCCGTAGATGCGGCGGTGAAGCACCTGGCGAAATTCGCCTCCGACATTTGGCAGATCCATCCCTTCGGCGAGGGAAACACCCGTGCCACCGCCGTCTTTATGATCAAATATATGAAAACCTTCGGCTTTCGTGTAAACAACGACGCCTTTGAAAAGAATTCGTGGTACTTCCGCAACGCCTTGGTCCGAGCGAACTATACGAATCTGCAAAAGGGCGTTCACGCCACCACAAAGTTCTTGGAGATGTTTTTCAGCAATCTTCTTTTAGGCACGGATTACGAGCTGAAAAACCGCTATATGCACATTGATTATGTGGAGGGAAGCCATTCCCAAAGTATCAATTTCAAAGTTCCAAAGTATCAATTTGATACTTTGGACTGCTCGCTGGAAGAACTGGCGGTTTTGGAACTGGTCGCACAAAACCCGGCCATCAAGCAGCAGGATCTTGTGAACGCAACGGGCAAATCCATCGCAACCGTGAAGCGGATTATGAAGTCGCTGCAAGATAAAAACTATATCCGCAGAGAAAGCGGCAAGAGATACGGAAAATGGGAATTGCTGGTTTGATCTATCATGCCTGTTCCAATGCAATGCGGCAAAATAATAAAAGAAAGAGTTTGTTCTATGGCTAACGGAAACAACGCCACAATCGGCTTTGAAAAGCAAATCTAGGATGCTGCGTGTGTCCTTTGGGGCATATCTCCGCAGCAGAACACTGAAAAGAGAAGATATAAAAATTGGAGCAGCAGGCAAATGTAAGCCACCGTACAGTCAGTAAGATGTATCGCGAGGAAAATATTACAATTGATATCTTAGGACGAATTTGCAAGCGCTGGATTGTTCCATTGATGATGTTATGGAATTCGTCCTCGATAAAGAGAATCGCGATAAGCCTGCCGATGCGTAAACAGCTGCTCTGTCAAGTCATGTTAAAGAATCAAATCGCTTAACAGATGAGGAGGAACACCCCGCATGACCAAACTTGAAGATATAACCGTGGGCAGTTCCGTAAAAGGAATTATCAGCAATTCGACTGTCACAAACGTTGCTGTCCAATGGTACGGAAACAATGTGCTCGAAATTACATATAAGGACAGCCATGGACAACCAGGCAATCAGATGCTGCTCCGCGACGAAGAAATTAATCTGACCGTTATGGACAATAGTCTGCCGTGGAGCTTTGACGCGGACGGCGAACAGATGAAGCTTGCATCAGAAGCTTATCGAATCAGCCTTGCGCATTTATTCGATCCGTATCTGGCTGTGCATACTTCCTCAGTGGAACCGCTTCCGCATCAGATTTCAGCTGTCTATCAAGAGATGCTGCCGAAGCTTCCGCTGCGCTATGTGCTTGCGGATGACCCCGGTGCCGGTAAAACAATCATGACCGGTCTGAGCTGAAAGAGTGCGCTGATTCCAGCAGAGAATGGGACAGCAAAATGGAACATCTACTGCACATCTTAACATAATGCGTTGGATATAAAAGGACAAGCATCCATTTTAGATGCTTGTCCTTCTGTATCATCAGCTAAATCATTCCAAAATGCTTCAGCGCTTCCGTAATGGCTCTTTCCTTCTCCGGCGGACATTGGGGCTGTCTGGCATCGTCAGACTTGGGCTTGTTGTAATTCTCCCGCTCAATGATACCACACTTCTGCTTTACCTGAGCAATATACAGGCTGCTGACCTTCAAGCCACTATGTTCAAGAACATAATCCTTGATCTGCCCATAAGTCGCCAGCCCTCTTTTGTCCTGCACCATTTCTTCCACATCCACATCAATGTGGATATAACTGTCGGCTTTTTTGTGGGACAAAAGTACCACCGTCTCGACATTCGCCGTACCGGGGAACATATCCACAGCCACGGCGCGGACGGCGGCATAGCCCGCCTGGGCAAACCGCTTCACATCCCGGGCCAGGGTCGCCGGGTCACAGGAGACGTAGACGATACGCTGCGGCGCCATCGATGCCGCTGCGGCGATCACCTCCGGGCTGAGTCCCTTTCGGGGCGGGTCCACGCACAGCACATCCGGCCGCAGGCCCTTTGCGGCGAAATCCGCCGCGGCCGCCGCCGCGTCGCCGCAGAGAAACTCCACATTTCCGATGCCGTTGCGTTTTGCGTTTTCTTTGGCGTCGGCAATGGCCTCCGGCACGATCTCCGCGCCGATGACCCTCGCCGCCCGCCGGGCCATCACCTGGGTGATGGTGCCCGCGCCGCAGTACAGGTCCAGCACCGTCTCGTGCCCGGTCAGTCCCGCGAAGTCCACAGCGGTATCGTACAGCACCTCCGCCATGTCATGGTTCACCTGATAAAAGGACGGCACGCTCAGCCGGAAGGACAGGCCGCACAGGGTATCCTCCAGCACGTCCGCGCCCCACAGGGCGCGGTATTCGCTGCCCAGTA
>ENA-OOWN01001487-OOWN01001487.1-human-gut-metagenome-genome-assembly--contig:-NODE-1487-length-16875-cov-4.657432_pt1 | contig 16875 bp, 10 predicted proteins | sample MGYA00241406_ERZ501319 | MGnify/ENA primary metagenome ERZ501319 (study PRJEB25962, sample SAMEA2042734) | human gut metagenome | biome: human gut; feature: human-associated habitat; material: faeces... | reverse complement strand
CTCTCAGCACGACGGTTTTCAAGACCGTTGTAATCGACCACTCTACCATCTCTCCTTTGTCAGAAAGACAATCTTTGTGTTCAAAAGCGAGTGCAAAGGTAATAAGTTTTTTTCATTCCGCAAAATTTTTGGCGTAAATTTTTATTCGCCACACATTCTAATATATCCTCTTTTATTGCCTAAAGCAATTAACTAAAAGCGTTTTCCGGCAATAATACGTAAACAGGCATACAACAAGCTGATTGCCAATAAGTTATAAAAGGCCGTGTTTTAGAGCTTAAAAGGTGGCCTTTCACGCCGCAAAAGAGCACCTTTTGCAAGCTAAAACACGACCTTTCGCAAAACGTGCGGATATTCACCATAAAACGGCCGGTAGCTTGCCCATAGGGAAATCCCTACAAATAATATGGATATTCACTTGCAAAAACTCGACGAATGTGTTAATTTTGCATCGGAATCATTAACCAAAAACATTTCAATTATGAAAAAGTTTACATCAATATTGGCTATAATGGCCATGGCAGTCATGTCGTTCACGCTTGTCAGCTGTGATGATGACGACTACATCGCCGACACTCTCTGGGGCGTGTGGGAAGGCGATATGCAAGTAAGGATGGACTACCACGGCCACACTTATTACGCCTACGAGACGGAACTGGCATTCGACCGCAACCCATACGAATACGCGTCGGGCACCGGCTACTGGATTGACTATTACAGCGGAGCACCGTGGGACTACTATGCCAGCCACATAGAATGGAACGTATATAATAATGTAATTGAGATTTATTCAATCGAGGACGACACGTATTACCGGATTTACGACTATACTTTGTCCGACAACTTCTTCTCCGGATGGCTCGAAAGCGAATGGGGCGACGACATTCAGTTCCGCCTGCGCAAGACTTACGCGCAAAACTGGAACGACTTTGACTACGGCTGGTATTACGACGACGGCTATTACGACCCGTGGTACGCACCGGCACAAACACGCCAAGGCGACGCGAAAGCGGAAAAACCAGTAAGAAAAATAGGAAGAATTGACAAATAAAATAATTAAGAGTTAAGAATTAAGAGTTAAGAAAATATGCCACGTTGTTATGCAACACGGGTGATTTTCTTAACTCTTAATTCTTAACTCTTAATTTTCCAAGATTCCCCTCAGCACGCTGACGGCATCTTCAACCGAAGATACGCCAGAAACAATCATCATCCTTTTTCCGGCAACTTCCTTCAAATTGCAGCGGCGCGGATTGCGGCCAATGTAATTGAGCACGCTGTCAAACGCCTTGCTCTTATAATACGCGCTCATCGGATTGGCGACAAACTGCATACGCATCTGCCCCTGCCTGAGAATAATCTTCTCGCAACCGAGACTTTTGCCGAACCGCCGCAACGGTACTACCTGCATAAGCTCCAATCCCTCACGCGGCACAGGGCCGAACCTGTCTTCAAGCTCAGCGCGGTAGCGTTGCAGACCTGCGTCGTCACCAATGTTGTCGAGTTCACGATACAACAGCATCCTTTCGCTGCTACTCGGCACATATTGGTCGGGCAGATACATTTCCAAATCACTTTCAATGGCACAGTCCTCAACAAACTCGTCGCCTTTTATGTCACGTCCATGAGCGATGTCTTCCTCATACATCTCGCCAAACTCGTCGTTCTTCAGTTCGGTCACGGCTTGGTTGAGGATTTTCTGGTAAGTCTCATATCCAAGGTCTTCCATGAAGCCGCTCTGCTCCGCGCCGAGCAAGTTGCCCGCCCCGCGTATGTCAAGATCCTGCATCGAGAGGTTGAATCCGCTGCCAAGTTCGGAGAAAGTCTCCAACGCCTCAAGCCTGCGCCGGGCCTCTTGGGTAAGCGCGGAAAGCGGCGGTGCCAGCAGATAACAGAACGCCTTGCGGTTGCCACGCCCCACCCTGCCGCGCATCTGGTGAAGGTCTGACAGGCCGAAACGGTGGGCGTCGTTTATTATTATGGTGTTGGCGTTGCTTATGTCGATACCGTTCTCGACTATTGTTGTCGACAACAGTACGTCGTAATCATAATTCATGAAACCCATGATTATCTTCTCAAGTTCCTCTGGTTTCATCTGTCCGTGCCCTATCGCCACACGCGCGTCGGGCACATACTTACGTATCAAGGCCGCAATCTCAGGCAGATTGCTTATCCTGTCGTTGACGAAAAACACCTGACCGTTGCGGCTCATCTCGAAGTTTATTGCGTCGGCTATCACTTCTTTGTCGAAAGTATGCACCTCAGTGCTTATCGGATAACGGTTGGGCGGAGGCGTTTGGATGATGCTCATGTCGCGCGCGCCCATTAGCGAGAACTGAAGCGTGCGCGGAATGGGCGTGGCTGACATCGTAAGAGTGTCTACATTGGTTTTCACCTTGCGCAGTTTCTCCTTTGTGGCGACACCGAACTTCTGTTCCTCGTCTATGATGAGAAGTCCTAAATCCTTAAATTTAACGCTCTTGCCTATGAGTTTGTGAGTACCCACAATTATGTCTACCTTGCCTGCCTCGAGATCCGCCAGCACTTCCTTGGTCTGTTTCGCGCTGCGGGCGCGCGACAAATAGTCGACTCTTACGGGAAAATCCTTGAGACGCTTGGCAAACGTCTGATAATGCTGATAGGCCAAAACCGTTGTCGGTACGAGCACGGCCACCTGCTTGGAGTCGCACGCCGCCTTAAAAGCCGCACGCATGGCTACCTCAGTCTTACCGAAACCAACGTCGCCGCAGACAAGCCTGTCCATCGGGCGCGGGCTCTCCATGTCGGCCTTTACGTCGTTGGTGGCTTTCAGCTGGTCGGGAGTGTCTTCGTACATGAAACTCGCCTCAAGCTCGTGTTGCATGAAGTTATCGGCCGAAAAGGCGTACCCCTTCTCATGGCGGCGCGCCGCGTAAAGTTTAATAAGGTCGCGGGCTATGTCTTTTATCTTTTTCTTAGTGCGCTCTTTCAGGCGGTTCCACGCCCCGGTGCCAAGCGTGCTGAGACGCGGCGGTGTGTCGCTGTCGCGCCGTTTGTACTTCGATATTTTGTAAAGCGAATGGATGCTGACATCCACCTTGTCGTTGTTTTGGTAGATAATCCTTATCACTTCCTGATAGCTGTTGCCCGAAGGAACGCGCACCAAACCTGCGAAACGACCTATACCAAAATCAACATGCACGATATAGTCGCCCGGTTCCATCTCTTGCAACTCTTTCATCGTTAAGGCCATTTTGCCAGATCGCGCCGCGTCTGACCGCAAGCTGTATTTGTGGAAGCGGTCGAATATCTGGTGGTCGGTAAAGAAACAGGCTTTCAAGACATTATCAGCAAAGCCTTCATGCAGGGTCTTACTTACCGGAGTAAAAGTTATGGCAGCGGTCGCAGACGGTACACCGTCGGTTTTCGCATCCGGTGTTCCGCTTTTACTTCTCACTTCTTCACTCTCGAAAATATCTTTCAAGCGCTCGTTCTGCTTTTGGCTGTCGGCAAGGATGTACACCTTATAGCCTTTAAGGATATAGTCCTCAAGGGCACGGGTAAGCAATTCAAAATTCTTATGGAACAACGGCTGCGGGGTGACATCAAGCGAGATTGTGGCCTGCGGGGTTCCGGTTGGCTTATGGCCGAACTCTATACGGCGGAAGTTCAAGGCATCCTCAGCGAACTGCGAACCGGTGACAAGCATGCCTTCGGTCTTCAGTTCCCTCATGGCCGACTGCTGTTCCATCTCCGTCAAGCCCTCAAGACGCTCCTTTACGGCCTGTTGCGAAAAACCTTCACGGAATATCCCGTCAATTTTCTCCCGGCAGAACACAAAGTCCTTCATCACCAGTACGGCATCGCTAGGAAGGAAACGCAGCAACGGCACCTTCTCGTCTACGAGCCTAGCCAACTCCGGCACAATCTCTATACGTTCCCTCTTATCGCGCGAAAGCTGGCTCTGTACCTCGAAAGTACGTATGGAATCTATATCGTCGCCGAAAAAATCAACACGGAACGGATACTCGCTGCTGAACGAGAACACGTCCAATATGCTGCCACGAACGGCAAACTGCCCCGGCTCATACACATAATCGACCTCGGCAAAACCAAATGCGCGCAACTGTTTAGCCAGTTCCACAATGTCGTGGCTGTCGCCAGTGCGCAGTATTACGGTACGCTCGTCAAGCCGTTTACGCGACACGACAAGCTCTCCCAAAGCCTCGGGACAGGTGACAATATAAAGGAATGAAGATTTAATAACTGATTGTGAAGAATTGATCCGGCTTGCCCCCACTTCCCCGTTTTTAGCAAATGCCTCCCCGCTGTCTCCCAACAGACGTCCTAAAACCTCAGTGCGCAATATCTCGTTGGCGGCATCACGCTGGCCGTATTTCACCTGCCGGCGATAAGACGACGGAAAGAACAGCACGTCGCTGTTGCCCAATATCTGCGTGAGGTCGTGATAAAAATACCCTGCTTCCTCCGCGTCGTTCAACACAAAAAGGCACAACCGCCCCTCCGCCTTTGCCACAGAGGCGAACAACAATGGTACGGCCGAACCCACGGCACCACTTATATAGCCCGCCTTCACCGACTTATCGGCAAGAATCTTACGCAAAGCCGCCGACTGCGACGACCTCGCGTACAAGTCCAATACTTCCTGTATATCCATTTTTAGCACGACAAAGGTAATGCAAGTTAAGCGCATTGCAAAATAAAAGCGAATGAAACGAACTTTTATTTTCATTGCCGAAACGCAGTTTACCTTATTTAAATAATATGATTTTATTTGCTGAATTCATATTTTGGCGCTATATTTGTAATCTGCAAACAAAACCCACAACCATGAAAAAAACTGCAATCATTACACTAATTGCCGCCTCGGCGGCCATAATAATGGCCTCGGCATGTGGCAACGCAAAAAACAACGCGACACAAAACGGCGGCAACAGCATGGAAGGAGTGACCGTGGAAAAGATTGACTCCATAACGCTCGTCGCCATAAACGACAACGACGGAAACAAACGTATGCCAAACAAACTGTTTTACGGAGAGACCGACTCTGCCAAGGTTGAACGTCTTTCACCCGAAGGCTCAGTGCCTTCATCAATCAGTTGTTTCATCGTCGAAATTGAAGGTAAGAAAGTATTATTCGACACAGGCAACGGTTACGACCGTGGCGGAAAGCTCGTTGAGCGCATGAAAGCGGCCGGCATCAATCCTGAAGACATCGACTACCTCATGCTGACGCACTTCCACGGCGACCACATAGGAGGCATGACCAAAGACGGCAAGCCCGTATTCACACGCGCTGAAGTATACGTTCCCGGGAAGGAATACATGGCATGGCAGTCGATGGGCAACAAAAACGCGGAAATGGCGATGGACGCAATGGCCGCTTACGGCAACAAACTGCACAGGTTTGAATACACCGACACTCTGCCACTAGACATCAAACCCATGGCTGCGCCGGGCCATACGCCGGGGCACACGGTATACCAGATAGGGAGGATGCTCATCGTAGGCGACCTGATGCACGGTTTCGACCTGCAAATACAAGACCTCGGAATATGTCCAAGCTACGACATGAATTCCCAACAGGCCGTTGAATCACGCAAGAAATACGTAGACTACGCAAGACGCAACAAACTGATTACCGCCGGTATGCACTTTCCCGGCAACGGCATAAAAGACAAGCTGTAAACCAGCCCGCAACGCATCCGCAGCCTACTGATTGCATTTAAAGTACGCCACAAATTGCGTCTCTACTGGGTTTGTGGTTCATCCGCAGTTGATGTATAATCCGCATATTGAAAATTAAATTATGCAAAAACGACGTGCATCTATTGCGGGAACGATAAAAAACAACTACTTTTGCAAAATGCAAGTGCCGTCTAGGCGCGTCAATATTTGGGGTTGACTGGATTTGACAGCGGGTTGGAATGGTACGTAAGCACGCGGAGCGTGGTCTGTTTGCTCCTAAATCTCAGCGGTCATAAATTTATCTGGCGAAAACAAATACGCTCTCGCTGCCTAATCGAAGCATAGTAGATTACTGGCTTAATCCCGTCACAAGGTGACAGGACGAGACATCGCCCGGAAGCTGTTGTTCCGAAGCGTTCCGACAAGGCGGTGCGGTTAAATCGGGAATAGTCATACGTAGCCCCGTGCGCATGATGAAATTTTAGGGGATAAGGTTGCCGTTGGTGGTCCGGGTCTTGCGGCAACACGAAAACCGAAGGCCGGAATAAGCGTGTAGAAAGCGTATGGTTTCCCTGTTTGGACGAGGGTTCAACTCCCTCCAGCTCCACTATTCCTAAGACATGATCCTCGGACGCAAGTTCGGGGATTTTTTGTTTATGTGGCGTGAGACTCATACGGAGGAAAGATGAGGTCTGTAGAAAATCATTAGGGATATCCATACAACATCGCAATTCTGAAAAGAAAGAACCTTTTGCCCGTAATCCCATGCATATTCGTGGGCAGTAGAAATTCACAGCAAGTTTGTTTTATTCTTTAAGTATCATAGTATATCGGAATACATCCCGACTCCGCAGAGCGGTATTAATCGAGACAGAATATTTATATCACTTCATGATAAATCATTACCACTGCAGCCGATAAATTATCAACGCAGACAATGCACATATTTTCCTTACCTTTACTGACACTCGATATCTGCGTTTGAATTGGAAAACCGGGCGACATACTTACAATTTTTCTTGATTTTATTTTGACAAAATATTTTCGCGAAAGAGATGTAAAGGAATGTTAAATTCGACATTATGAGGGCTATTTCGGTATGTATCGCCTTTTGATATACCCTATAACATAGTCCGAAATCACTCGTTTCGTTGTCTTATAAAGCCCATTTCGCAGTCCGAAAAAGCCCATATTAGGGTGCGATATGGTGCATTTCAGCCTCCGAAATGGCCTATTTCGTATGCCGAAATGGTGCTTTTTGCAATGTGAAGAAATGTTCCTTAAATATAAATCATTGATATCCAATATTTTATGAAAACCTCTTATTTTTCGCGTATTTGCGCCCGGAGGAAAGTCTGTCAGCAAATACGCGCTTATTTTTCGGGGTATATGAGGAAACTCTGAGCCAAAATTCAAAATCCGGTTACAAATTGAAAGTTGTCTATATCGGCACATCCCGGCTGAAGAAAACAACGCTGATCAGGGAGCACGGCAATCGTTGTCATAGAGATGTACATATAGCTGAATTTATGATTTACGTAAAACATTCAGTCGCATTAGAATTGCTGAGCATTATTTTCATCCACATTGATTTTCTTCTGCCTCGAAATATGGATTGTTCGCGGCCGTCAGTTATTGGTATTTGGTGGAAAGAAGACCCATAAACTCTGCTGCTATACTGGCAATCGGACAATTGAAAGCAACGGACGTGAATATACGTTTATAATATAATAAGGATATAAACCTCTGACATATATTGTTCTGTGTGTGCATAATCACCATTCGTGCTGCGCTTGTTTTTGCTGGTTTTGTTTAACGTTCGTTCGTATCCGTCGGACCGGACTCAAAAATTCGATTTTTCTCATTGCATATTCTCGCGCACCGTTTTTATCAAAAACTGAAAAAACGTTGTTTTTTATTTTGCCATTGCACTCACCTTTCTGTATCTTTGTAGAAGATATGATGCGGTTCGGCATAGACAATTCTGTATCTTTGTAATTGATTTGGAGAGACACACATTGTGCTGGAGTATGTCGGCCTTCGCAATGTTTGCCGGACTGTAATTCATCTTAGCTCCGGCCGATGTATAAAGATTGTTTTAATTATTCGTGATGTTTATTATATGGAAAATGATGATTCGCTTTTGAGTGTCAGACCGGCGACGATGTCTGACATACCCGCTTTGCTTGATATATTTGCTCATGCCAGACAGTTTATGGTCGATAACGGCAATCCTACTCAGTGGGGAAACAGCTATCCGGAGCTCGGTTTGGTGGAGTCGGACGTGGCTGCCGGACATTGCTATGTGGTGGAACATCGTGCCTTGGGACCTGTCGGCACGTTCTGTCTCATTGAGGGTGACGACCCGACTTACGTTGTGATAGAGGACGGCCGGTGGCTCGACGACGATGCATATGCCACTATTCATCGTCTGGCGTCGCGCGGAGTGTGCGGCGGAGTGGCAGAGACGGCGGTGGAGTGGAGCATTGCACGTTGCGGAAACATTCGCATAGACACTCATGCCGACAATGCTCCGATGCTCGGGTTTCTGCGTAAGGCGGGTTTCGTGAGATGCGGAATAATTTATTGTCATAACGGTACGCCGCGCATAGCATTCCAGCGTCACGAACGCGTGGCGCGTTGAATGGCAGATGGTTAGGCTGCACGTGCGTGTTTATCGGACATGCGACGTATCGTCATATTGCTGTGTTTAATGGAGCATGGCTATGTCTGACGATCGCAAATAAACGGTAGGTTGTGGCTTGTTTTTTTGTATATTTCTGAATACGGGATGCTGTGCGGCATTAGACAATGGTCGTTAGCTATGTCCTTTCTTTTCATTATTGCGCCCTAATTATGGGTGCTTATATAATAATATGTAGTTGTTTTTGCCGAAATGATAAAATAAACTTGTTTTGTATTAGGAGTTTTCCTATATTTGTAGAATATAAGATTCGGCTCGGCAAAAACCAAAGTATCGAAGCAATAATGCTTCATCTTTGTTTCTGCACTCGTCTCTCGTTATATTTGTATAATATAAGATTCGGCTCGGCAAACCCAAAGTATCGAAGCAATGATGCTTCATCTTTGTTTCTGCACTCGCCTCTCGATATATTTGTAGAATATAAGATTCGGCCAAGTAAAGAATCTTTTGACGGCATTTATTGTTTAGACTTTTCGCGTGTACGCACGGAATGTATATATGTAGAGTTATGAGTGTGCGACGTGTCTGTTGCCTGACTTAAATTGTATTACTAAAAACCTGATTTGATATGAATGTAAGATGGAACTATATACCTGCTATGACATGCGTGGCGTGTGCATTGTTTTTCACGTCATGCGAGCAGCCTGTGACTGATGATGACGGCACTGATGCTGACGAACCGAATGTGGTGGACGGCACGAAAGTCGTGTTCAACGTGTGCAATGTTGAGATGGTTCCTTGGAACAGTGATGGGTATGAGGCTGGTAATGTGACCGACATCAGCAAACTTTGCACCCGTATTGAGCTTGCCGTGTTCGATGGCGACAATAGAGTTACGGTGGTAAGGCAGGCCGCAGGTGATGCCGGCTTCGGACATGTTACGGTTGGACTTGACGAGGGAACATATACAGTGGTGGTCATTGCGCACAATGGTGAGGGCTCGGCAACGATATCATCGCCTGAACAAATAAAGTTTAATAACAATAAGGTGACGGATACTTTTTATTATTGTGGTGACATCACGGTGGGCGATGAGACGTCTTACGATCTGACGCTGAAGCGTGCGGTGGCTATGTTCAGGCTTGTCGTTAAGGACAATGTGCCGGAAAAGGTGGACCGTATGAAGTTTTATTATACCGGTGGCAGCAGTACATTCGATGCGGTCAGCGGATGCGGATGTGTCGATTCACGTCAGACTGAGTTTCGCGATGTGCCCGACGATGCTCACTCTTCGGAGTCGGTGTATGAAGTTTATACGTTCCCACATAGTGACGGACGCACGCTCAATGTCACTGTCTCGGCACTCGACGCGTCAGACAAAGTGGTGGATGAACGTGAGTTTACCGATGTGCCGGTGGAAAGAAATCAGGTGACGCAATATTCGGGTTACTTCTTTGGCGAGTCGCCCGGATCGGGACGTAGTTTCACTTTTACAATAGACGAGGACTGGTCGCAGGTGGATTTCGTTTATTGATAGGTCTGTTATTTATGGCTTTGGTGTATATATTAATGACGTTACTGCTAAATATCCTTTCTGCTTTATGTGTTTTTTGAAATGATATTGCATTGCTTGTGGAATAAAGTTATGTGTTTTGCGGAATGGTGTTGCATGGTCAGTCGGGATGATGTCACATGTTTCGCGGAATGAAGTTGTGTTATTCGCCGAGTATTAAGAGTATTCCGTTGATATTGTCCTTTTCGTATTATGCATTTTATTTATTCGAGAAGTTATATTTTTTAAGGAAATAAAATTCCCGGAACAGCATCTCTCTGTTCCGGGAATCTTTTGTTTGGTCCGATATATCACATATCGGCATTGAGATTTAATATAGACTATGTTTTGGCATCTTGCGGTCGTTGCCGCAAGATGTTTTTCACATTGTCAGCCTACGATTATTTCCATCCTGGATTCTGGTGTCCTTTCAGAGCCGGGTTTCTCTGCATCTCGTCCAGCGGAATCGGCCATAACAGTACGTAGTCAGGCAGTGCGCCTACCTTTGTGCTGCCGTCAGGCTTGTTCTGGATTGTTGCGTTCGCCAGCGGAGTCCATTTTAGTTTGCCGGAGTTCATGCCGTCAGCTTCCGGATAGAGGCGTGTACGACGGATGTCATCCCAAACCTTGAACTCGAGCGGGAACTCATGCAGACGCTCGGTGAGGATTGACTGTATCAGGGCGTCTCCTGTTGCTGTCTCGTCGGGCAGACCTGCACGTCTGCGAACCTGATTCAGATAGTAGAGTGCTCCGCCTTCAGCGTTGCTCTCGTGTCCTGTGCGTGCCAGACCTTCGGCTGCGATGAGGAGAACCTCAGAGTAGCGCATGATAGGAACATTGTAGTCGCCGTCGTGACCGTCTTTGAGGGCTGTCTCGTCAAACCACATCCAGTTGCCTATGTTGTTGAGAGTGTGTGTTACGCCTGTAGCGTCGGTGTACTCTTTGAAGAAGAACTGCTTCTCGTGACCACGGATATCCTCAGGGGCATAGCTGTTGATGATCATGTCGCACGGCAGATATGCATTGTACAGCACATCGCCTGCTGGATGGAACACGGTCTCGTTGTTTGCGTCTTTCCACTGGAAGGCATCTGTACCTATACTGCGGCATGCGTATGAGTTACCAACGCTGTAGTCAGAGTAGTTGTATTCCTTTGCGTAGATTATTTCGTCTGAAGACTTTGAGGTCTTAATCACGTTGAAGGCTGAGTTCAGGTCGTCGCTGCTGCCTGAAGCCTGCTCCAGGTGATGCTTGCCACTGTTGATAACCCTGAGCGCCATCTGTGCAGCTTTCTCATAATATTCGTTTCCTCCGTTGAGTGGAGCACCTGCCCACTGCAGATAAACCTCAGCAAGGAGAGTCTCTGCCATTGCTCTTGTGACGTAGCATCCGTTGTTATAGAATGTAACGTCAGGCAGTGCGTCGCTGTTCACGATGTCGAGCAAGTCCTTCTCAACATTCTTATATACCTCAGCAGCAGGTGTAGGCTTTACGTACATGTTCTCCGGAGCTGTGTAAGGCTCGCTGATGTACGGCACGTCGCCGAATTCCTTTGCAAGATAGAAGTATCCGTAAGCACGGAAGAATTTTCCCTGTGCCACATAGTTGTCTATCTCGGCTTGAGTCAGAACATCCGTCATCTTCGGTACGTTTGCCAGTACGAAGTTAGCACGTGAGATTCCTTTATAGAACTCGTGCCACATCTTGAATGCTGCATCGTCGAATGCTTCGATGTTGAATGTGCATCCTTCTGAAGCTGTGGTGAATGTACGGTCCTTACGTTTGTCAACGTAAAGTCCTGACATAATGCCTGGCCACATGGTAGCTTTTGGTGTCCAACCTCCATCAAGGTCTGTGTTGTGGAGATAAGGCACGCCGCCGTAATAGAGCGCATCTACGCCAGACTCAGCGTCGGCCTTTGTCTTCCAGAATTCTCCGGACGGTTTCATGTCCTTCGGATCCTCCTCAAGGAAACTGTCGCAAGAGCTGAAACTGAAAGCAGCAACAAGCAAGCCGAGCATTAAAATAAATTTATGCTTTTTCATATTCTGTTGTTCTTTTATGTTCTACAATATTTTTTGTTTTTATCAGAAAGTGAGGTTTAAACCGAGAGTGAATGTTCTTGGACGCGGGTAAGAGAAGAACTGACGGTTAGCACCCCAGTTGTTGTCGCCCAGACGTGTTGAGTTATCAGGATCGTAACCAAGATAATCGCTCGATGTAATGAGGAACAGGTTGTTTACGTTTGCATATACACGGAGTGCAGACAGACCGATCTTCTCGATGAGTTTCTTGTCGAATGTATAACCTATCTGTATCATGTTGCAACGCAGATATGAACCGTCGCATACCCAGTCGTCATCGGCCTGGTTGTTTGCGCCCTGTCCGAAGTTGTTCAGACGTATTGCCTGCTCAACGCCACCAGGATTGAGAGTCGGGTGCCAAGCCTCTTTGTAGAGACGGTCGAGACCGTTTGTGAGGAAGCGGGCAACTGTTGAGTGATAGAATTCCTGCATGATGTCAGCACCCCAAGTGAACTGGAAGTCGATTGTCATATCGAAGTTCTTGTAGTTGAAGGTGTTGATGAAAGAACCTGTCCAGTCAGGAAGACCGTTACCGATGATCTGACGATCTTTGTATGTAACCTTCTCACCGATGGTTGACGGGATGTTCATTGTCTCTGGATCCCAGTTCTCCGGATGACCGTCATAGATGCCGGCACGTTTGTAACCGTAGAAAGAAGAAAGCGGTTCGCCCTCTCTGATAAGCATATCGTAGCCTACGAATCCATCGGTTGTGATCTGACGCTTGCCTGAGATTGGATCTACTGTCGCAGCCTCGTCAAGTTTCTCAACGCGGTTCTTGTTGAAGCCCATGTTAAGAGTTGAGGTCCACTGGAAGTCAGCAGTCTGAATCGGGTAGGCTGTTACGAGAATATCAAGACCCTGGTTGGATACTGCACCGATGTTGTCCATGATTGAAGAGAAACCTGTTGACTCAGGAACAGGACGGTTGAGCAGAAGGTCTGATGTGTACTTATAGTAATAAGAGATATCGAAGTTCAGTCGGTTGTTGAACAAACCAAGTTCGAATCCGAAGTCCCACTGTGCTGTCTTTTCCCATTTCAGATTAGGGTTAGGCATGTTGTCGAGGTAAGAAACAAGGTGAAGCTGGTCGCCTATGATGGTGTTCGACTGGCTTACGGTTGCGAGTGAGCGGTATGTACCGATCTCAGAGTTACCTGTTACACCGAATGATGTGTGCAGTTTCAGTTTGCTTATGGTCTTGTTGTCTCTGAGGAATGCTTCGTTTGAAGCGAGCCATCCGAGACCGATAGACGGGAAGAACGCGTATTTGTTGTTCTCACCGAACTTTGAAGAGCCATCGTAACGTGCTGTTACTGTTGCCAGATATGTGTCGTCGTAGTTATAAGCGATACGCAGGAAGTATGAGTTCATAGCCCATTTGTCGTAGTCGCTGCCTACTGACGGACGGTTGGTTCCTGAACCGAGGTTGTAAATTCCGTAATAGTCGTCAACGAACTTGCTGTCTGATGCACTGAAGTATGTGTACTTGCGTGCCTGCCAAGACATACCGGCCATGGCGTTGATGTGATGCTTGTTGAAGTTCTTCAGCCATGTGAGGTAGGTCTCTTCCTGCCAGTAGAGTGTGCTTGAGGTTGATGCAGAAGCATAACCTTCAGAGTTCTGGTTGATCAATGGACGCGGAGTGAACGGCACGTAGCTGTTTGCACGGTTGTTGTGATAGTCGATACCGAGCTGTGTCTTCAGGTCGAGACCGTCCATGATGTGGAATGTAAGTGCTGCGTTACCGAAGATCTGAGTGTTGTAGCTCATCTCTTTAATTCTCTCAAGAAGCTCAACCGGGTTACCTACGCCTTCCGGACTGAAGTTCTGGTAGCCGCTGTTAGGATCGTTCTTGTCGTTGAGAATGGCTGTTGTAAGAATGTCGTTGTTCTGCATGTAAACGCCGTCATACTTGACAGGCAGGAACGGCAGCTGCTCAATCATGGTACGCAGGGCTCCCTGTCCGTACGGGTTGTCTGATGTTCTGTTACCCCATGTGTGGTTCACAAGGAGGTTGATGGAAGTTGACAGCCACTTTGTGGGTTTGTCGTCGTAAGAGAGTTTGGCGTTTATACGTTTGTAGTAAGAATTGAGAAGGATACCCTGCTGGTCTGTATAGTTGAGGAATGCTCCTACAGAGCTGTCTTCACCTGTACGCTGTATGCTCAGCTGATGGTTGTGTGATATGGCTGTACGGCTTGCCTCGTCCTGCCAGTCTGTATCATAGATAGGTGTTCCGTCTGCGGTGAAGAATCTCGGGTCTGTGAAGATCTTGGACAGGTCGGTGTCGAAGTTCTTGCCTTGCCATGCATTGGCGTTCTCAAGTCCCTGCTTGAATGCTGCCATCCACTCTGCCGAGTTCATCACGTCCATCTTTTTTGCCATTGAACTGATTGATACAGAACCGTCGTAAGAGATGTGCACGCCTTTACCCGCGTTTCCGCGTTTTGTGGTAACCATGATCACACCGTTGGCTCCGCGCGCTCCGTAAATGGCTGCTGCCGAAGCGTCTTTCAGAACCTCGATAGACTCGATGTCGTTCGGGTTGAGGAGGTTGAAGTCCTGCATGGCAACGCCATCGACGATGTACAGCGGGCTTGCCGATGCGTTGATGGTGGATATACCACGGATTATGACACGCATCTCACCACCAGGCTGACCTGTGTTGGTGAAGATGTTCACACCTGCGGCCTTACCTTTGAGTCCTTCGAGTGCGCTGAACGACTGCTGTTTGATGATATCCTTACCTTTTGTTGTGGATACCGAACCGGTCAGGTCTGACTTACGCATCGTACCGTAACCAACGACTACGAGCTCGTCAATCATGTTGCTTTCTTCCTCCAGCACAACGTCGAGCGTGTTGCCTGAGATAGAAGAAACCGGTACTTCTTTTGTCTTGTATCCCAGATAAGAGAACACCAGTGTTCCGTTTGTAGGTGCCGATATCTTATATTTACCGTTGATATCGGTGATTGTTGCGGTTGTCGTGTTTTTCACCTTTACGGTTCCGCTGATAACAAGCTCTCCTTTGGAATCGGTGACCGTTCCGGAGATTTCCTTCACATTCTGGGCTTTGATTTCTCCACCCCCTCCTATAAGAAGGCATAGCATCAAGCCGACGAAAGTGATAATGCTTATTCTACCTGATTTTTGCATAGTTTTAGAAAGTTAGTTAATAAATTATAGTTTAATAAATACAGATTTCTTGTATATTTGCATAAATACGTGTTGTATGTACAACTACGGAAATCTTTGTAGGATAAAAAAATGTTTCATGTTGTTTTTGGGATTAAAATGTGTATTAAGATAATGAATTAATTATGTACGAATCATTGTAATTAACGTCTCTTTAACGCTAATTATTAATTAACTTCCCGGTATATAAAAGATCAATAGGTGTTTCATTGCCAATACATAATTTATTTGTATATTCGCAAAGATAGTTAAAATAAAGATTGGTTGATGAAAATAGCACTTAAAAAAAAGTTAATATTGTGACAGAAGAATAAACTTTTTCGATTTTATGATTTAAACATGTCGTATATAGGCCAGCAGTCTTTTTAATGCGGATAAGTTCTCGGCTGGAATTCTGAGGAGATTTGTATCAATAAGAAGATGCTGCTTAATCCTCGGATGGCGTTGCTTCCTTCTGCAGGAATAACCGGTAAACCGTCCGTCGGCACACAGATATTTATTATGTATCATGATTATTGCCCGTATTGTGTATTCCATTTTTTTGCCTTCAACATGTCAGGCAAGCTGTCTCTACGCAGCCCTTTACACATTAAATAAATACGTAAAACCTATCCTCCCGATGATGGAACGGAACTCAGAGGACGTCTGATTATCGATTCGGGTTAAGCCGATATGGGCAACTTTCAAATTGTAAGCAGTTTTTGATTTTTTCACCCGAGTTTCCGATTATACCCCATAAAATAAGCGCATATTTGCGGACAGACTTTCCTTCGGGCGCAAATACGCGAAATATAAGAGGCTTTCTTAATGCGCTGAATGTCAATGACTTATGTTTAAAGGCTATTTTATCGTTTTGCAAAAAAGCACCATTTCGGCTTGCGAAATGGCCCATTTCAGAGGCTGAAATGCACCATATCGCACCTTAATATAGGCTTTATTGCAACACGAAATGGGCAATATCAGAAAGTAAAACGCAACAGTTCGGACTATGGTTCGGGGTATATCATCAGACGATACAGGATGAAACAGGCATCATAATGTTATATTTAACATTCCTTTACATCTCTTTCGCGAAAATATTTTGTCAAAATAAAATCAAGAAAAACAGTAAGTACGTTTCGTAGTTTTCCTTTAAAAACACCGGTGTCAGGCATAAGAAAAAGCACGAAAAGATATGAGTATGACGTGCTGTAATGGTTTATCGGTCGTGACAATGTCGGTTTATTATCCTGTGATATCCGTTTATTACAGCGTGATGGTCATGTCGGTACGGCTAATATCAGCCTATATCGTCTGAAAGTTTTCCGACAATATGCGTGACTTCATTAATGAACCGTTACACACTGCATTTGCGCTGAGCCGGAGGTTTTCATGAAATCTATGCCATTCCATGAATAAAACCGATCTTCATAAGATTGATACTGCCTTCCCAAGCGGTTTATGTCGTAGCAGCACCATGTCAGTATAGTGGAGGATGAAACCGGGCATGGGTGTGAGTATTATAAACAAAGGTGTGCAGTCATCGTTGTCATGCTTCGTCCGGCTCTTCTTTGTTCATATTTGTTTATACCTGTCTGTTGTGCGGATACCGTTCGTATTGGTGCAAAAAATAAGCGGAGATACTCTTTAGAAGAATATCTCCGCTGGGGTGGCAGGTGGGACTCGAACCCACGACATTCAGAACCACAATCTGACGCTCTAACCAACTG
>ENA-OOWN01001463-OOWN01001463.1-human-gut-metagenome-genome-assembly--contig:-NODE-1463-length-17079-cov-2.408071_pt1 | contig 17079 bp, 13 predicted proteins | sample MGYA00241406_ERZ501319 | MGnify/ENA primary metagenome ERZ501319 (study PRJEB25962, sample SAMEA2042734) | human gut metagenome | biome: human gut; feature: human-associated habitat; material: faeces... | reverse complement strand
TTGTCATGAATAAAAATAACGGGTGGGGCTTATAAGCCCCACCCGTTTACGCGTTCCATTCGCATTCGCCGGACGTGCGGAACATCAGCAGCGCCTCGCGGCAGGAAAATTCACCCAGCTCATAGTATCCGTGGGAAAGTCGGTTGATGCGTTCCAGAGAAACTGCGCGGTTGGCACATTTTGGCTGGTCATAAATAAACCGGATGCCCTTGGCGTAATATTCAGCGTCGAATTCGGGAGTTCCTTCTTCCTCATAATAAGGGTCAAAGAAAAACACCTCATCCCTGGAAATGCCGGTTAAAAGCACATAGTGCGGAACTTCAAGAAAAAGACGCAGCACGACAGCTGCACCGTGCAAAAGCGCCTGACTGATTTCGCTGTCCGGGGACAGTGTAACATCGTTACCGAAAAGAAACTGCGTCTGGATCGGAAAAGAGCGGACAGCTGCCAGCTGATTTAACCAACTGCCGACAAAACGCATTGCGGCGGCGGAAGTGCCGTGACGGCATGGTTGTCCTTGTTCGTTATAAGTGTCCATTGTATAGAGCATAATACATTTGAGGATGTCAGGACTGATTTCTTCCCGATCAAACAGGTAGCGGATTCCGTTGGTAATAGAAACAGAACCGCAGTCATATTCTGAGGACTGATAATTTAAGTAATTTTTCATTGAAAAATCCTCCGGTAAAGCATATTATATAAGGTCAGTGGATTGTTCCGTACTGCGCACTTCCACAATCCTACCCACCTATGAGCAAGCTCCTGTGGGCTTAGACCTTTTGATCCTGGCATCCTTATAGGATAGAAAGAATCGTGCGCTCTGCTGTCGAATATAACGCGAACCCCGTATTTTGTCAAGAATATGGGAATAGAGTCTTGACAGATCGAAAAAAATAGAATACAATTCTCACTAACATACCGGATAGGTAGGTATTGAGCGGCGGATGATTCGCCTAAAAGGAGGAGCAGTTATGAAAAAACGAAACAGGATCTTAAGCCTGCTTCTGGCAGGAGCGATGGCGCTGGGACTGACTGCGTGCGGTGCATCGAATGCAGGAACTGCAGCAGATGAAACCGGAAGCGCAGCGGTGAGCACAGAGAGTGCATCTACAGACACAGCAGCTTCGGGAGAGAAGATTATCAACGTCGGTGTGACCAATACCATCGGCAGTATCAATCCCCTTTTGTTAAACGGCGGCGAGATTAACAAATATGCGACCGGACTGATGTTTTTGCCGTTGATGGAGCTGGATGCTGACTTGAACTTCGAGGGCATGCTGGCAGATTCCATCACAACAGAAGATAACAAAAACTTTATCGTTCACATCGATGATGCTGCAACCTGGTCGGACGGAACGCCTGTTACGGCAGATGATGTGGTTTATACCGCGCTTCGCCTGGCGAGCCCGGTCATCGGCAATACTGCAATGATGTATTATGTATTTGAAGGTGTTGGCGACGACGGCTTTGTAGAGGAAGGTGCAGAGAGCATCGACGGCATTCAGAAGGTAGACGATAAAACGGTACAGTTTACGACCAAAGAAGAAATGCCGATTACTACTTTTGAAAACAGCTATGCGAGATATCTGCTGACTCTGCCCAAGCATGTGATCGAGCAGTATTCCGAGGAAGAGCTTTCCACAGCGGATTGGTTCAACCATCCCGATGTTGTCAGCGGACCGTTCATCGTAACGGATTTCGATGTGGATCATTATATTTCCTATGAAGCGAACAAGGATTATTGGAAGGGCGCGCCCAAGATCGACAAGCTAAACATCAAAATCGTAGACGGCAGTCAGCTGTATGCAGGTCTGCAATCCGGCGAAATCGATATCACCCAGCAGACGATGAGTGATATCCCGCAGGAGGACTATGAGAGCGTAGAAGCCCTGGACAACGTAGACGTTGTATACGGTTCCCCGGTTACCAACCAGTCCGTATTTATCCAGACAAAGAACGTTCCGGATGTAAAAGTTCGTCAGGCGATGCTGTATGCGATCGACCGTCAGCAGATTCTGGAGGAACTGTTAAACGGACATGGTGAAATTGTAGATGGATTCCTGTCCAGTGCAAGCCCGTTCTATGATGATTCCCTCACACCGGTTTCCTATGACCCGGAAAAGGCAAAAGCACTTCTGGAAGAAGCTGGATGGGACGGCTCCCAGACAATCCGTTTCTATGTAAATTCCGGCGATTCGACCTTTGTAAACGCAGCCTCCATCATCGCTGCAGAGTGGGCTGCAGTCGGCATCAAGGCGGAAATCCAGACCGTTGACTTCGCAACGCTGATGAGCGTTGCAGGCACAGAGGACTACGATGTACTGGCAGTACAGTACACCTATGCGCCGGTGGATCCCTATCCGGATGTAGCATGGCTGCTTGGCGGTGAAGGAAGCTGGACCGGCTACAGCGACGATACGTTAAACGACGCGTTGACCAAATCCCAGCTGACAAGTGATCCAGAGGAAACAAAAGAGCTGTTCTCCGTTGTGGATAAAAAGGTACAGGAAGATGTTCCGATGTTCTCCGCCTATGTTATCAGCGCACAGGGGGCAGTCAGCAAGCGGATTACAGGCGCAGCTCCCAGCGTATATGGCTTCTTCAACGATGTCCAGAACTGGGACGTAGTGGAATAAAGAAGAATCCTGTTTCACAGGATTCCATTCTGCCGCAGTGGGATCTTCGCGGAGCATTTTTATCAGAGAAAAATGAAGTTTTCCTCCGATAAAAAGTTTGTATTTCATATATTTTATGCTATGATAATAACTGCCGCACATCTCTTTTTTGGAAGGTGTGCGGCAGAATCTGATATATGAGTAAAGTGAGGAAAAGCAAATGCCGCATTTACTGGAAGTAGAGGGGCTGACAACCGTTTTTGACAGCGACTACGGACGCACTGTCAGCGTGGACCATGTAAATTTTCATGTAGATAAGGGAGAAGTTGTCTGTATTGTCGGCGAATCCGGCTGTGGCAAGAGTGTGACCTCACTTTCTATTATGGGGCTGCTTGGAAGAGGCGGAACCGTGACGGAGGGAAGCGTCGTATTCGAGGACAAGAACCTTCTGACGATGACGGAAAAAGAGCTGGATAAAATCCGGGGCGACCGTCTGACGATGATTTTCCAGGACCCGCTGACTTCTCTCGATCCGGTCTTTACAGTCGGCAACCAGCTGATGGAGAGCATCCGAAAGCATATGAGACTGTCAAAAGAAGAGGCGCGAAAGCGGGCAGAGCAGATTTTAGGAAAAGTTGGTATGCCCGATCCTCACAGTGTCATGAAAAAATATCCCCATACGCTTTCCGGCGGCATGCGCCAGCGTGTGATGATCGCGATGGCTCTGTGCTGCAATCCGGGCCTGCTGATCGCAGATGAACCGACGACGGCACTGGATGTGACGATTCAGGCACAGATTATGGCGCTGTTGCGCAATCTGCAAAAAGAGAGTGGGATGTCGATGATCCTGATCACCCATGACATCGGGCTGGTAGCGAGCATGGCGGACCGCGTGATCGTTATGTACGCCGGACAGATGATCGAGGAAGCACCGGTAAAGGAGCTGTTTGCTGCGCCGGCACATCCGTATACAAAGGCACTTTTGCAGACGGTTCCCGGAATTTATGACGAAAAGGACAGGGAGCTTGTCGCGATTCCCGGCATGGTTCCGGAAAACTATGATTCGATCCCCGGCTGTCGGTTTGCAGACCGCTGCGCCTTCCGGATAAAAGGCTGCGATCAGCCTCAGAGCTACAGACAGATCGGGGAAGGACATTTTGTCAGATGTATGCTCGCCAAAGAAGGAGAAACGTGAAGATGAGCATAAATATGGAAGAAAAAAACACGGAGAAGGAGCCGCTGATCCGGGTAGAAAACCTGAAAAAATATTATCCCATCCGGGGCGGCGTTATTACCCATACGACAGGCTATGTGCATTCGGTGGACGGCGTTTCCTTTTCGATTGCAGAGGGAGAAACCCTCGGTCTGGTGGGCGAATCCGGCTGCGGCAAATCGACGGTGGGCAGACAGCTGGTCGGCCTGGAAAAGCCGACGGGCGGCAGGCTGTTTTATCATGGAAAGGATATGGAGAAGCTTTCCGGAAAAGAGAAAAAGAGCGTGCGCACGCAGCTGCAGATGGTGTTCCAGGACCCATATTCTTCCCTGAATCCGAGAAAGCATATTTATGAAATTTTATCCCAGCCGATGCTCTATCATGGGATTTCCAATAAAGAAACTGTCCACAGGGATGTTGATCGACTGCTGGATATGGTAGGACTTCCCAAACACGTCCTCGGGCGCTACCCGCATGAGTTCTCCGGCGGACAGCGGCAGAGAATCGGGATTGCGCGGGCGCTGTCTTTAAATCCCAGGTTTTTGGTCTGCGATGAGCCGGTCAGCGCGCTGGACGTTTCGATTCAGGCACAGATTCTGAATTTGCTGCGCAGCCTGCAAAAGGACCTCGGGTTGACGTGCATGTTCGTTGGACATGGACTCGGCGCGGTCAACTATGTCAGCGACCGGATCGCAGTCATGTACCTTGGTAAAATTGTGGAGATCGGACCGGCGCAGGAGGTGTTCCATCATCCGGTACACCCTTACACCCGTGCCCTGATCGATGCAGTGCCGATTGCAGATCCCAAAAAGCGGGAACAAAAACCGCTTCTGACCGGAGAAATCGGCTCCAGCACGAACCCGCCCTCCGGCTGCCGTTTCCATCCGAGATGTCCGTACGCGACGGAAAGCTGCAGACAGGAAGTGCCGGAGCTTTGCAGTGTTTTCCCAGGCAGCAGTCATCTTGCGGCGTGCCCATATGCAATTGCGCAGCTGGCTGGCGGCGCACCCGCATACGATGCGAAGATGCAGCAGGTTGTCGTAGAGCAGAAATGGAGATAAAAGTGACATGGGAAAATATATGATCAAGCGCATCCTGATCGCCATCCCGGTTCTGATCGGGATCACGATCATCGACTATGCGATTATGTGTCTTGCGGGCAGCCCACTGCAGATGCTGCAGGGACCCCGAATTTCCCAGGCTGCGGTTGCGGCAAAGGAAATCGCCCTCGGTCTGGATAAACCGTTTTATGTGCAGTATTTTGTCTGGTTAAAACAGCTTTTACATGGAAATATGGGCTATTCGATCAAGTCCTATCAGGCAGTCAGCGAGATGATCGCAAGCCATTTGGGACCGACGCTTTTGCTGATGGGCGTATCGCTTCTGGTCAGCTTGCTGATGGCGGTGCCCGCCGGAATTTACAGTGCGATCAAGCAGTATTCCGCAGGAGATTATACGGTTGTTACACTTTCCTTCCTGGGAAGCAGCGTGCCCGGATTTTTCCTTTCTTTGCTGTTGATCTATTTGTTTACGGTAAAACTTGGCTGGCTTCCGTCCAGCGGAATGGCGACGCTCGGAACTGCAGGCGGCGCGGGTGATGTGGCAAAGCATATGGTGATGCCGGTGTTAGTCCTGGCTACCTCCATGGCGGGTACAAATATCCGTTATATTCGAAGCGCGATGCTGGAAATTTTGCAGCAGGATTACCTGCGCACGGCAAAGGCAAAGGGAATCGGAAGATTTCTTGTCATCAATAAGCATGCGCTGCGCAACGCACTGATCCCGATTATTACGGTAATCGGAATGGAGATTCCGGTGCTGTTCGGCGGTCAGGTTATCATTGAGCAGGTCTTTTCCTGGCCGGGACTCGGACTGATGACGATGAGCGCAATCACGAACCGGGATTATCCGGTTATTATGGGTGTCTGCCTGCTGTCTGCAATCGTTGTGCTGGCGGCAAACCTGATTACGGATATTTTATATGCGCTGGCAGACCCGACAATCCAGCTGAAATAGGAGCGGCGAAGATGGAGAAAAAAGATCGTATCAAAAAAGATATTTCAAGAGAAAGCTATTTGCAGACCGTCATCCGTCGTTTTAAACAACATCATCTGGCAACGGTCAGCCTTGTGATTTTAGCGGTTTTGGTGGTGGCAGCGCTTTTGGCCCCGATCATCGCACCGTACAATCCGGATGAAATCGTCGGAGGCTTTTCCAAAGCGCCCACAGCAGAGCATTGGCTGGGAACGGATCAGATCGGTCGTGACGTCTTGAGCCGGCTTTTGTATGCGACGCGGATTTCCTTGTTGGTCGGTGTGCTGGCGACGGCGATCTCTACTGTGATCGGTGTGATTCTAGGACTGATCGCCGGGTATTTTGGCGGCGCTGCGGATATGATTATCATGCGCTTTACGGATATGGTCATGTCGTTTCCCTATATTTTGCTGGTGCTGGTTGCGGCGTCGATTTTTAAGCCGGGGCTCTGGAGCATCATCCTGATTCTGGGCTTTGTAGACTGGCCGGGAATTGCCCGTCTGGTTCGCGGCAATGTGCTGAGCCTGCGGGAGAGTAATTTTATTAAAAGTGATCTCGTGGCAGGAATGTCGCTTCCGTATATTCTGTTTTCCGAGATTCTGCCGAATACCGCTGCGCCGATTCTGGTGTATGCAACGTCGGTTCTGGCGTTGTCGATGTTGGATGAGGCGGCGCTTTCGTTCCTCGGAATGGGTGTGCAGCCGCCGACCGCGAGCCTTGGAAACATGCTAAACGGCGCGCAGTCGTTGACTGTACTGACGAAACAGCCGTGGCTCTGGATTCCGTCCGGGCTGATGATCGTGGTGCTGGTCATTGCGATTAACTTTATCGGTGACGCGCTGCGGGATGCGCTGGATCCCAATAGTGGAAAATAAGACTGGAACACGCAAAAGCAGAAAGGACTGCAGCAGGAACACTGCAGGAGGACATCGGAGGGATTTGCGATGATACAGGAAATGGATTTAATGGAAATTTTTTACTGGTTTCACAGACATCCGGAGCTGTCTTATGAGGAATACGATACAACTGCGCAGATTAAAAAGCTGTTGAAAGCAGCGGATGTAAAGATCCTGCCGATTCCGATGGAAACCGGTCTGATTGCGGAGGTAAAAGGAGAAAAGGACGGTCCGGTGCAGGCGCTTCGCTGCGATATTGACGCGCTGCCGATTACTGAACTGACGGATTTACCTTATGCGTCGGAATGTCCGGGAAAGATGCACGCCTGCGGACACGATTTTCACATCACGGCGGGAATCGGGACTGCGATCTGGCTGCAGGAACATAAGGACGAGCTCTATGGGACAGTGCGGTTTTTCTTCCAGCCAGGAGAAGAGTCCTCCCTGGGCGCATGGAAAGTGTTGGAAACGACGGCACTCGATTCGGTTACGCGCGTCTGGGGCTTTCATTCTGATCCGACCAATTTGGTCAATGCCATCGGCATCCGGGAGGGCGCAGTTGCGGCGGCAGTAGATCGGTTTGTGATTACGATAACGGGCGTCGGCTGCCACGGCGCACACCCGGATGATGGCGTTGATCCAATTCCGGCGGCTGCAGCCATGGTTCAGGCATTTCAGACGATCGTGACCCGCAATATCAATCCGTTCCATCCTACACTCATCAGCGTTACGCGACTGGAAGCGGGAAATACCTGGAATGTGATTCCGCAGACAGCACAGCTGGAGGGAACTGTCCGGACCATGGATCGGCAGGATCGCAGCCTGTTTGAAAAACGCTTAAAAGCAATTGCAGAGCGGACCGCATCTGCCTATGGAGCGTCCGCAGAGGTAGAGTGGATTCCCGGTCCTCCGGCTGTTTGCAACGATGCAGAAATGGCGGCTTTTGCAAAGGAAACGGCAGAAGCGGAGGGCTTTCAGACTGTTCCGGAAGAACAGTCGCTCGGCGGAGATGATTTTTCTTTCTACATGGAGAAAGTGCCCGGCTGCTATATTAAAATCGGCATCGGAAAGGGGGCGACAATCCATCAGCCGACCTTTCAGGTGGACCCGGCGGCATTGATGCCTGCGGTACGGTATTTGAGTCGTCTGCTGCTGCGCTGGGGCGAGGAAAAGGTCTGAGCGACGCAGCAGCCGAGGAATATGCATAGTAATACGCAGCTTTTGCGTAAGAACACAATATAAGAAAAGGGGTAAAAAACATGAGCACATTTCGATTTGCCATTATGGGAGCAGGTAACATCGCACATCAGTTTTGCGATGCAGTGACGCTGGTGGAGGACTGTGAGGTGAGCGCGATCGCCAGTAAGGATCTGGGACGCGCACAAAAATTTGCGGAGGAATGCAGCGTAGCCCATGCGTATGACAACTATGAGCAGATGCTGATAGAGGAAAAGCCGGACTGTGTTTATATTGCGGTGACGCCAAACGACCATTTCCGTCTGACGATGCTTTGTCTGGAGCATCGCGTTCCGGTGTTGTGCGAAAAAGCGATGTTTACGAACAGTGCAGAGGCAAAAGCGGTTTTTGAAAAAGCAGAAAAAGACCAAACCTTTGTAATGGAAGCGATGTGGAGCCGGTTTTTGCCCGCGGTCAACCAGGCAAAAAAATGGGCGGCAGAAGGAAAAATCGGCAGACTGGAAGCCTTACAGGGAAGAATCGGTTTTCTCGCGCCGGAGGGAGCAGACAATCGGTATCACAGCCCTCTGCTGTGCGGCGGAGCTGCGACGGATATCACGGTTTATGCCTATGAAATCGCGACCTGGCTGGTCAATGAGCCTGTCCGCAAAACTTATGCGGCTGCGAACCTTGATCAGACCGGTGTGGACTTAACCGATCAGGTTACGGTGAAGTTCGAACATGTGCTGGCAGATCTTGTGACGAGCTTTGCAGCGCCTATGGGCAACAGCATGGTGATCTACGGTCGGGAAGGGCGCATTGAGCTGCCCGATCCCCATTATGCGTCCAAATGCTTCTTATACGGGGCGGATGGAACACAGAAGGAAGAGTTCACAGATACGACGACGCAGAAGGGCTTTACCTACGAGATCGAAGAGACGATCCGCTGCGTGCGCGCAAAGAAGACGGAAAGTCCGGTTGTTCCGCATGCGACGACAATTGCCTGCGCGGAGCTGTTTGATCAGATTCAGGCGGCAAAGAAAGAGTGAACTATCGGAAACAACGTGCAGAAAAAGGCGGTACAGATTTTGAGCTCTGTACCGCTTTTGTGTTGGTGTACCCGGTGCGCATTCCTGCAGGGCGGGGTTTCTGTCGCGAAGTTTAGAAATAATCCGAAAAATACGGTTTCTTGACCGGAATCAGCCGCTCCAGCCAGGTCAGCATATAGTATTCCATCGAGATTTTTTCATGGTCGTAAAGATAAGTCGGGCGCTTGTAGCCCATCATCAAAGCAGTGAGCGTGTTAATGTCGAGTTCTACGACGTTAATGGACTGATTGTCCTCGACACGCTCACAGGTTGTTTCCCCCTCGTGCCAGGAAACGAGAAAATCTCCCTGATTCCAGGAAGCAAGGCCGTCAGTAACTCGGAAATGGATTTTGAAATCCTCCGGCTGGATCTGCCAGGGATACTCCTGCAAAAAGCTTTCAACATCAACGATTCGCGCCATAATATAGGGAGCTATCGTTTCTTCAATCTCACTGTCTTCGAACAGATATGCCATGGGTTCACCGGAATAATTATCCCCCCGTACTTGTGTGATCATAGAAAAATGTGCGCTGATGTAGTTCCATAGACCGTGTCTGGCTTCGCTGGTTAAATAAACCATTTCCTTAATATGAAAAATTTCATTTGCAATGTAATAAACCAGATAACCAAGGGGCTTGTGCTCTTCATTATAATAAAGGGCTACGATCATATCATCATTTTCCCAGCGCCAGTATTCATCCCAGGCCAGCTTGTCGCGAATGAGTGCACCGTGGTGCTGCATGGCGAAATAGGAATACACGTTATGAAAATCCTCGGAATCCAGGCTGACACGTTCGACCATGCCCCGGACGGGGAAGGCCTTTGGAAGCTGCGTATCCTTGACAGTGAAGGTGAGTTTGTCGGACACGATCTCCCAGCCCATTTTCCGATAAAATGGAATGGAATATGGATATAGAAAGGAAATGGGAAGCTTCTTTTTGTGCATATAGTCGATGACATAGCGCATCAGGGAATGAATCAGTCCGCGTCCGGTGTATTCCGGATAAGTAGTGACTCCGGTGATGCCGCCCATCGCCATAATGTTATCCTGAATGTTGATCTGCATGGAATAAACAACGATCATGGATGCCAGCTTTTCTTTATAAAACCAACCGAGTACATAAGCGTCCTCGAGAATCGGACGTTTGGCATATTTGATTTCCTCCTGCTCCCAGCCGGTCTGGAAGAGCTCGTAGGAGGTTACCTGAAAAGCATACTGTAAAAGTGCGTTGAACTGCTCCAGATCGTTGTGATCGAGCTCACGCATGCGGAAATCACCGTTGATTTCAAGGTAAGTGTGCGTGTCCTTGTCTGACATAGAAGATGCCTCTTTTCTGAATGATGCGGTCTTTAGATTTCAAAGACATCATACAACCAAATGAAAGGCTCGTAAAGAGGAAAACTTTTCGCATGACAGCTTTTGGAATTTAGAGTATACTGTGATATCAGAGAGTCGTATGGATGAAACGACTGCAGAAAGGGACAGGAGGCAAATTGATGAATCAGATTCCCCAGGCAGGAGAAATTTATCAGCATTTTAAAGGAAAGCTTTATCGGATTGTAGCACTGGCAACCCACACGGAGACCGGTGAGCAGCTCGTGATCTATCAGGCACTTTATGGAGAGTTCCAGGTTTTTGCAAGACCGCTTTCCATGTTTTTGGAAAAGGTGGATGCAAAAAAATATCCTGATGCAGCGGGAAAAGACCGTTTTATGCGGATCCCGATGGCAGAAGCAGCGGCAGTGCCCCAGCCCGTTCCAGCGCCGTCAGAAAACCCTGTTGAGCCCCGGCCCGCTGCAATGCCGTCAGAGAGCACTGTTGAGTCCCGGGCCGTTGCAGCATCCTCTGAGAACTCTGTTGAGCCCCAGCCCGATCCCGGTCTGCTCGCTTTTTTAGATGCGGACAGCTACGAAGAAAAGCTGGAAGTATTTGCATCGCTGGAGGGCAAAGTCGATCTTCATATGTTGAATGCCATTGCTGCTTCCCTGGATCTGGAGCTTTCGGAGGGCAGTTTGGAGGAGCAGTACGACACGCTGAAAAGCTGCCTGATGACACTGGAGCGCTATGAGTGCAATCGCCTGCGGTGAGCAAAAAAAGAAAAACGGAGAACTGGATTGAAGCAACAAACCTCAAGGAATATTGAAGTACAGAGAAAACAGGAACTGTTAAACCGGATTGCGCCGGGACTATTAACATGGTATGATAAAAGCAGACGGAGCTTACCCTGGCGGGAAGAACCGACGCCGTATCGGGTCTGGGTATCGGAGATCATGTTGCAGCAGACGCGGGTCGAGGCGGTAAAACCGTATTTTGCGCGCTTTATGGAACGACTGCCGGATATCGAAGCGCTCGCCGAAGTGGATGATGATGAATTATTAAAACTTTGGGAAGGGCTCGGCTATTACAGCAGGGCACGGAATTTAAAGGCTGCGGCACAGCAGATTGTGACAGAATACAGCGGAGAGATGCCGTCGGATTACAAGGAGCTTTTAAAGCTAAAAGGAATCGGAAGCTACACAGCTGGCGCGGTTTCGTCGATTGCCTTTAAACAGCCCAATCCCGCAGTGGACGGAAACGTGCTGCGCGTCATTGCCCGGCTTTTGGAGGATGACAGCGATATTTCCGATCAGTCGGTAAAAAAAAGAGTAGAGGATGATCTGCGTCCTGTCATGCCAAAGGATCGCCCCGGTGACTTTAATCAGGCGTTGATGGAGCTTGGCGCAACCGTCTGTCTGCCAAACGGTGCACCGAAGTGCAGCAACTGTCCGTGGCAGGAATTCTGCCTGGTTGGATTGCATGGCACCTGGCAGCAGTATCCGCAAAAGGCAGCCAAAAAGGCAAGGACGATCGAAGATAAGACGATTCTAGTGATTCGAACGAGTAGACAGGTTGTTTTGCGTAAGCGCCCGAAAAGGGGACTGCTGGCAGGACTGTATGAATTTCCGGCGATGGACAAAAAGGCATCGTTGGAAGAGGTCAGGGAATGGCTGAAAAAACAGGGTGTGGAAGCTGTCCGGATAGAGAAGCTTCCGGAATCAAAACATATTTTCACCCATAAGGAGTGGCACATGACCGGCTATCAGGTTCTGGTGGATGAACTTGAGCCCATGGGTCAGGATGAATCCCTCCTTTTTGTTGAGACACAGGAAATCGAAAGAAATTACCCGATTCCGTCCGCATTTGCAGCCTACAGCGCCTATCTGAAAATTCAGACAGGTATCCAGAAGATGAAAGGAACAACACTATGAAACTGCTTTCTATTGCAATTCCCTGCTATAATTCGCAGGATTATATGGCACATTGCATCGAATCTCTGCTTCCGGGGGGAGAGGATGTTGAAATTTTGATTGTCAACGACGGTTCGAAGGATGACACCGCCAAAATCGCAGACGAATATGCGGCAAAATATCCTACGATTGTAAAGGCGATCCATAAGGAAAACGGCGGACACGGCTCTGCGGTCAACACCGGAATTGAAAATGCGACCGGAATTTATTTTAAAGTGGTAGACAGTGACGACTGGGTAAAAGAAGATGCCTATCTCGCCATTCTGGAAAAGCTGAGAGAGCTGACCGGCGGTGTGGATACACTTGATCTTCTGATCAGCAACTTTGTTTACGAAAAAGAGGGTGAACGCCGCAAAAAGGTGATGCGTTATAAACATGTTCTGCCGGAATACCGTATGTTTGGCTGGGAAGATGTCGGACGTTTCCATGTCGGTCAGTATATCCTGATGCATTCCGTTATTTACCGGACGAAGCTTTTGCGGGAATGCGGTTTAAAGCTTCCGGAGCATACGTTTTATGTGGACAATATTTATGTCTTTGAGCCTCTGCCGTATGTCCGCAACATGTACTATCTGGATGTGAATTTCTACCGCTATTTTATCGGCAGGTCAGATCAGTCCGTCAACGAAAAGGTCATGACCGGACGAATCGACCAGCAGATCAAGGTCAACCAGATCATGACAGACTACTTTGTGGAAAAGAAGAGCGAGATCATGGGCAATAAGCCCCTTGCAAAGTATATGCTAAGCTATCTGGACATCATTACGACGATCTCCTCCATCCTGCTGATCCGCATCAACACACCGGAATCTCTCGAGAAAAAGCGTGAGCTGTTAAACTACATCAGCCAAAAGGACAAGAAGGTTTACAGAAAGCTGCGTTACGGTCTTTTAGGAAACTGTATGAATCTGCCTGGAAAAACCGGAAGATGGATTTCTGTGGAAGGCTACAAAATCTGCCAGAAGTTTTTTGGCTTCAACTAATCGAAAAAAATCTTGTTGTCCTTTGCAAATTGTGCTAGAATATACAATGGGTTTTTAGGGAATACGTTTACAGAAAGGATAATATGGGTGGATTTATGAAAAGACAAGACATTCATAAGGTACTGATTATTGGCTCAGGACCGATCATTATCGGACAGGCATGTGAGTTCGATTACTCCGGCACACAGGCTTGCAAGGCATTGAAAAAGCTGGGCTACGAAATCGTACTGGTAAACTCGAATCCGGCAACGATCATGACAGATCCGGACACAGCGGATATCACATATATTGAACCGCTGAATGTGGAACGTCTCGAGCAGATTATTGAAAAGGAACGCCCGGATGCACTGCTTCCGAACCTGGGCGGACAGTCCGGGCTGAATCTTTGCTCCGAGCTGCAGGCAGCAGGCGTGCTGGACAAATACAATGTAAAGGTAATCGGCGTTCAGGTAGATGCAATTGAGCGCGGCGAAGATCGTATTGAGTTTAAGAATACCATGAATGCGCTTGGTGTTGAGATGGCAAGAAGCGACGTCGCCTACTCCGTAGACGAGGCACTTGCGATTGCGGACAAGCTGGGATATCCGGTTGTTCTGCGTCCTGCATACACCATGGGCGGCGCCGGCGGCGGTCTTGTTTATAATAAAGAAGAATTAAAGACAGTCTGCGCAAGAGGTCTGCAGGCGAGCCTCGTGGGTCAGGTTCTGGTAGAAGAGTCCATTCTTGGATGGGAAGAGCTGGAGCTGGAAGTTGTCCGCGATGCAAAAGGAAATATGATTACCGTATGCTTTATTGAAAACATCGATCCCGTTGGCGTGCATACCGGTGATTCCTTCTGTTCCGCTCCAATGCTGACGATTTCCGAGGAGGTACAGAAGAAGCTGCAGGATCAGGCATATCGTATCGTAGACGCAATTGAGGTGATCGGCGGTACGAATGTACAGTTTGCACATGATCCGATTTCCGGTCGTGTTGTTGTTATTGAAATCAACCCCAGAACTTCCAGATCTTCTGCACTTGCAAGTAAGGCAACCGGTTTCCCGATCGCTCTTGTTTCTGCAATGCTGGCAAGCGGTCTGACTCTGGATGAAATTCCTTGCGGTAAATATGGCACACTGGATAAATACGTTCCGGACGGCGATTATATCGTTCTGAAATTCGCGCGCTGGGCATTTGAAAAGTTCAAGGGCGTAGAGGATAAGCTCGGAACTCAGATGAGAGCAGTCGGCGAAGTCATGAGCATCGGCAAGACTTATAAGGAAGCATTCCAGAAAGCAATCCGTTCTCTGGAAAAGAGCCGTTATGGTCTTGGTCATGTAAAGGATTTTGATCAGAAGTCCAAAAAGGAGCTTCTGACCATGCTTGCAACTCCCAGCAGCGAGCGCTATTTCATCATGTATGAAGCGCTGCGTAAGGGTGCATCTGTAGAAGAAATCAACAAACTGACCAAAGTTAAGGATTACTTTATCGAGCAGATGAAGGAGCTGGTTGAGGAAGAAGAGAAGCTCGTTGCTGCTTATCACGGACAGGTTCCTGCAGATGCTGATTTGAAACAGGCGAAGCTGGATGGCTTCTCTGATAAATATTTAAGCCAGATCCTGGGTGTATCCGAGGAAGCAATTCGGACACGCAGAACAGAGCTTGGCGTTGTGGAAGGCTGGGAAGGTGTTCATGTAAGTGGTACTGAGGATTCCGCATACTATTACTCTAGCTATCATATCAAGGACGAAAGCCCGGTAGACAACAGCAAACAGAAGGTAATGATCCTCGGCGGCGGTCCTAACAGAATCGGTCAGGGTATCGAATTCGATTACTGCTGCGTACATGCTGCAAAAGCACTGCGTAAGCTCGGATTCTCCACGATCATTGTAAACTGTAACCCTGAGACGGTATCCACAGACTACGACACTTCCGACAAGCTGTATTTCGAGCCTCTGACTCTGGAAGATGTCCTTGCAATTTATGAAAAAGAACAGCCGGTTGGCGTTATCGCACAGTTCGGTGGACAGACTCCGCTGAATCTGGCAGCAGACCTGAAGAAATATGGTGTCAATATTCTCGGAACCACTCCGGAAGCCATCGACCTTGCAGAAGACCGTGACCAGTTCCGTGAAATGATGGAGAAGCTGGAGATTCCGATGCCGGAAGCAGGCATGGCTGTCAATGTGGAAGAAGCATTGGAAACTGCTCACAGAATCGGCTATCCGGTTATGGTACGTCCTTCCTACGTCCTTGGTGGACGCGGCATGGAGGTCGTTTATGACGATGAAGCGCTGACCTTCTACATGCAGCAGGCAGTGGGTGTAACACCGGACAGACCGATCCTGATTGACCGATTCCTGCATCATGCAACCGAGTGTGAAGCGGACGCAATCAGCGATGGCGAGCATGTATTCGTTCCTTCTGTTATGGAGCATATCGAGCTGGCTGGTATTCACTCCGGTGACTCTGCTTGTATCATTCCCCCGAGAGGACTGACAGAAGAGCAGATCGAAACTCTGAAAGACTACACCAGAAAGATCGCAAAGGAGCTGCATGTTGTTGGCCTGATGAATATGCAGTATGCGATTGAGGACGGCAAGGTATTTGTCATCGAGGCAAATCCCCGTGCATCCAGAACCGTTCCGCTTGTATCCAAGGTCTGCGGCATCAACATGGTTCAGATTGCAACGGATATCGTTACCCTGCCTTATACCGGACGCAAGAGCCCGGTACCGGAGCTGAAAGAAAAGAAATTCGCTCACTACGGTGTAAAAGAAGCGGTATTCCCCTTCAATATGTTCCCGGAGGTTGACCCGGTACTCGGACCTGAAATGCGTTCCACCGGTGAGGTTCTTGGTATGTCCACCAGCGTTGGTGAGGCTATCTACAAGGCACAGGAAGCAACCCAGACACGTCTTCCTTCTTCCGGAACTGTCCTCCTGAGTGTCAATGACAAGGATAAGATAGAGCTTATCGAGGTTGCAAGAGGCTTCTACGAGTGTGGCTTTACCCTGATGGGTACAGGCAGAACCTGTGATGTGATGGTAGCAGCAGGACTTCCGGCTGAGAAGGTATGCAAGATCAACGAAGGCCGTCCGAACATTTTAGATAAGATTACCAACGGAGAAGTGGCAATCATCATCAATACCCCGAACGATAAGAAGGGCAGAGGCGATGACAGCTACATCCGTAAGGCAGCTGTAAAGGCGAAGATTCCGTACTTCACCAACATGGCAGCAGCAAAGGCTACCGTACAGGCTCTGAGAAGTATCAAGAAGAACGGACATCTGGAGGTTAAGTCCCTGCAGGAGTTCCATAGCGAGATTCAGTAAATAAAAATAAAAGGGTAAAATCCATTGTTACAAAGTCGTTTCAGTGGATTTTACCATGACAGTGAATTAATTGAGCTGTTATAGAAAAGAGCGTCTGCCCGGCTGTGAATGCGGGGCTGGCGCTCTTTTAATTGCAGATAGGAATTTCCTGAACTGAAAATTCCGTATGATATCATATCGATAGCAGATTTTGCCGATTTGAAATGCGAAGCATCGGCAATATCCCGTTGATGTGCACGGAATGAGTGAGCAGCAACGAATATGTCAGCTTTGCTGACCAGAATCACGCGCCAAGTCTCACGGACGTTCGACTTGAAATACGAGATGCAGTAGCCATGCGCCCAAAATGATTGAAAGCACATACACCGCGTTTCCGGCAAAAATTCCAAATTTAGCAGCGATCTGGGAGTACACAATCTGCGTGGTCGCGTAGTACGGCGTGATATAAAACATATCCGCGTTTCCATACGGA
>ENA-OOWN01001424-OOWN01001424.1-human-gut-metagenome-genome-assembly--contig:-NODE-1424-length-17525-cov-4.600343_pt1 | contig 17525 bp, 12 predicted proteins | sample MGYA00241406_ERZ501319 | MGnify/ENA primary metagenome ERZ501319 (study PRJEB25962, sample SAMEA2042734) | human gut metagenome | biome: human gut; feature: human-associated habitat; material: faeces... | reverse complement strand
AGTAATAAATATTCACTTTCAGGTATTGGTGTGATATAATCCCTGTCTTTCGGAGTTGAACTGAAGAAATAGTGCTAAGCCATGGACTAAAATCTATGGCTCAGCACTTTTTTAATATCGGTATTACCCATAAAATAAGAGGTTAATGGAAGTCCGGTATGATCGGAAAAAAACTTTATAAAAGAAGAATTCCGTGATAAGTTTATATATTTTCGGTCAGATATTTTTGCAACTCTGAAGTCACGTATGAAATCAAATATCTCTTCGGTACCATACTGGTTTTTTAAGATGTGTATCTGTAAGATCCTGGTCAGCAGTACCGCAAGGTAACAAATGAGGAAATGTCCGGTGATCGTTTCCTGTTTTTGTAAATATACAGGTCTTGCATCAAGCTGGGATTTCATGACACGGAAAGATTCTTCAATGCGCCAGAGATTATGGTAGGCAGCATACACCTTGGACGCAGCCATGTGGATCTCTGAAGTAACGATCATGTTATAACCTGCAAATTTGCGGGCATTCTCAATGGATTTTTCGTTTATTTCAACTTTTACAGCACCCTCTGTTTCTTCTCCCTTTTTATTAGTGGGAATAAAAGAAACATATTTAGAACTATCGCCATATTCGGATCTTTTTGCCTGACTGGCTTTGAGCTTCTTTGCTTTCTCGACCTGCCGGTTTATTTCATATTTCTGTTTTGCGGCAAGTTTTGGATTGAATGTTACGATCCGTTTTTCTGTAAGTTTTACTGTTTTTTTATGTCCAGCGGTATCTGTGTAGGAATAAGAAAAATCATCTACGCATTCCTTGATACGGTACAGTATCTCTCCTCTTTTGTTCTTAACGTCTGCATAGTCATTTTCAAGCAGGACCCATGTTTTTTCCGTCTCAGGAAGAGTTTTTACAGATTTGGAGAAGATGTATCCATCGCCAGCTTTCAATGCGTGTGCGATGTTATTAAAGCAGTTAAGTCCCTTATCCGCGATCTGAATCGTTCTGCCGGATATGTGACTGCGTTTTTTAAGATCATCAATGATGTTGCGTATAACGGGTTTTTCACTTTCATTCCCAGGATACATTTTCATACCGATAGGGATCTGGTTGGCATCCAGGAGCAGGCCCATACCGACGATCGGTTCCCTGCGGTTTTCTTTTGAGGGGCCTTTCAGTCGGAAATCATCTTCTTTATCAATCTCAAAGTAAAAGTTTGTACAATCAAAGTATGTGTGGACCGTATCAAGCGGATATGTCTGATTGACCTGGTGGTTATAGATCTCGATCACCTTTTCGTATTCGGAGCCAATGTACTCCAGACCGGAATACAGCTGGTCCAGTGAAAAATCGTGGTTTTCAAAGAGATTTGGGATAACCTCATCATAAGTTTTTGATTTCGAACAGGGATGGACTGTTCTTGCATAAATTAAAGCAGACATCATATCAAAAATGTTAAATCTGAAATTAGTTGCCGTCTGCATGAGATCAATAAACCGCTTACAGCCGAGAGAGTCATTGATATTTTTTAAAGGAAAATACCCCAGATGTTTTTCGGGAGACACATCGGAGATATGTTGTTCTTTTTCTGCCTGTTTTTTCTGTTTGCATTTCTGATTAAGTTTCTGGACCTCTTTGGTAAAAACAGCAATCGGATCCTCAATGCCGGTAGCCTGAAGTTCGTGTACATACCCCAGAGGTTTGTAAGAACGATGAGCACCGCATTTTCGAGTAGGATCATAATAACTTTCGTAGATCTGTAAATAAGTCCCCTTTTTATTGTTTGTTTTCTTTAAGAAATAAGACATATAAATCACCCTTCTCCATTATAACACTATAGCACTATATATGTAAAGGGTGAAAACAAACTTTGTCAAATATTTTTAGCAACAAAAAAACCAGCAAATATGCCGGTTTATAATAAAAGGGGGATTTTATTACTTCCAAAAGTAATAGTGCTAAATCCTAAAGACGGGATTTTTACTGAAAGGAGAATGGATTTAATGACAGTAGATGAATACAGAGCATTGCTTGATACTGATTTTAGTGATGTCAAGATTAATGAAATGCCCGATATGGCATCTTATCATGCTGATCTGAATGATACGATTGAAAAGAGACAGCAGAAGTTTATAAGAAAAGTTGGGAATCCCTATATGATGAGAGTGGGGAAGATGAAAGTTAAAGTAAGCTTTGCCAATAATGGAGTTTCCATAGAAGAAGCTTTCAAAAATATGCTGCTTACAGTTTAGAATCTTTTTTCAGAATCATATGGAAAATGAAAGGGAGTTGTGCTATGATATGATCAAGGACTAAATGAATATGGCATAACTTCCTTTGATATTTTAGTTGGGTACATCTGACGTAGAATATTTAAAGGAGTGTTGCGATATGAGTAAACAAATCTCAAAAATCTATCATGCAGCCATCTACGTTAGATTATCTAAGGAGGATGGCGATGTTTCTACCAGCGCAAAAGCTGAGAGTAATAGTATTTCAAATCAAAAGGATTTCATCCGAAATTTCCTTGCAGACAAAAAAGACATTAGAATAGTTAAAGAATATGTGGATGATGGTTATTCCGGCTCTAATTTTGACCGTCCGTCTTTTCAGACGATGATGGAAGATATTAAGCGAGGAGTAATTGATTGTGTGGTGGTAAAGGATCTTTCACGTTTTGGACGTGAGTATATTGATTCAGGTCGATACATCGAAAGATTATTTCCGGCTCTTGGTGTAAGGTTTATTGCAATCAATGATAACTATGACAGTGTGACTGGAAAGTCACAGGGTGATGAGATTATTATTCCGTTTAAAAACCTGATCAATGATGCATATTGCAGGGATATCAGCATAAAGATACGAAGCCATTTGGATGTAAAGAGAAAAAATGGTGAGTATATCGGTGCATTTGTTCCCTATGGGTATGAAAAATCGGATGATGATAAACATAAGCTGGTTATTGATACTTATGCAGCCGGTATTGTGAAGGAAATTTTTCGGCTGAAGCTTCACGGAATGAGTCAGGATGCAATAGCAACACAGTTGAATGATGAGGGTGTGCTTGCACCTATGGAATATAAGCAGAGCACAGGGAGCGGTTATCAGACCGGATTTTTACAGAATGAAAAATCGGTATGGAGTTCAGTCACGGTCCGTAGGATTCTTGAAAATGAGATTTACATTGGAAATCTTGTTCAGGGCAAAAGAACGACACCAAATCATAAAGTGAAGCAGGAGGTTGTTAAGCCGGAATCTGACTGGATAAGAATCGAAAAAAATCATGAGCCAATTATAAGTAACAGGGACTATGAGATTGTTCAAAGACTGTTAGGAATGGATACGAGAATCTCTCCGGATTCCGATGTGGTCTATAATCTTTCAGGTATTGCAGTATGTGCAGACTGCGGTTCACCAATGACAAGAAAAATTACAACAGCAGGTGATAAGAAATACGCTTACTATATCTGCTCTAATCATAAATTGACAAAGCAGTGTTCACAGCACTCAATATCAGTATCGTTATTAGAGGATACGGTGCTTGAAATGTTAAAGCTTCATATCAAAAACGTAATGAATCTGGAAGAAATACTTGATTATATTGGAACAATTCCTTTCCAGCAGCTTGATGTAAAAAGTCTTGAAGCAAGAAAACAGAAAAAACTTGAGGAAGTTGAGAAGTGTAAAAGACTGAAAACTTCACTGTATGAAGATATGAAGGACGGAATTCTTACTAAAGAAGAATATCTTGAACTTCATGAGGCATATCTGAAAAAAGCAAAAGAGGGAGAAGAAATAATTCGCCAGATTGAGAGAGACATTGCTTTAATTCTTGAGGAGAAGGATGATAAGCATCTCTGGATGAATTATTTTACCGAATACAAGGATATTAAGGAACTGACCAGGGACGTGGTTGTAAAACTGATTTCTGAAGTAAGAGTTTCAGAGAATAAAGAGGTTGAGATCGTATTTGATTTTGATGATTGTTATAAGCAGTTATTAGAATCGGTCGAAAAACTGGGCTATCAAGTAGATAAAGAACCGGGTGGACAATTAAATATCAGCAGAAGGGAGGCTGTGTAATATGGCAAGAAAAAGCAGAAAAAATATGATGCTACTAGAAGCTACAGCCTTACCGGATAAAGAGAAGAAGGTACTTTTTAAGGCTGGATTATATGCAAGACTGTCTCATGAAACGGAAGAGAACATTGAGAGAGGGACAATCGAAACACAGATGGAACTTATGAAGAATTATGTCAAAGATCACGAAGATATTGTAATTGAAGAGGAATATTATGATGCTTCCTTTACCGGTACTAATTTTGAAAGACCGGATTTCCAGCGAATGCTTGAGGATGCAAAAACAGGAAGAATTAACTGTATTATAGTTAAGGATTTATCGAGACTTGGCAGAAATTATGTGGAGATGGGGAACTACATTGAAAGAGTGTTTCCTTTTCTCAATGTAAGATTCATTGCTGTTACGGATGATTTTGACTCGTTCAGACCGGGCACAGACCTTATGATGCCTTTGAAAAACATCGTAAATGAGTTTTATGCTAAGGATATTTCAAAGAAAGTTTCAACTGCACATCGTAGAAAATGGACTACTGATGAATATATGTGCGGTTTTGCTCCATATGGATATCTGAAATCCAAGACGGAGAAGAACAGAATTGTTGTGGATGAAGCAACTGCTGGAAATGTCAGGCTTATTTATAAATTGTTTTTAGAGGGCAAAGGATATACACCAATTGCAAAATATCTGAATGAGCAGGGAATAATGTCACCATTGATGTATTTAAAATCTCTTGGTTACCAGCTGAACGTAAAAACCAATGGTGTATGGACCAAAACAACAGTTAAGTCAATACTGACAAATCAGGCATATATTGGTTCGGCGGTGCATGGGAAAGTGGTAATTGAGAAATACAATAATATTCCACTCCATGCAACAGATCCAAGTGAATGGGTCATTGTTGAAAATACGCATGAGCCGCTTGTTGACAAAGAGACATTTGAAAAGGCACAGGAAAGAGTAAAGGAAATCTCGGATGCTTATTTTGCAAAAGAGTTTACAAAACACCCACCTAATGAAATGAATCTGCTAAAGGGAAAAATCGTATGCGGAGACTGTGGCAAGGGAATGAGACTTTCTCCAAGAACAACAAAATCGTATGTATATTTTTGTGGAACTTTTTCAGATGGTATTAATCCGGCATGTTCAAGACACAAAATTGATCAGGAGGAAGTCAACAAAGCTGTCTTTGCTCAGATTTCAAATCATATGCGTTGCTATATTGACGCATTAAAAGTGATACGGGAATTAAATGCAAGAAGCAGCGGACTGAAAAAATACGATGTGTATGAAAAAGCCATTACCAGACAGCGCAGGGAACTGGAGAAAGTAAACCGCAAGTTCTCTGAGTTATATGGAGATTACTCAGAACATTTGATTAATGAGAGCGAATATCTGACATTAAAACAGCAGTATCTTCTAAAAAGCGAAGCTTTGAAGAAGGAGATTGATAATCTTTTAGTATCTCAGAACCTGTATTCAAAGAATTATAAGATTGATGAAGACTGGGAAAACCTTATCAATAAATATCTGAAATGCAGAAAGCTTAACAAAGAGCTGGCAGATGCATTTGTTGACAAGGTACAGGTGTTTGAAGATGGAAGAATTTCCGTAAATCTGGTTTATGATGATTGTCTGGAAGAACTGTTACAGGTAAAGAATAAGAGAGAAGGTGATTTGTATGAGTAAGATAACTGCTATGTATATTCGCCTTTCTATGGAAGATGAGGATGTATCATTAAATCAGAAGGAAGAGAGTAACAGTGTATCCAGTCAGAGGGAATTGTTAGAATCATTTATTGGCAATCATTCGGAGCTTAAGGATACGAAGGTACAGGAATACTGTGATGATGGATTTACCGGAACAAAATTTGAAAGACCGGGCTATATGAAGCTTATGGAGGATGTCCGAGCTGATAAAATATCCTGCATTGTTGTAAAGGATTTATCCAGACTCGGAAGGGATTATATTGAAGTCGGTAGTCTTCTGGAGCAGATACTTCCACTTTATCAGGTACGAGTTATTGCAGTTAATGACAATTATGACAGCGATAACTATGATGGTTCGACGGGCGGTATGAATGTTGCGTTTAAGAACTTAATCTATATGCTTTATAGCAGGGACTTGTCTAATAAAGTCAGTTCTGCAATGCACACAAGGATACTGAATGGTGAGAACATCAGTGGTCAGTTAAGGTATGGATATGTCAAAGACCCAAATGATAAGCATAAGATTATTGTAGATCCGGAAGCAGCAGAAGTGGTTAAGCTGATATTTGAACTGACCGCACAGGGCAAAAGTAAAACGGAAGTGGCAAATTACCTAAATGCTCAGGGTATTGATACACCATCTGCATATAAAAAGAGAAAAGGAAGCAGAAACGTTTTTCATGCAGTTGAAGTAAAAAGTCTGTGGAGTACTTCTTCTATCCGGGATATATTAAACGATGAAGTTTATCTTGGAAAACTGATATGGAATAAAACTAAGAAGAGGATAGGCAGCAATAACACTTCAAGCTATGTTCCTAAAGACGAATGGATGGTGATAGAAAATTGCCATGAACCCATTATTACTCAGGAATTATTTGATATGGCACACGCTAATTCAAAAAAATGTGTTCGTTTAAAGCGTGGTAAGAGAAACTATAATCCGTTTTATTATTGTGGTGTGTGTGGCAGAGCCTTGGTACCCAGCAAAAGGGTAAAAGGTGACATTCTTCTTTGTTCCTCGTCCAGAATTGAGGAAAATTCTCCATGCAAAAACAACAGGGTGGAAGTTGCCAAGGTTGAAGATGCAATCATGAAAATTGTAAATATGTATGCAACAGCTTATCTGGATGAGAAAGGAATAAAGAAAGCTGGTAAATCGAAAGAAGTATCTCCGGAAGAAAAGATTGCAACACTTGAAAAGAAGGTGAAGAGCCTCAGCAGTAAAAAGATGATGTTGTATTCTGATTATAAGGATGACAAGCTCACAAGAGAAGAGTATGTCAAGCGTTCAAAGGCGATGGTGGAGCAGATTGATGAATTGCATCAGGAAATCGAACAGCTTAAAACAGAAATACCGCCAGAAGATAATTCTTCTAGTAAGTTTGAGACACAGTTAGAAAGTATCATCAATATGGAATCTTTTGACAGAGAGAAAATCCAGAAGGTAATCAAAAAAGTGATTATCAATGGAGAGGACAATATAGAGATTGTATGGAATACAGATGATCCATTTTTCAAGTAAGATGGATGCTTATGGAGTTTGGAGTGTCGAGAAAATATGGCACTCCTTTCTTCTGCAGGCATAAGTATTGCTTTCAATATACTGCGATAGCAGGTATAATGGAAAGTGATATTTGAGGGTACAAAAAATCAATTTTTTTTTGGTCTAGGGTTGACACGAGCAGGGTGAGAGTTGCTTGAGATTTGTTTGGATTAACATGATCAAGTCAGATTATCTCAGATGACAGCGAAAACAAGAAAAAGATAAAAAAATTATCCCAGAATCGACCCAAATAGCCCAAAGGATACAAAGTTCCAGAAAATTGTATCTTTTGGGTTGTTTTTTATTTATTTGCGATATAATTGTGCTAAAACGTAGATTTACTTGCATAAAAGATAAAATAAAGTCCTTGCATTAATTTATTTATGTGCTATACTAAATAAAGCCACTAACATACACCAACGCGTTAAAGTGACGTAAGTTTAAATTGAGAAAACTGAGGAGAAATATCTATAGGATACAAACTGGAAGACAGAGGTGTAGTAAATAGAATCAAACTGGAAAACAGCTTTGCAGTAAATAGACTCAGAAATATCAGAGAGAAAAACCAAAAGAGAAAAAGAGAAAATCAAAACAAAAAAACAAGAAGGAGGACACTATTATGATAGGCGGAGATCTGATCACCTACAGACCTGACATTCAGGTACTTGACGCAACAATAAGAGATGGAGGACTTGTCAACGATTTCTATTTTACTGACGAGTTTATAAGAGCCCTCTATGAAGCGAACATCAAGGCGGGGGTTGATTATATGGAATTCGGCTACAAGGCATCAAAGGAAATCTTTAACGAAGAAGATTTCGGTAAGTGGAAATTCTGTAACGATGCAGATATCAGAAAAATTGTAGGCGACAACAAGACTTCTCTTAAAATCGCTGTTATGGCTGATGTCGGCAGAACAGATTTTAAGAAGGATATTATCGCAAAGAAGGACAGCCCGATTGACCTCATCAGAGTTGCAACATACATCAACGCAATTCCTGCGGCTGTTGAAATGATTGAGGACGCTGCAAAGAAGGGCTACGAAACAACAATCAATATTATGGCTGTTTCAAAGGCAAGAACCGAGGATATTACAGCGGCTCTTGAAACTCTCGGCAAAACTCCCGTAAACGCTTTCTACATTGTTGACAGCTACGGCTCACTGTACCCTGAGCAGATCAAGAAACTCGCGGAGAAATATGTCGCAGTTGGAGAGAAGTATGGCAAGAAGATAGGAATACATGCACACGACAACTTAAAGCTTGCCTATGCCAACACTGTTGAGGCAATGAGGAGTGGTGCGAGCATGCTCGATGGAACTGTAAGCTGTATGGGCAGGGGCGCAGGAAATTGTGCGCTTGAGCTTCTTCTTGGATTCCTCAGAAATCCAAAGTACAACCTGTACCACATCTTGAAGTTCATAGAGCAGTACATGGTTCCGCTCAAGGCAAAGGGAGATGCAGTATGGGGCTATGATGTGCCATACATGCTGACCGGAATGCTGAATCAGCATCCAAGGGAAGCCATCGATTTCATCAAGAATGAGAGACATGATTATGCAGATATGTACAGCTACCTTATGTACAGAGAGTAACATGCGGATTGTGGAACAACATATTTTACACTGTAGAATATGTGTAGCCGATAGAGATGCATAGTACAACATATATAGTGGGTTGGGTGCTTATTATGGTGCTCAAGATAAAGGGGAGGACTCCTGGTGTCAGTTATCGCTGGCATCAGGAGTTTTTCTTCTATTTTCCCGTCTGTGTGTTATAATCTGATATGTAGTGTCAAAATATGTCGAAAACAAAAAGAGATGTACTTTTGAAGATATATATGCAGTGTCAGCGCTGGAAAACAGATAGAAAAAACGGGAGGATGACAGCATATGAACATAGGAATATTAGGCGCAGGCAAGATTGCCGGCGTTATGGCGGACACGATAAACAGGATGACTGATGTGAAACTGTATGCTGTAGGTTCGAGAAGCTGGGAAAAGGCAAATGCATTTGCCAACGAGTTTGCAATAGATAAAGCTTACGGAAGTTATGAGGAACTGGTCAGTGACGATGCGATAGATCTGGTATACATTGCAACGCCGCATTCGCATCACTATGAGCAAATGAAGCTCTGCATAGAACATGGAAGAAATGTGCTATGCGAGAAGGCATTTACCTACAATGCTGCACAGGCTGAGGAGATCGCAGATCTGGCAGCGGATAAGAAGGTGTATGTGGCTGAGGCAATATGGACGAGATATATGCCGTCCAGACAGATGATAAATGAAATTCTTGAATCAGGTGTGATAGGGGAGATCAAGACAATGACCTGCAACCTGTCCTATCCGATATCAAAGATAGAGCGTCTGATCAGACCTGAGCTGGCAGGAGGTGCCCTTTTAGACGTGGGAGTTTATGGGCTGAACTTCATTGTCATGCATATGGGTAAGGAGATCTCAGCTATCGAATCGTCTGTCATGATGCATGAGACCGGGGTAGACGGACAGGAGAGCATAACAGTCAAATACGAAGACGGAAGGATGGCAGTGACGACCCACAGCATATATGGCAGATCGGACAGAAAAGGAATCTTCTATGGTGAGAAAGGATATATGATAGTCGATAATATAAATAATCCGCAGGGGATAGATGTGTTCGACTGTGAGGACAGGCTTATCAGACACGTGGATGTGCCGGAACAGATAAGTGGTTATGAGTATGAGATCATGGAGAGTCTGGATATGATCAGACAGGGACAGTTCCAGAGTAAATCGATGCCTTTGTCAGAGTCTATATATATGATGAAGCTTATGGATGACATTAGAAAAGGGTGGAATAAAAAGTGATAATTATATATATACTTGGCGGAATCATAGCCATATTTCTGATGTACATACTTTTTCTCTTCGTGTGCAGTCTGTTCGTGAGAACTGACAGGCAGTATACGGAGGACAGCAGGTTCTACAGGCATCTGCTGTATGGTGCCACCGGATTTGCCATGTGGTTTCTAAGAGTGAAAATGCATGTGACTGGCATGGAGAAGATTCCAGTGGATGTCAAACCACTCTTTGTGGGAAATCATCTGTCAAATTATGATCCGCTGATAGAATGGCATGTATTTAAGAAGTGGGATGTGGCATTTGTATCCAAGCCGGAGAATTTTAAGATACCGATATTCGGCAGGATCATCAGAAGATGCTGCTTTATGCCGATAGACAGATCAGATCCGGGTAAGGCATTGTCTACGATCAAGACGGCTACCGAGATTCTCCAGAAGGGAGATATGGCAGTTGGAGTATACCCGGAGGGAACGAGAAACAGACAGGGCGGACTTCTGCCATTTCACACGGGTGTTTTCAGGATAGCCCAGAAAGCGCATGCGCCGATAGTCGTCATGGCGATACACGGAACGGAGAATATCTACAGGAATGTGCTGAGGCGCAGATCTGACGTCTATATAGATGTGGTGGATGTGATACCTGCCGATGAGGTAAAAGCAATGAAGAAGAATGAGATCAGCGACAGGGTGAGACTTGTCCTTGAGAAAGATGAAAAGGGTAAAAACTATGGGAAAGAAGTACATTTTATATAATTCACTGGCGGGCAACGGCAAATGTATGTATGACGTGCAGGCACTTGCAGATACATATCCTGATGCGATACTCAAGAAGATGACAGAGATCGCTTCATATGCGGAGTTCATGGGATCGCTTGCAGAGGATGACGAGGTTATCCTGTGCGGCGGTGACGGAACGCTGAACATATTTGTGAATGACATAAAGGACATGGATGTGAAGAATACCATCTACTATTATGCCTCCGGAAGCGGCAATGACTTTGCAAAGGACATAGGACATAACAGTCATGACACTCCGGATTACCAGATAAATCAGTACATACAGCATCTGCCGGAGGTGACGATCAACGGCAAAAAGTGGCTGTTCATGAACAATGTTGGATTCGGAATAGACGGTTACTGCTGTGAGGAGGGCGACCGCCAGAGGACAAAGAATGAGAAAACTCATAAGAACAAGCCTGTGAACTACACGGCTATAGCTATCAAAGGCCTGCTCTACGCATTCAAACCGAGAAATGCTGTGGTGAAAGTGGATGGAGTCCGTCATGAATATAAAAATGCCTGGCTCGTGCCAACCATGAATGGCAGATATTATGGCGGCGGAATGATGGCTACCCCCGGGCAGGACAGACTGAATCCGGAGCATACAGTTTCGGTTATGGTGTTCCACGGCAAGGGCAAGCTTGGAACCCTTATGATTTTTCCTTCTATATTCAAGGGGGAGCATGTCAAGTACGAAAAGCATGTTGATATATTCAACGCAAAAGAGGTTGAGGTTGAATTTGATCGTCCGACACCACTTCAGATAGACGGTGAGACGATACTTGGAGTTACATCATACAAAGTTAAAGCGTGGAGCCTGGATCAGAAATAAAAAAGTTTTGAAAATCCGAATAATATAAAGTTCAAAAAACTTGCAAATATGCTGACGTCATTTATACTATTTTAATAGATTGTACGCTGAAAAAGGAGGTATTGTATGCGGGAGATGCGGAGAAGTGACAGGATGATAACAGATCGTGAAGAGATAGTGGATGTACTTGATTCGTGTAAGGTGTTCCGGATGGCGGTTCACGATGAAGAGGGAATGTACATAGTTCCGCTGAATTTCGGTTATACCTACGAGGAGGATGTTCTGAAGCTTTATTTCCACTCTGCCGGTGAGGGCAGGAAGGTGGATGCTCTGGCAGCGGATCCGAAGGTGGCCATAGAGATGGACACAGATCACTATCTGGTTGAGGGACCAAATGCCTGCAGCTTTGGTTATCTCTACAGCAGTATCATGGGAAATGGCACAGCCAGAAAGCTGACAGATCCTGAGGAAAAGTGCGAGGCACTCAACTGCCTTATGAATCATCAGCTTGCGAGAAATACCGAGAATATGAGATCGTTTGACAAGGTAGAAAAGAAGAAGTATAACTACTCAGACCAGATGCTTGCAGCGGTAAATGTGTATGAGATAGTTGTGGAAAATTTTACGTGTAAGTCAAGGCGATAAGTATATGGAATCTATGCAATTGCCATTGTGGTTTAAGGAATTGACGTAAAACATAATACAAATTATAATCAGACAGGATATAATGAAGCGATCATCAAGCAGACTCTTGATGATAAGTGATATAGCAGAAAGGTGAAAACAGGAGATGGATTACAACAAATTAGCGGATTTGATATTTGCAGATATAACAGATACAGTGGATGACCTTGAGAAGAGATTTCCGGAGAGAGATCTTCCAGAGGGAGCAAGGGTAACAAGATTTGCGCCAAGCCCTACAGGATACATGCACATCGGTGGACTGTATGCAGCCATGATCTCAAGAAAGCTTGCAAAGCAGAGTGGCGGCGTGTTCTACCTCAGAATAGAGGACACTGACAGAAAGAGGGAGCTTGAGGACGGTGTAAATGAGATTATCAATTCGCTGAAGAAGTTTGACCTTGGATTTGACGAGGGACCATTTGAGGGCGGTGAGACTATATATGGTCCATATAAGCAGAGTGAGAGAAAAGAGATATATCAGACATGTGTCAAGAAGCTTATGCAGGAGGGATATGCATATCCTGACTTCACAACAGCCGAGGAGCTTGATGAGATCAGGGCAAAGCAGGAGGCTGCAAAGGTTGACATAGGATATTACGGCGAGTATGCAGTAGGAAGAAATCTGACATACGAGCAGATAGAGGAGAAGCTTGCAGCGGGCGAGCCATATGTTGTGAGACTCAAGAGTCCGGGCGAGGCAGGAAAGACTGTTATCTACAGCGATCCTATCAGGGGCAAGATCGAGATGCCTGAGAATATCATGGATGTGGTACTTCTGAAGTCAGACGGAATACCTACATACCATTTTGCACATGCAGTTGACGATCATTTCATGAGGACAAATCTTGTCATCAGAGGTGACGAGTGGCTTGCATCATATCCACTTCACAAGCAGCTCTTTGATCTGTGTGGATTTGCGCTTCCAAAGTATGCGCATATCGCACCTATCATGAAGCTTGAGGTTACAGTGGACGAGGAGGGCGAGCACCAGAGAAAGAGAAAGCTCAGCAAGAGAAAGGACCCGGAGGCTGCGGTTGGCTTCTATGCAGAGCAGGGATTCCCATCAGTCAGCGTGCTTGAGTACCTTATGACAATAGCAAACTCCAACTACGAAGAGTGGCATGCAGCACATGCAGACAAGACAATAGACGACTTTACATTATCACTCAAGAAGATGCCTGTCAGCGGCGCACTTTTTGACATGGTGAAGCTTAATGATGTCAGCAAGGAGATGATCTCAAAGCTCACAGCCGAGGAGTGTTACGACCTCATCATGGAGTGGGCAAAGGAGCATGACGAGAACATATACACATTTGGCACACAGGATAAGGACGGCTTCATGAAGACCATCAATCTGTGGAAGATGTCAGGCAAGAAGGTCCGCAAGGATGTCGGCAAATGGTCAGATCTGCGCGCTATGTTTGGTTATCTGTACACTCCCGAGGACGAGTTGGATCTCCAGTATGAGATAGACGAGAAGTACACACCGGAGATGATCACAGAGGTTATCGAGGAGTACAAGAAGGATCTCTTCCTTGACTCAGAAGACTGGTTCTCAAGCATGAAGGTCATGGGCGAGAAGATCGGCTACTGTCCAAATGTCAAGGAGTACAAGCAGAATCCTGACGGATACAAGGGTAGCATCACAGATGTATGTACTATAGTCAGAGTTGCCATCACAGGCAAGCAGAACTCACCTGACCTGTTCACGATCATGAACGTGATCGGAAAAGACAAGACCATGGGTAGACTGGACAAGTTCCTTGCGTGGGTGAATAGATAGGATGTATCAATTGGATGTGCACATTAAGTTGACATAGTCTGTATCGTGTTTGACATAACCATGCAGGAGCGCTCCCGCTCAACTCAGGCTGCAGCGGCACTAGCGCTCGCAGGCTCACTGAGAGCCGGCGCCTTCGTATGTCCTGCATCAGTTAATGTCAAAACGATTACAGATTGTACTATATACTTGTGCACATCCAATTGATGAAGATTGGTTAAAATATATTTAGAAGGGATTGGATTACTATGAACAAGAAGATATATGATGGTTATACATATGTAGACGGTGGCGTGTGCGCGGCCAAGGGTTTCACGGCAAATGGACTTAACTGTGGACTGAACCCTGATAAGAACAAGAATGATCTCGGAATGGTATTTTCAGAGGTGCCATGTGTGGCAGCAGGCGTGTATACACAGAACAAGGTGAAGGGCGCGCCGGTTACAGTTACCAAGGAACACCTGAAGAAATCTGGCAACAAGGCACAGGCAGTCATTGTAAACTCCAAGAATGCCAACACATGCAACGCGGATGGAATAGAGAAGGCTGAGAAGATATCCCAGCTTGCAGCGGATGCCCTGGGTATAGATGTGAACCTTGTCATCAATGCTTCAACAGGCGTCATCGGACAGATCATCCCTATCGAGCCATTTGAGGAGCATATGAAAGAACTTGCAGACGGTCTCACAGCAGACGGCAACGACAAGGCGGCAAATGCTATCATGACCACAGACACAGTTGATAAGCAGGTTGCTGTCCAGTTTGATATAGACGGTGTGACATGTACTTTAGGCGGTATGGCAAAGGGAAGCGGAATGATCCATCCAAATATGGCTACAACGCTTAACTTCATCACATCAGACATAGCCATCACATCAGAGCTGATCCAGAAGGCGCTCTCAGAGATCGTAAAGGTTACATACAACTGCCTCTCCGTAGACGGAGATCAGTCCACAAATGATACCCTGACAGTCATGGCAAATGGCCTTGCTGGCAACAAGCTCATCGACACGGAGAACGAAGCTTATGAGAAGTTCAAGAAGGCCCTCTATATAGTTATGGAGTGCATGACCATGATGCTTGCATCAGACGGTGAGGGAGCAACCAAGATGATCGAGTGTACAGTTGCAGGGGCACCTGACCTTGACACAGCCATTATCGTGGCAAAGAGCGTTATCCGTTCCCCACTTACAAAGTGTGCTATGTTCGGCGAGGATGCCAACTGGGGACGTATCCTCTGTGCCATCGGATATGCGGAGGCTGACTTTGATATAGACAAGGTTGCAGTAGATCTCGAGTCGGAATTTGGCGTGGTTCCAGTATGCCGCAACGGCGCAGGCGTACCATTCTCAGAGGAGAAGGCAGCCAAGGTATTGAGCTCAGATGAAATCCACATCAACATAGATCTCGGAATCGGCGATGTTACAGCCAAGGCATGGGGCTGTGACCTGACATATGATTACGTGAAGATCAATGGGGATTATCGTTCATAATATATCAAACAAATCAGGGAGACAGCCGAATGCCATTTAAGATTATTAGAAGTGATATAACAAAAGTTCATGCAGATGCAGTAGTAAATACGGCAAATCCGCACGTTGCCGTGGGAGCTGGCGTGGACTCTGCAATATATGCGGCTGCGGGGCGTGACAGGCTTCTGAAGGCAAGGGCAAAGGTTGGAACTCTGGCGGCTGGAGAGGTTGGAATCACAAAAGCATTTGATCTTCCGGCGAGATACATCATTCATTCAAGCGGACCTGCCTGGGTGGATGGAAGACATCAGGAGCCGGAGCTTCTCAGAAGGTGTTATGACAAAGCATTAGTTATGGCATATGCACACAGATGCAAGTCGATTGCATTTCCACTGATGGCTACGGGCTCTTACGGCTTTCCTAAAGAGCTTGGAATTCAGATCGCAATTGATGCATTTACATCATTTCTGCAGGAGCATGAGATGGACATCACGCTTGTGGTGTTTGATGATCATTCATATCATGTATCAGGAAAATGGTATGATGATGTGAAGAGTTTAATAGATGACGAATATGTTGCTGAAAAAAATCTGAGTGAATATCGTACTTTGTCATCGTATGATGAATGCCAAGACACTGCAAGGTTCGATGAAGAATATCTTTGCGGTCAACATAGACCTCAGTTTATGGAATATGGAACACTGGCACAGTCAGGTAAGAGTTCGGGAATACATGAAAACAACTCAAATGGTTCTTTGGATGACATGCTTAAGGGCATATATACGGACAGCTTTGAAAAACATCTGCAGCAGTTAATCAACAAAAAGAGACTTAAGAATTCAGAGGTCTACACTGCGGCAAATATAAGCAAGCAGTATTTCTCAAAGCTCCTGAAGGGCAGGATAAAGCCGTCGAAGGAAAAAGTTCTGTCACTGGCAGTCGGGCTTCGCCTGAATCTTGATGAGACTGTTGACTTCCTGGGGCTTGCCGGATACGCACTCTCACCGATCTCTCAGACGGACAAGATCGTGGAGTATCATATAGTACATAAAGAATACAGCGTCATAAAGATCAATATAGTTCTGTTCGACTATGGACTTGCCTCGCTGTCAGAATAAAACAAAGTAAAATGAGAAGGTCGCCTGCGGGGTGACCTTTTTGTTTGTTATACAGGTTATTATTAACTCATATTAAGGGAAAGCAGAGTGGACATGCCAAGGTTAATTTCTAAAACGCACGTGCATGCAGATTGTTTACACATTTGCATTTCCTGATACATAAAAACACTAAGATAAAAGAATGTGAGGTTGATGATTATGAAAAAAGGACTTACGGAGATAGTATTTATTCTGGACAGAAGTGGTTCAATGCACGGACTTGAGGCTGACACGATAGGTGGATTCAATTCAATGATGGAAAAGCAGAAGAAAGATAGCGGTGATGATGGAGAGGCGTACGTTTCGACTGTGCTCTTTGACGACTTCAGCAGAGTACTGCACGACAGGATTCCTATTGAGAATGTACCAGAGATGACGGACAATGACTATTACGTGGGTGGCTGCACAGCACTGCTTGATGCGCTTGGAGGTGCGATTCACCATATCGGCAATATCCACAAGTATGCAAGAAAAGAGGATGTGCCTGAGAAGACATTGTTCGTGATAATCACAGACGGAATGGAGAACGCCAGCCGGAATTACAGCTATGAGATGATACAGAAGATGGTTAAGCGCCAGCAGAAAAAGTATGGCTGGGAATTCATCTTCATCGGAGCAAATATCGATGCTGTCATGAGCGGCTACACACATCTTCAGCCGTCAGAACCGATTACCTTC
>ENA-OOWN01001421-OOWN01001421.1-human-gut-metagenome-genome-assembly--contig:-NODE-1421-length-17578-cov-63.791189_pt1 | contig 17578 bp, 19 predicted proteins | sample MGYA00241406_ERZ501319 | MGnify/ENA primary metagenome ERZ501319 (study PRJEB25962, sample SAMEA2042734) | human gut metagenome | biome: human gut; feature: human-associated habitat; material: faeces... | reverse complement strand
CAGTCGCTATTGTTGTATATAAAGGTTTAATACCTGTAGTTGGCCGAATACTTACGTTGATAGCCAAAGTGAAGAACAACATGAAGAATTCCCTGATGAGCGTAGCGGACAAAATCCTGCTGAGAAAACGTGCTTTGATTGAAACGGTCAATGACGAGTTAAAGAACATCGCCCAGATTGAACACTCCAGACACCGTTCCTTCAATAACTTTATTGCCAACTCGCTCTCTGCCATAGCTGCATACTGCTTCTTTGAAAAGAAGCCCGCCATTGGCGTTTGTTTTGTCAAAGATGGACAACAGCTAACTTTTATTTATATCGGATATATATTAAGATATGTGGATTTTTACTATGCACAATTAATTTTATGCTATTTTGTTACAAACTACACTTATATATTATTTGTCGTTATTTGAGTCTACAATACTTATAAATAAGGTAATGTGATGGAATTGATATTGGATCTTTTATATAATCTGAGGAGATACTATCTATTGGTATCTTGTAAAAATAGCAGCCTCTGCCAATGAAAATAAAGCTATCTTTTACTATCCATTCAAAATCAAGAATTTTATCTTCTTGATGGTCAAAGATGTTATCTTCTAATAGAATAATGTTAGATTCAACATATTCCTTGTCTAATTTGCTGCTTCTCTTATAAAATCCTCTATAATAATATTGCCTATATTTATGCAACGTGTCATGATTAAAAGTTTTTATATTAAAGTTTCTAATACTATCTATAATCTCCTCTACATTTTTCTTTTCGCAACCATAGACGATATAAAACTCTTTTTTAATTTGTTGGGTGGAAATATTTACATTTTCCAATGGATATATTTCTATTGTATTGTGTTTGTTTTTGTTCTTAATAAAAATGAACATAGTAAAGAGAATAAGCAAAATTACTGCTGTTACAATTTTTTTTATCCCATGCATCAGAAAGTCTCCTCCTTAATATCTAAAATATGTACCATTTTTGTCAAGAATGGCTTATATCCTCTTACATGCTGTAATATGTACCAAGATCTGAATCCTGCAACATAACCAAATTTTTCTACATCTCTTTTATCCAAACCATAGTGATCATAAATTTCTATACGCAATTTTGCATTATAAGTATTTGGTGATAATAATTTATATTCATCGATATATATTATATAAGCAGCAATACCATCCACTGTAACTTTCATCCCATTGAAATAGTCGTAAAGTTTGTTAAATTTAGGACGGGTAGATTGTATTACACCAATCTGTATATCAATCTTATTTATATTACCATTAGTTGCTCTCAGGTTTCTATTTAAAACATCTATTACACCACCATCATTGTAGATAAACTTTTGCAATGTTTCATGTTCCGCAAAAGATTTATTCATAAATTTACTTGTATAAATGGTACCTGAATTTTCTCTAAAATGTTTTACAATTTTTAGTCCATGCTCTTTCCCTTCTTTCAACGTCGAAAAAAAACTGGTTAGATATATCAAATCAGCAAATAAAGATTCATCCGATGCTTTTACTTGTAAAGCAAATAATTTGTTTATTGATAAAACATCCTCTATTGTTTTATCTTTATATAACATATCTTCTGCAGTATCTCCATTAATGCTTTTCCCGGGCAATGTCAAAGAGCGAGCAAAGATTTTTGGTAACTTCCACCTTTCTATTTCAGTTTTAATGGCGACATTTGAAGTACATTGTTTCAAATAAGGCATCACGATAATCTCTTTGCCTTGCCATTCTTCTTTGATTTGTAAATCCAGCGTTTCCCCTTGTTCTTTCAGATATTCTTTCTGACCGTCAACTTCCATCACCCATTTTACACGTTTCCGGTCGCTGTCTTTTACGTTAGGAACATTGTATTTTGTGACTACATATTGCACCGTTTGAGACACTATTGCCTTGCTTTCTCCTTTAACTGAAGTTACCAAGACTACAGGTTCTTCTTGATGAATAGTGGATTTCTTAGGCGTTACATCCTTTTGCCGTATTGATTGGTTTGATTTTACAGTTTGCTTAAATATTGTATTACTTAATTTCATCCATCCAAATCCATAAGTAGTAAGCAACCTTCTGTCCAATCTAACATTTCTGTTGATATCCAGACGCATGGTCGAAATAGAAAGCAGAATACTCATCGGAAACCCGTCAGCCGTCATACTTTCATGGTACCGGTAGATATACCCCTCCTCAAAGACAAGTTCCCGGAATATCTCCACATTATCCCTGATTAATTGGATTTTCCCGCAAATGGGAGCAGGCTCAAAGTCCGGCCATGAATGATAAGGCACCTGTCTTGACTTGTCGGAAAGCATGGTTTCCAGCAACGAATTGTCTGCATTGGATTCCAATACGACATGAACATCACCGCCTTCCAGACCTGTTACAGGTTTGCCCTTGACGTCCGTATGGCGGTAAAACTCGTAACAGAACCTCAAAGCATGATAGGCGTGCCCGTTTATTTCCAGCAGTATTTCCGATGCCATATTTCCTGTTGTTGATTATAAAATTTTGCAAATATACAGAAAGGGATGGGAAAACAGTTACAAAACAAAAAAAATCTCGGCTGATTGTGTTCAATAACATAATCTCAGTCGAGATAGGGCTTCTGATGCGTTATAGTATTATCAATGCTGAAAATATGCCAAAATAACGTATGAACCTATCCAGGTAAAAATACAATAGATAAAGAAAAAGAAACGGCCTATCATTAAACGAGTTTTTGATTTCTTTGAATACTCTTCAAGAAGAACCTGTAGTTTGTCCTGCTTAAAATACTTATTGTAAACAAAAATAATAAATGGGACTAAAACGATTGCGGCATAAATCCAAGAAGTTAACTCCCATTTTGTTGTAATAGGTAGTCTTGGCAATTTAAAATTAGCGTAATATTCTATCACATAAATTATCGAAGCGATATTAAAAAACAAGCAGACTGATATAAACATGACAGAATCAGATTTATGTCCGCCATCTTTCAGATATGTCCGTTTCAAAAGGAAAAAATATGTCCAATAAGAAATCTCTTTCAGCATAATATTCAATGTCTTTTAGCAGGGAATGGTCTGATATATGTCTGTTTTTGTGTATAACTGCGTTTAATAATTTGCTGTTTCACAGGTAATGCCGGAATAACTACCCGCAAATTATCTGAAGGCTGTGTGATTGCATTATGACTTTCCGGATTGATAGAGATATTTGGCCTATCAAAGACTCCTAAAGAATCTAATCCCCAATAAATCAGTCCTACAGCCAAGCCTGTCCAGCCTCCAATAAGAGCTGATGCTACAGATACAAGAGAGTTTACTGCAGCTTTCTCATAAGAAATTTGCCCGTCTGCTGCTCCTGCATAATCAATAACGACACCAAGCAATAACAATTTTCTGCCGAAATTCTTGGCCAGAGAAGTTATTTTATATGTTCTGATTCGAGCACGACTACCTCCTTTCCATCCATTACTATAAATTTTAGGAGAAAATTGACCTGACTTATAAAATCGAGCTGTCGCCTTCATATTTGATAATTCAACCAAACTGGCCATTGTTCCTATCGTTGAAATGGAATTTGCAGTATATCCATGCCACAAATATATTTTTGCTTCTTCTTTATCAATTAAAGCAGGGTTATTAACCCATAACGGTATTGAATCTGAAAAAGAAATGAGTCCATAACTACCAATTTGGTCTCTAATGACATCTTGAGTCCTCACAGGTGCTATTTCTACTGCAGCGTGCCTTTGATTATCAAAAGTAATCACTCCTTTAAAAGGGAGATTGCTTTGTAACCTATTCTGTAACTCCTGCTGGTTAATCTGTTCTAAGTAATCTGGCATAATATAAACATTTTAAATTATTTACAAGACCATAATCATTCGCACATTGACAACAAAGTTAAGCATTATTTTTGTATAAATGATAAATCAATCATTTTTTGATGCGACTATGGCAAAAGCATTCAGGTCTTTATACCCTGCATATAAGTGCGATTGGTCACAAATCCGCTCCCCGATGCATTTTTTGAGTTCATCCACAGCGTTTTTCCCGGCACGGTCATTGTCCAGAAAACAATGGATTTCCGCATAACCGTCCAAAAACGGCAGAGCCTTTGCCAGGTTGGCTACAGAGTTCAGTACGATATGGTCACAGCCCGGCTGGAAGCCTTCGATGCCTTTCTTCTGTAATGTCAGGAACGACAGATAATCCATAAACCCCTCATGGAGGCAGCATACCGGCCTTTTCCCTTCCGGTTCCCGGATATACGACACGGCTTTCGGGGAAATGCAGGCCTTGAAATACCGGTTCCTTATCTCATACCCGCCGTTCATGTTGGGGAATCCGACCGCAAAGTACCGTTTCCCGCCCAGCCCGTAACGGATTTCCCGGCATTCCCTGCGGGCTGTTCCCGCATCGATGCCCCTTTCTTTCAGATAGCGGTACAAGGCTGGCGATGACAGTTCCTTCACTTCCACGTCCTGAAAAGCAGGTTTCGGTTTTTCCCGTTTGGGGAACGGGCAGGTCACGGGGCAGACATGGAGTGCCTGGCGTCCTATCTGCCGCAACAGATAGGACACGTCTTTTGACCCGTACAGTTCGGAGGCAAGGGCAATCAGGTCCCCGCCTTTCCCGATGCCGAAATCGAACCATTTATTGAGGGCCGTGTTCACCTTGAACGATGCGTCCGTTTCTTCCCGCAGCGGCGAACGGTACCACAGGCTCGCCCCGCGTTGCCGCACAGGGGAATGCCCCAGTGCGTGCAGATAGTCTTCAATGCGTATCTGTTTGGTTGTCTGTATATTCATAAGGATTTGAGTTTACCGTTATGGAATGAAAAAAGGGACTGTGTCAAAAATGGTAAATTTTGGCGCAGTCCCTTAGGCGTGTTAGGATTGATAAAGTCAGGGTTCATACAGCAGTGCCAGTTCCATCAGGCGCCGCCTTTCGATGGAAGGGATGACCCGGCCTTTCCAGCACCGGAACGACAGGTACTCCCGCCCGATGTCCCGCTCCCCTCGCTCCAGCTTCCGTATCAGTTTGCTTTTGGGCATCTTTCCGTATCCCAGGAGCCGGTTGTGGCCGACCTGATAGGCCAGGACAGCCAGCAGGAGGCTGTCCGCCCCGAAGCGCTGGAAGAGGGCGCACCGTTCCAGCAGGTCCTTTCTCAGCAACGCTTCCCCTTCCTCGCGGCTCATCCCGTAGGACAGCTGTTCACCCGGGAGGATGCGGTGTCCGTAAGCGATGTAGGGTGCCTTGTCCGGTCCGTGCCAGCCTTCAAAGCGCATGATCAACCGGATGGCGCGTTCCAGAGGGGGCATCCGTTTCAGTTCCTCCATGCCCTGCGCCGCCAGCAGGCAGGGGAACAGCCCCAGCAGGCAAAGGATGAGTATGGTTCTTCTCATCCGGCTTACCATCCCACCACCTCCACGTCCAGCGTGCAGCAGGGCGTGCCGCCCTCATAACTCCATTCCCGTCCGCTTACGGTCAGTTCACACTCCTTCAGGAAATCCCCCACGCTCATGTTTTCTGTCCTTTCGCTGCGTTCAAAGCAATGGTAGGCGGGTGTCTCTTCCAGTAGCTGCCGGGAGAGCTTGCAGGCAAGCCGGTCCGCGTTTATGCGGAGCTGGTCGCCGATGGCAGGCACGGTCACCGCCTTCCGGGTCAGCAGGACATACTCCGGCAATCCGGGTATGTCGGCATACAGCTGGATGTTCATGCCGTGCCCTCCCCTCCGTTTTCCGTTCCTGTCCCGGCAGGATCCGTCACGCTTTCTTCCGGGGCATCGTCCTCCGCGTTGAAGCTGAAACTGAGCTGGCAGACAGCCCCCCAGTTGTTTTCAAAGTAGAGGTCGATGGCCTGTGCCTCATCGCTGCTTTCCGAGGTGTAGTACAGCCTGAATTTCAGGTCTTCCAGCAGATAGCGGTCGTTGGGCTTCAGTGCCGTGCCGTCCGCCAGCTGGAGGGTACCCTCCCCGTCGGGCTGGAAATACCTCAGCGTATAGACGGTGCCGTCGAATTCCCCTTCGGGAATGATTTCCAGGCGGATTTCCGCCGTTTCCCCTTTCACGAGTTCATCCGTCACCGGCAGGGCTTCCACGGTGAACGGGTATTCCTGCTGTACCTCCGGCCCTTCGTCACAGGAAGCCAGGCAGCATACCGCCGCTGCCAGGCAGCAGGCGGTTTTCATCCGGTCAAATGTCTTTTTCATCATTTTCATCATTGTTTCTTGTTTTCAGTAGGGTTCAGAATATGTATTTCAGGGCAATCCCGTATTGGGTATGGAAATGTCCGGCGGCACTGCCCCACAGGATGCGCTCACGCAACTGGAAAGCCAGTACGGTGCGGTCAGTCAGGTAGGCTTCCGCTTCAAGGACCACGATACCTCCATAGATGAAGGATTCACTTTCCTGCAGGACGGCCCCGTCTTCCAGCATCCGCTTTCCGCCGTTTACGCGCTCATAGCCCAGCAGGCCCGACAGTCCGGCGTTCAGGAACACCGTCTTGCCCGGCGTGGACAGGAAATTGTAGCAGTATCCCGCTTCCCCCGTATATTGCGCGAGCGGAATCCGGGTTTTCCGGTAGGGATAATGCCGTTTCATCATCCCGATGCCGTACACCCACTTGTGGCCCCCTTTGTCATAGGCGAACAGGGCAAGCGAGAAGGCATAGCCGGCATCCTTCCGGTTCCTCTGCGAATAGAATCCGTCCGCCATCTCCGCTGATACCTGTATGCCTTTCATGCCCGGCAGGCACCGCTGGGCTTCCGCCCGTCCTGCCAGAAGGACGGACAGAAGCAGGGTTATAAACAATACCTTCCCCTTCATCGCACACGCAGTTCATTGATGGTCTCGGCCTGTACCAGGTCTTCATTCTCCAGCTCGAAGGTCTGGTGGCGCCCGCCTTGTTTCTCGTACATTTCCACGACCAGTTTCTTCCCGTCGGGTATCGTGAATTTCGGCAGGGCGAACACCGTGCATTCGGACTTCTTCCCGTCCACACGGGTCACGTAGTTGTAGGCCCGCAGCGGATAGACCACCTGTTCCTGCATGGCGGTACGCTTCACCAGCTTCTTGTCCGCTATCTTGAAGGTCACGAAGTCCACATCGAAGGGCACGTGCGAGGTGTTCTTTACCTGCGTGTGGAAATAGAGCAGCCCGCCGTGGCTGTACAGCCCTTTCAGGAGGAACTGTACCCCGAAACGCTTGCACCCGATGTGGCGGATGCGCCGTTTGTCGCGCTCATGCACGGACTTCATGATCAGGCGCACCAGGCGGGGCGACTCGTTGTCCAGTTCCGTCAGGTAGATTTCCATCGCGTTGTTCGGGCGGTTCACCGTTTCCCCGTCATGGATGAAGTCGCACATCTCCACGTTCAGCAGCAGGGGCTCGTCCGCGTACTTCACATTGAAGCTGTAAAAATTCCCGTCTTCCGTAATCACGCTCATGTTCGTTTCCTGCCGGAAGTTCTTCGTGGTGGCCTTCACGCGAATCACGTTCTCCGCGCCGTCCGCCTTTCCCGCTATCAGGTCCGTGGACCCCAGGTCCACATACCTTACCGGTGAGGGGAAGATGACGTGCACCGTTTTGTCGTACGTGATTTCCAGCCCGTGCGGGGGAATCATCTGGCTGAATCCGATCTTGCGGCTCAGCCCTTCAAACCAGTCGCCGCTGCTTTGCTGTGCCTGCACGGCGTTCATGCCCAACAGGGCGACAGTCAGAATCAGGATTTTCTTCATAAGTCTGCTTGGTTGGTGAATAATCGTTTGTTCCATGTTCTTCGGTTCTTCTTCATTATTGTCCGGGCGGGTACAGCAGCACCCGGTGCCCGGCTTTCAGCGTCACTTTCACGCGCTGCATCTTCTGGGTGACGTATTGCGACACGCCCCGTATCACGCCTTTCCCCAGGTCGGAGGCGATCTGCGCCCCGGCATCCGTCGAGATGTTGATGCTGCTGTTCATCGAGCCTCCCATGTTGGCGGCTATCTCGCGCAGGGCATCGTATTCCATCGAGTTCGGCACCGCTATGCCCTGCTGCCCGTCGGCGTCATACACCTCCAGTTCCACGGGGATGACCGACCCGTCATGCTCCACGGTGGAGATGAGGATGTCCAGGCGTTCCCCCTGCATCCGTGTGCCGCCGGTCAGCACCGTCCCTTTCGGGATGAGCCGGTCGTCCACCGCCATCGGTTCCAGCAGGCGGATGCGGAGCGTCTGCCCGTCCGCCACGGTCTGGGTGCCGTGCACGCAGGCGGCGATGGTATTCCTGGCCGAAGCGAGCGTCTTTCCGACCGGCGTGTGGAATCCCGTGTTCCTTTCCCCGGCAAAGGCTGCCGCTCGCTCCAGGTCGTCTGACGGACGGGGAAGGGAGGACACCACCTGGTGCCGGACGGCCGTCACCGGTCTGGCTTCCGCCTTCCGTCTTTCCGCTGCCGGGCGGACCTGTGCCGTCTGCCCTCCGTTGTAGCGGGCGGCCAGTTCGTAGGATTTCTCCATCAGTGCCAGCTTCTCTTCAATCGAGTATTCCGGAGAAGCCTCCGGCTGTGCCTGCCGCCGTTCCAGTTCCGCCACGCGCTTCCGCAGTTCCTCCTTCTCCCTGTCGTAGGCGGGCGCATAGAAGCTGTTCAGGGTGCGGTTCATGTCACGGCAGGCGGCAGACGGCGAGCGGGCGGTTTCCTGTCCGGCTGCTTCCCGGGGCTTTTCCGGAGGCAGGTCGGGCAGCCGCACCGTGTCGGCCTGTTCCCGGTCCAGCAGCGAGGCCATCTCCCGGTAGGTGCTCCTGCGTTCCTTTTCTTTTTGGGCCAGTTCCTCATGTTCGTAGGCGGCCACCTTGCTTTCCTGCATCCGGGAGTCTTCCGGCAGGGGGATTTCGGTGTTGAAGCCCTTGCCTTGCCCGGCCTTTGCCTGTTCCTTTTCCGAAGGGGACAGGGCCAGCCAGACGCATCCGGCGCAGAGGAGCACCAGGACGGGATAGACGAGGTATCCGGCCCGTTTCCGTTTCTGTTCTTCAGTCAACGGCTTGCCGCCTTCCTTGGGCGGAGGCAGCTTCAGCAGCGTCCTGAGTTTTCCGATGTTCATTTTCATGTCTGTTTTTCGCTTGTTCTTTGGAGTTTATTTTTGTTCCGAATGTGATGCCGGCAGGGCGGATGTGCTCCGCCTCCGGTCCGGGACCGTCCCTTTTACCGAATCCCTGCAGGGCGGTGCCTACGGTATAGACGCACCCGGCAAGAAAAGGCAGGAACAGGGCCAGCAGTATGGCGGCACGTTGCCTTTCCGTCAGCTTCCGGCAGGACACCCGCAGCCGGATGTCCGCCCGTTTCCATAAGTTCCGCTGCCTGCTCATCGTTCCGCGCTTCTGAGGTCCCTGTTTTCCAGTATCACCAGGTGCTCGATGATGAACCCGTTGGGGTTCGCGTCCGAGCGTGAGGTGTTCTGCAGCTCGCATCCGGTCACCAGCGAGCGTTCCGTCACGTTGCTCTCGCGGATAATCAGCTGGCGGGCGTAGGTCTTCACCCGGTAAGGGTACACGGAGAAGTCGCACGACACGCTGTCCACTTGCAGCACCTGGTTCACGTTGCCCGATATCAGGCGGTTGTAGTAGCCTTTCTCGGCAAAGTCCGTATAGTACCGGTAGGCGCTCCGGTCGGCGAGCTGCAGGGCACGGTTGATGTTGTGCTCGATGGCGTCCTTCTGCGGCGAGAGACCGAAGAAAAGCTCGTGGAAACGCCGTACATGCTCCCTGGCTTCTGCGGGACGGTTCTGGGAAAGATCCTGCGAGAGGGCGAGCATCAGCGACTTCCCGCCGTCCAGCACATAAATCTTTTCCCGCTGCTTTTCGGCGAATCGGAACGAGCTCCACAGGGCATAGCCGGTGACGAGCGTGCAGCAGCCGGTGAACACGGCCAGCATCAGGCGGATGCGGCGGAAGCTCGTTTCGATGTTGGTCAATGACTTGAATTCCATAATCTGTTTTTTCTTGGGTTATTTTCCCCGCAGCCTGCCTCCGACGTTGCCGAGCGCGGAACCTGCGGCTCCTGCGGCCAGCCCGCCGCCTTTCACGGCGCTGCGGTTGATGTTGCGGTTGTAGTTCCCTCCTCCGCCTGCCTGCACGATCCATCCCGCCACGGTCGGCACGGTAAAGTAGCCGATGATGCCTATCAGCATGAAGATGATGTACACGGCGTTGGAGTTGTCCACCGAGTAGTCGGGGTTACTTTGCAGCTCCAGGATGTCATTCTGGAGCATCAGCACCTGTATCTTGGCGAGCATGCAGCTGAACAGGTCGCTCACGGGCAGCCAGAGGTAGACGGATATGTACCGGGTGAACCATTGGGCGAGCGTGGACTGGAACCCGTCCCACACGGAGAAGGCGAAGGCCACGGGCCCGAGGATGGAGAGCACCACGAGGAAGAACGTCCTTACCGTGTCTATCAGCAGCGAAGCGGCGGCGAACAGCAGTTCCAGCAGGCTGCGGAATGCGTCCCGGATGTTCTTTTCGAGGTTGTACATCCCCACTTCCATGTACATGCCCATCCGCGTGGCGGCATCCCCGACGGACCATCCCAGCTCGTCCAGCTGGCGGTCAAACTCCTCGTCGCTGACCAGGTAGGCGGTTTCGGGGTTACGCAGCATGGCTTCCCGCTCCAGTTCGTCCTTCTGTTCCCGGTATTTTTCCATGTCCATCGTCTGGGTTTCCAGCATGGAGTGCGTCCCCTGCACGATGAGTCCCAGCGCGTTGTTCAGCGTGCCCAGCACCAGCGTCGGGAACAGCAGGATGCAGACGCCGATGGCAAAGGGGCGCAGCAGCGGGTACACGTCTATCGGCTCGGCCCGTGCCAGCGACTGCCATACACGGACGGCCACATAGAACAGGGCACCCAGCCCGGCAAGCCCTTTCGACACGGCGAGCATGTCACCGCACAGGGGCATCATCTCCTCATAGAGGCTTTCCAGCACGGTGTGCAGGTTGGTGAAGTCGATCGAAAGCAACGTCATGGGCTACCAGTATTTGGCGTCCGACTTCCCGTAGAGCCGCATCACGCGGTCCAGGTCGTTCTTCTTCCGGGCACGCAGGAAGCTGACGGCGATGTTGCGGTTCGTGTAATAGCCCACCAGGTTCCGGTAACGGCGCATGCTGCGGTAGCATCCGTCCACCACGTCCATGCGGTCCTTGTCCGTCATGGAGAGGGTGCTCACGTTGATCACCTGTTTCAGGTCCTGCAGCACGCCGTTGCTCTCTTCCAGCAGCTTCGTGTAGCCGGAGGCGATGGCGTCCAGTTCCTCCGGGGAGAAGTTCTCGTCGTCCATCATCTTCCCGAAGTTCGTCACGTAGATGTCCGACACCTCGCCGGTCATCAGGATGATTTCCTGCACCTTGCGGGCGTCACGCACCAGGTTGTTCACGCTTTTCAGCGCATCGTAGTAGCGTTTGGCCTGCTCGTAGATCTTCACGGTCTCTGCAAAGCTCTCCGCCGTGTTCACGGCCGTCTTCGAGGTGTGGGCGATGTTCTCCGCCATGTTGATGATGCCCTGGGCAAGGTTCCCGGGGTCGCTCACCACCCACTGTGCCTGTGCGGCGGACGCGCCGAGCGCCACCGCCAGGCCGAATGCCAGGATCTTTCCGGTCCTCATGGCTGTACCTCCTTCCGCACATAGTCGCCTCCCGGTGAGAAGGTCAGCACGTCGGCAGCCTCGTTGTAGGCCACGTCAATGCGGCAGCCGGTGTTGATGAAGAGGTTCTCGCCCTCTTCCACCAGCAGGTAGGTCTGCGGTCTCAGGCGGCGTGTCTTCCCGCTGCGGGCGAACACCGTCACCTTGTAGGAGTCCCCTTCACGGTAGACCAGCACGTCGGGTTTTCCCTCCACGCTTGTCCACGGGCCGCACAGCTTTTCCGTTTGCGGTTCCTTGATGTCCGCGCATCCTTGCAGCATCAGGGCTGCCGCCCCCATGAGGCAGGCGGCCAGTTTCGGCAGTTGTCTGTTCTTTTTCATGATTGTCTCTGTTTTTAGGGTTGTTTCTTTTCATCGCGTCTTTTTCCGGCAAGGCGGCGCACGGCAAGTTCCAGGTCGCCGTCCAGCCCGTCCGCCAGCCGTTGCAGTTCCAGTTTCTCGGATTCCTCCGTCGTATATACCAGGTACTCTTCTTCGCTTACCTCCGTGGCATACACGGCAGAACGGGTGCCGCCCAGCCCGATCCATACCTCGCGGTAGGCATTCCCCGGGCGGTTCGCCTGGTTGATGGAGAGAATCTGTCCCTTTTCCTTGTCCGTCAGCCCGAGCAGTTTCTGTATCTGGTCGAACTTGTTCATGTATTTCCGCTGGTCAAGCAGAATCTTGCAGTCGCTGTTGTTGATGATGGCCTCTTTCACAATGGGCGAGCTGATGATGTCATCCACTTCCTGGGTGACCACCACCGCTTCCCCAAAGTATTTCCGGACGGTCTTGAACAGATATTTTACATATTCACTCATGTTCGCCGACATCAGGGCCTTCCAGCATTCCTCGATCAGTATCATTTTCCGGACGCCTTTCAGCTTGCGCATCTTGCCGATGAAGGTTTCCATGATGATCAGCGTCACCACCGGCAGCAGCACCTTGTTCGAGGAGATGTTGTCCAGCTCGAAGACGATGAACCGCTTGTTCGTGAGGTCCAGCTTCTGACCGGAATTCAGCAGGAAGTCATAGTCGCCTCCCCGGTAGAAGGGTTCCAGCACGTTCAGGAAACCGTCGATGTCAAAGTCCTTTTCACGCACCTTCTTCTCTTCCATCATCCGGCGGTAATCGTCACGCACGAACTCGTAGAAACCGTTGAAGTCGGGCTTCAGGCTCCGGTCCTGCGTGATTTTCCGGATATAGGCGTTCACCGCGCCGGACAGGGCGACCTCCTCCGAGCGTTTCGGTGCCTCGTCCTCCCGTTTCCAGAGGGTCAGTATCAGCGTCTTGATGCTTTCGCGCTTCTCCACGTCGAACTCCCCGGAATCGGTATAGAAGGGGTTGAAAGCTATCGGGTGGTCCTCCTCGTAGGTCAGGTAGATGCCGTCCTCGCCCTTCGTGCGGCGGTTAATCAGCCTGCACAGCCCCTGGTAGCTGTTCCCGATGTCCACCAGCAGGATATGGGTGTTCTGTTCGTAATACTGCCTCACCAGGTGGTTGGTGAAGAACGATTTCCCGCTTCCGGACGGGCCGAGCACGAACTTGTTGCGGTTGGTGATGATGCCCCGCCTCATCGGTTCGTCGCTGAGGTCCACGTGCACGGGCACCCCGCTCTGGCGGTCCGCCATACGGATGCCGAACGGGCTGGGTGAACTGCGGTAGTTCGTCTCTTCAGTGAACAGGCATACCGCCTGCTCCAGGAAGGTGTGGAAGCTTTCCTCGGCAGGAAAGTCGCCCGCATTGCCGGGGATGCCCGCCCAGTACAGCACCGGCACGTCAACCGTGTTGTGGCGGGGCGTGCATTCCATCATGGCCAGCTGGCTTCCCGTATCGTTCTTGACACGCCGCAGGCTTTCCCCGTCTTCCGCCCAGGCAAGCACGTTGCAGTGGCAGCGCACGGGCAGCACGCCTTTCGTGTGGGCCTCGTCCAGGTACATTTCCACCCATTCCCGGTTTACTGCGTTGCTGCGGCTGTACCGGGAGAGGGAGAGCATGTTCCGGGCGGTCTTCTCCAGGTCCTGCAACACCGTCCGCGCGTCGTCGATGAAGACATACTGCGAATAGATGTGGTTGCAGGGGAGCAGCAGTCCTACGGGGGCGGCAAACGAGAGGCGGCAGTCGCTGCGGTCCGTGGACATCCGCCCGTAGCGCATGTCGGTGCCCACCTTGCCGGGCAGGTCGTCCGCAGCGGAGAGGGTGTGCAGGCACAGCCGCTTGTCGCCGATGCGCATCCGGTCCGGCTCCAGGCAGATGTCTTCCAGCACCGTTTGCCTGCCTTCCGGGGAGAGGGACAAGTAGCGTTCCACCAGCCCCGGACGCACTTCCGTGCCCGTGATTTCTTCCGGCGGCAGGCGGCGCAGGCGCACATGCCCCGAGTCGTTGACAATCCGTTCAAACTGTTCCACCGCCTCCACGAAACGGGAGGCGGCCTCCTTGTCCGTCACTTCCTTGGGCAGGATATGCCCCCGGCACAGGGTGCTGAAGTCGCTGTTCCGGCGGCTCCGCTCCCGCACGGTCTTGGTCACGTAGAGGTAGCAATGGTGGTTCAGGTAGGGACGCTCGTTGAAGTGGCGTTCATAGCTCCGGGCCAGAAAGCTCATCTCCCTGCCTTCCCAGTCCGGGCGGTAATTCTCCTCCGTGAACCAGTCCTGCTTGCATACGATGGAATAGTCGGGCAGCACCCGGATGGCTTTCACCCACATGGAGTGGATGGCTTCGTATTCCCCGGCCGCCACGGTATACACTTCGGGCAGCGTCACCTCGAAGGCGACCGTCAGGTCCGCGTCCTTCGACACGATGCAGCCGTGCTCCACGGCAAGCAGGGGGAATTTCCGCTCCAGCGTTTCGGCTTTCAGTATGTTTCTCATGGCTTTCTTTCAGGGTTCAACATTCGGAATATCTTTCTGCGCCGGATCAGGTAGCGCGGGTGGCGCTTTTCCGCCAGCATCTTCATCAGCCCGTGCTCGCCGAACCGCGCGTTCAGCCGGAACACGCCCCAGACCAGCAGGCTGCCGGCGAAGATGCCGCCCAGGATGCAGGCCCGTTGCCCTGCACCGGCAAGGTACAGGACGACCACCGCCAGCAGCACGGCGGCAAGCCCGCCCGCCAGGATGAAGAGGTACATGGCGGTCAGCCCCTTGAACTCCACCTGTTTCCCCACGCCCTTGTTCACGTCGTACTCCATAGGCTCAGAGGAAGAAGGAACGCAGGATGGTGGCGGCCACAATCAGGAAGATGCAGGCGAAGAACCAGCTCGCGGCGGTCTTCGACGTGTCGGGGTCTCCGCTGGAGAACTTGCCGTAGGTCTTGATGCCTCCCACCAGGCCGAGCACGGCGCCGATGGCATAACACAGCTTCGTCGCCGGGTCAAAATAGCTGGTCATGAGGCTGGTGGCCTCGTTGATGCCTGCAAGTCCCTCGCCCTGGGCGAAAGCCCCTGCCGTCACTAATACGCTCAATGCGGTAAAAAGGATTCTTTTTCTCATGCTTGAATCGTTTTGGGGTTACACAATTGATTTCGGTGCAAATATAGAGGAGGACAAGGCGTCATGGTACGGGTGTTTCATCACATGGCGGCAGATGTCCTCAGATGTCTGTTTCTAGAGTTGTCCGGCATTCTTTATACTCTGAGCAATGAAACGAATACGTGAAGCAAGTAGATGAAGGAATGAGAAGGGAAAACAGAATTGGTTGGATATGAGTTAAAGTTTTGTTTTTGCTTGGATAAGCGAAGGCAAATAAGTACAGGATACTCAAGTTCGTATTGGAGATTTTTTTAAGATAGGAACTCTATCGTTAGTAATGTATGCATTTTTTGTCTATTTTATTTAAATCATTCATTATGCAAACAAATTGTAAGAATGTAATTCAATGCTACAATTTCAAGGGTTGAGAATCTGGAAGTTACTCCCCTTCTTGGCACATTGCCTGATCCATTGACTAAATTTCCGACTACTTGCTTGCATATATTCAGAATTTTTGCGAATATTGCATATAGGTAGTGCATATGATATTTGTCTATTAAAAGTTTGTTCACATTTAATTTGCTAAATATCAACAACATGTACATTTCTATACATAAATCTTTTATCAATTTAATTTCATCAACGGGTAACTATGAGGTGCTACGTATGTAATAGGGAGATAATGGATAAGCCTACTAATGCGAGCCATTGCAAGGCACATGGAGAGCATATAATACACAATGGAATACGGGGAAAGTTGATTTCTCGTACCATATTGTGTGAGGAATGCGGAGGTGCATACAGTAAAGATGATGCAAAATTTTGCAAAATTTTTGCACCATTTATTGTAGCTTTGAGCGATCGGATGATTCCCGCAGATCATGGTAGGCCTGATGGAAATACGCTTAAAGGAAGTCTATTCAAGACTCCTGACGTAAAGGAAGGTGATAATGGCATAGAGGTTACAGCCAAGAATGGCAAAGTTGTACCTATTCAACCATTTTATACGATAGAAGGAAACAAAATAGATGTTTATGCTGGCGAGAAGCGCATCAAAGATTACCTAAAAGTGCTAACTAAAGAATTAACAGACAAGGGTGATGACATTGATCATTATACAATAGAACAGCATACAGATATTCATGATCAAGGCTATCTTGCTTACTATTTTTCAAAAGGGAATGACAATTTCAACGTAGACTTTAAAAAGGGTATGGTCAAGATAGCTACAGAGTATGCTCTTCATTGCGGAATAGACCGTGAGGTACTTACTGAGGTTATATCAATAGACGACAAAGGTAAGGGAACGATAGACTATGACAAGGCAAAACTGACACCTTTTATTCCAACCACATTGTTCGACATTTTATATGAAGACTATCGATATCTTTTTGAGGATGGTTATCCCTCACATATGCTTAAATTATTTACATCGAAGTACAATGATGGCAAAACGCGATTGTATTGCTACCTTGATTTGTTCAGTACTTTTCAATATTACGTATTGTTGAACGATGACTACAAAGGCGAAGAGATAAGTAAAACTTATGCACAGCGTTTGATACCAAAGGAATCGCGCCCTGATGTGAGCAATTATAGTCCGAAGGATTTGAGTGTAGTAATACAAGAGTATAAGATAGATAAGAGCGGGTTGGAAGGCAAAAACAATGAGGAGCAAGTAGCATATATACAAGCATGTATAGATAAATACCCTCTACAAACCTATGATTTACAGGTAGCACTAGAAAATGCAGTTGAGAGGATTTATAAGATAGTTACGGCTTATTATGTAAAGTTGCTAAAAACACCCTTCCAAGAAGGGTGGAAAGCCTTATTATCTCCTTTAGGATTGAATGACATACCAGCATCAATAAATGCAATTCTAGACACTTGTTGTAAAGATGTTCAAATTACTGACCTGCCAAAACATTATCAAGCATTTGCAGAATCAATAAAGCCAGAGTACTATCGGAAGTATGGATTTGAGATTATTGAAAATGAAATAATAAATTATTCTCATCCCGATGAGAGCATGAAGGTTTTACACGAAAAGAAGGCAACAGCAGAGGCATATGCTAATGCCAAATTCTCACATTTGAGTTGTTTGTGTTATGAACCGTCAAAATTGAAGGGAAAAAACTTGTAGGATGAATCAGAATCACTACAGTTTGTATCAATTAAGTTCTTTGGCTTGTTTTTGTGGTCTAAAAAGTTCAATTGATGTATTACGACAAAATTCGCCACCGTCATAGTAAAGTGCTTGCAGCTACAGGATTGGCTTATGTTGAGTTTGACATCAAGTACCATTGGATGAATATTACAGGCATTTTACTCTGAAAGGGAAAGTGTGTTAACGTACATTTCCCGTTCCTTATTCGTATGGAAACAGTGAAACAATCTTTCAATATCTATTTTTGAGTAAGCTTCCAAAATTGGCGTATTGACTAGCATGGTTCTTTCCCATACCTTCGT
>ENA-OOWN01001401-OOWN01001401.1-human-gut-metagenome-genome-assembly--contig:-NODE-1401-length-17787-cov-2.807354_pt1 | contig 17787 bp, 9 predicted proteins | sample MGYA00241406_ERZ501319 | MGnify/ENA primary metagenome ERZ501319 (study PRJEB25962, sample SAMEA2042734) | human gut metagenome | biome: human gut; feature: human-associated habitat; material: faeces... | reverse complement strand
AATACAAATAATCTTCAAAAATCCTTGGTTGTTTCAAAAACATTTCGTACCTTTGAGGGCAGCATTGCTAAAGCATCCTGATGAAGCTTTGATGGATGACATCGGGGAAATGTGGTCGTTAGAGTGCTCACCTAAGTATTATGTTGATTGTTGGATGAATATGATGCAAAATTTTATCTGAAATTCTGCCCAAATATTCAGAATAGCTTAAAATGAGCGATTTATGAGTGTTTTACCTCAATAGAGGTAATAATTTAGCAACGGTTCTAATTTCTGCAATGTGCATATGTTTGCTTGTCAAACAACTCTTGTCGTTTGCAAAAATATAACAATTTATTGGATACACAATAAAATGTATGTTTTTTAACGATTGATATTGATAAGTGAAAATTCTGTGGATGAACATCTCGGTTAATAAATCCTGAGATATTCATCACACAGAATTTGGGTATTGCATTTTAGAGGTTGATTTGAAAACCAATACTTTTCTAAAAACGATTAATCTCATCCTCAGCAGAACCGCTTCCGTTGTATTTATCTTTGAAACTATTGAAGTTGTAACTAATGGAAGCTATGATGCAGCGATTGAAGTTATTCACCTTTCTGTTCTGCACCACAAAATTAACCCTCTTTACATCGTTCAACTTCGAGCTATCAAACAAGTCCTCTGCTTTCAATGTTATCGTCAATTTCTTTTTAAGTAACTGTTTCTGTACCATCATATTGAATGACGAATAACCGTTTTGCTCGTAGATGCCATGATGTCCCTTAATGTTCCAAAAGAAATCACATCGAAAAAGCCAATCGTTCCTTAGTGCCACTACATTTTGGAAAGCGAAGAGACCGTATGGATGATTGTAGTCTAATTGCTCTCCATTATATGATAGCGTGAAATAAGGTTTATAGACACCCACCGTCAAAGTCGGTCGCCAACAACCAAAAAAAGGTGAAACAACACATTGCGCTCCTAGTTGCTGGAATTCCTTGGCATTGGTTGACATCCAAGTTACCGTTCCAGGTTTGCCGGATACAGCAACGACAGTCGGATGGATGTAATCCTTGATATACTGATAATCCAACTTGAAGTCGAATATGCTATAATTCACACTAAGTTCTGTATCATACACGTATTGCGGTTTCAGATAAATGTTGCCTTGCTCATAATGGTATTGATTGTTGTAGCTCACACTGTTGTTCAACTGACGAAACGAAGGACGGCTGACCCTGCTACTGAAATCAAGATTCATCCCCACTCTCCCAAACATAGTGGAAAGAGAAAGGGATGGAAGTAAGTCCGAATAATTGGTCTTGTTCTTTACTTCTCCTTGGTCTGTGTTGATGGCATGAATGTACTCATAGCGAAGCCCGATGCTTCCTTTCCATTTGGAGGCAGACAAGCGAAAAGTGGCAAATCCTGCATACTTGGTTTCCTTATTCTTGAATTGGTCATCGGCTATCTTCCCTTCTTCGTTTACAGACATACCCCATGAACTGATTTTACTGAAATCCGTTCCGAAATCAAGCCTATTATTCTTATTCATGTTCCAAGCAAACACCCCTTTGAGTGCAGTCGCACGATTTCGCTGGTCGTTTTGCATATGCGTGATTTCTGAGACAGCATCTATTCTACTTGTCTCGCTCACTTGTTGCTTATGTTTCAGTTGAGCATAAACATAGTCGGCATCCATGTTGAGCTGTAGGTTGTTTGTTAGTTTGCCGATATAATACAGATTGACATTGTGAAACCTTTCCTTTTCAGATTCTTCAGTCTTGTTGTCTGTAGATGTCAGCAGTTCGTCATTCTTGTACGTCTGCATATAGTCGAAAGGAGAGTCGAGCATCTTGTAATTGGAGATGCTTCCCAAATATCTTCCGCCGATAGTGTGATTCTTATTTATGGCATAATTCATACCAACATTATAGTCATGAGAGTGAGAGCGGTCGGAATATTCAGAAGCAGAAATCTCATGAAATGTATCTTGCTCGTAATTGAACTGGTTAACATCATATCTGATGTCACTTCTCGTATTGTCATATTGATATGCGAGGAATACATCCAAAGCTCCCTTGTGGATGTTGAGGTTGACCTCCTCGTTGTTAGACAAATTCTTATGTTTGGAGATTTCCGCACCCACAATACCAGAAAGTCCATCCAAGGAATGGTGTACGGTAGTGATGTTTATGACACTCCTTGTTTCTGAATCGTATTCTGCCCCAGGGTTTGTTATGAGCTGTACAGACTTCACATTAGTAGAAGAAAGGAGTGACAACCCTGAAGTATTAGTCTGCTTTCTTCCATCTATATAGATGACAGGCTCACCCTTACCAAACACCTCATACTTTCCATTTGTATAGAGCATCCCAGGAATATATTTGATTACATCTGTTGCCTTGCCAATATTTTTCAAATTGGAATTTTGAACGTCAAGCGTAAGTTTACCGTTTTCTCTTGATATGTATTTGCGATGCCCTTTAATCACAATTTTTTGCAGATTAATTGTAGCATCCTCCAAGGTTATGGCACCAACCTCACCGGTACGATATGCATTACAATAAGTTTTGTAGCCCACACAACTTACTTTCACAATCGCCTTTTTCACCTCGCAAGGAATTACGAACTGACCATCCTCATTTGTAACACCACCCGTGATAAAACTGGAATCACTAACATTGAGCAAAGCGACATTGGCGAAATCGACTGGTTGATGGTGAGTGTCTACAATGCGTCCCATCATTCTGTTAGAAGTCTTTTGAATACATTCTACAATGATAATATTATCCACTTGTTTCATCTTGATAGGGTAAAAACCTATCAAGTTCATGATGGCATCTGGAACACTTTCATTTTTGATGTTCTTTGTCACCTTGAAATCCTCCAACTCGTCATACACAAAGTTGATGACATACTTATCCTGTCGAGCATTCAAATCCTTCAATGCCGCAGAAAATGACACATTATTATATTGTCGAGTGATACGTTGGGCAGAAACGCCCATACTTATCACCGAAAGCAAAATCAAACTTTTCAGATATTTACTCATAGCCTATTCCCTGTTTTATAGTCCATATACTGTATATACAGTTGAGCCAAGCAAAAAACTAAGCAAAACAATAACTTTTTTCAAAATTTACAGAAAAAACATTCAACGACTCCTTGTCTTCCACAAAGCCATAGGATGAAATTTGATTCTATTGACCATCTCTTTATCCTCGAACAGCAGATTTAGACAGCAAAGGCCTGTCATGGAAATAGTTGAGATCTCCACCAATCGCATCACCTTTTCGAGGTTGTCGCGAATAAAGCTTTGCTCCTTGGCGATGATGTCAAGAGCTTGTTTGTTATATGAGTTCATATTCTTCCTTCGATGTTAGTTCTTGCGGCACATACATGCGCCATTTATTTACAAATGTATCCGACTCTTCGTTGTTGGTCAACCACTTGACGCTTTTGGTTCCCTTGGCTCGGCACAGCTCCAAGAGGGATTCTGAGATGTTGGCTTGTTCCTTGATTCGCTCCAACAGATAGCCTGTCTTCTGGTACAGGAATGCCTTGTCGTACCTTGCGAGATAATCGATGAGCCTTTCCTCATTGAGCAAGACGATACCCTCCATGCAATGCAGCAATTCCTCAATACCCCCAGCTCGGTCGATACGGTCAAAGCAATCCAACAACGTACTCTCCACATCCGTTACTCGCACATAAGGGTTTCCCTTGGGTGTCATCATACCAACGATTTCCTTTGTTTGTCGGCAATAGGTATAATCCACATCGTCGAAAGAAAAGGGATTGAAGCGAGTCATGCTTTTCACAAAAACCTCATTGAAGGGTTGATGAGCCAATCCATGAAATTCCAATGCTGTGTGATAACTGATGCAAGCTGTAGGTGACAAGTGGCTTCCTATCTCATACTTGTCGCAAACAGGTAAACCAGATGCAATATCCTTCATGCAATAGGTATTGCGCCGTATAGCCACAATCCACCCTTGTTGCTTGTACCTAGCAAGCAACGCCTCCACCGCCTTCACCTTGTCTTTCAGAGCCTCAGAAAGTTCATCCAAAGTGAATATCCGCAGCTTGTATAATATACTTAATAGTTCTGTCATTGTTTCTAATTTTGCGCAAATATATGAAATCTAATTTATTTATGAGAAAAATCAGAAACTTTTTATGCTTTTTTATATGTTCTTTCCTTCTTAATTGCCCGACTGCGGAGGTTCGCCCAGTGGCTGGAGGCGCAAGATTTGTATATCTCAACTATCTGCATAGGATTATCCAACAGCCAAAGATGAATAAGTCTCTCGCAAATGCGAAAAAGCCTTTCCTTGATGGCTACCAGAACGCTTCTGAAATTACGTCACGACGTATCTTTTACTACGTCCGGACGTAACTTTTGCTGCGTCGGGACGTAACTTTTGCTGCGTCGGGACGTAGCAAATCCCTCAAAAACACCATTATTTTGCTGATTTTATGCCAAAAGTGGTAATAGGTGGCAATAAGGTGACAATAAAAACACCCCTTATTGCCACCCGTTATCCTCTAATAATCAAAGAGTTAATTATAAGTGTGGCAAATGTGACATTAAATTAGAAAAATATACACATGTAATACTACAGAATACTGATATAGCTCAGTCAGCTAACTCAAGTGACTCAATCAGCTGACGCAGATATCTCGACAAGCCGAAGGATACGTCTCCATTAGCCTACGGAGTCGTATCAGTAACCCGACGGAGTTATATCCGTAACCCAATGCTGTCATATTCTTAACCCCACGCAGCCATATCTATAGGCAAACGGAAGCACATCATTTATTTACCTCTTCACCTTCATGTATTCCGTAGGAGTCATGCCATACTCCTTGGAGAAGCATTTGGAGAAATAACTGCTGTTGGAAAAACCAACGGTATACATCACCTCGGAAACACTGAACTTGCCCTGGCTCAGGAGCTCGGCAGCACGGCTCATACGCATCTCACGGATATACTCTACAGGCGTACGGCCCGTTATCGCCTTCATCTTGCGATACAGCTGTTTGCCACCTATGCCTATCACATCCTGCAACATCGAAACATTGAAGTCAGAATCGATCATGTGCTTCTCTATCGCTTCATTGATCTCTTCGAGCAGACGCTTGTCTGACACATCCAACTCGCTGACATCTACTTCCTTCTTTTCCTCTTCAGAAGATTCAGAGCGTGCAGGAACTGGTTCTGAGGATGATGACTCAGGCTCAGATTCAGGCGAAGCGGATAAGCCAGTAGCAACAGCTGATGGCTCCTCTGGCATCTTCACATTCAGGTAGCGGACCATCAGAGCTGTCACCTCATCAAATGAATGATGAGCTACGGCAGCCTTCAAATCTTCCGTCAGACGGTTGAAGAAGTCAATACGCATCTGTACCTGCTCCAACACCTCAGCCTTCTGCTTCTGGGCATCAGCCAGTTCCTTGCGCAGAAAATACCAGCTTACCAGCCATGCCACAAACACGATGAGTGCCGTGATATAGAAGAGCTTGCACCAGAAGGAGAGATACCAAGGCGGCAGGACGGAGATGTCGAGCGAATAAACCTCGGCAGCTATCTTGCCTTCACCATCCACGGCATGAACCGTAAGATGATAATCGCCATACGACAAACCATTGTAGGTGATATCGATATTGCCTGAGTTCAGATAATGCCAGTCGTGATCACTGCCTTCGAGTTTGTAAGCATAAACGGCTGAAGGATGATCAGCAAAAGGAAGGTCGGTGAGCTGCAGGGTGAAGTTGTTCTCATCACTCTTCAGTTTCAGGATTTCTCCACGCTCCTCACAAGCCTGTCCGTTTACGATGATTCCTGCCAGCATCAGGCGGGTAAACTGCTTAGGCTTCTGTGCTACATCGGAACTGATTGCCACATAGCCGTCATTGCCGCCCATCATTACCTCATGAGTCTGTCTGCTGTAACAGATGTTGAGCGGCACAACAGAAGGAATCATGAAGCGCTGGCTCTCGCCCTCAGGATTGATTACGCAGCATTCATTGCCCGATACCACCCATATCTTGCCTTCCACATCGCACATGGTACTTACCTTGCCACCAATCTGCCATGTCTTGGAAGAAAAGCTGTTACCCAGCACAGTACCGGCTACATAATAACAGGTTACCGAATTGTTATCACCCATCCAGATATTGCCCTTGCTGTCTGCCATCAGATAGTTGACAACATCTGAGTTAGCTACCTGCACCACCTTCATATCGTTCGGATTGATGCAGTCGAGACGGGTATAGGTAGAAACCCAAATCCTACCCTTTCCATCCATCACCATCTGACCTACATGCAGACCAGAGAGCGCATTCTTTCCCTTGTCCGAGTAATGCCAGTCGGCTATGGTCTTGCCGCTCAGAAGAGCCGCCTTATCCATCACGAAGACACCGCCCTGATAAGAACCCATCCATATTCTGCCCTTCTTGTCCTGGAGAATATCGTAAGCCCAGGCAGTAGAATACTTGCCACTCTTATCGTAGACGATGAAGTTGCGCATCTGACGGGAACTGCGGTCATAGAAGTTGATGCCATGGTCGGTGCAGATCCATACATCGCCGTCATGGTCTTCATAAATCTTGCGTACACGGTTATGACTCAGCGGGAAGGCAGAGCTGTTCTGCTTGTACCATGCCACATTCTGATAGCCTTCAGCATTCCGGGTGAAATGAATCAGACCGTTGGTACCGCCCATCCACCATTCGCCGTTACGGGTCTGGAGCATGGCATGGAGACAGTTGCCCTCACCCGACATCGTAATCTTATCGAGCGATACATAGCGGTAATAGGTATGGGTAGTGAGACGGGAGAGTCCATTGTCAGTACCCACCCATACATTCTGCCATTTATCTACAAAGCAAGCCCAGACGATGTTGTTAGGAATAGAAGTATCATCGCGGGAATCGTGGATATAATGGGTGATGGCATTGGAGAGTGCCATCTGATAGAGTCCGTTATCTGTTCCGATATAGAGATTGCCGGCAGCATCTGTAGAAAGACATTTGATGGAATTGCCGTTCAGAGCAGGAATCTGTGAGAAGTTCCTGAGTTGCAGATCGGCACAATAGAGAGCGCCCTCAGTACCAATCCAGTAGCATCGGCGCTTGGCATCATAGGCGAGCGCATTGACCAGCGGCTGTTCTCCGGCACGGAGCGGAATCAGTCTGCTGCCGAGATGCAGACCAGCGAGCGAACCTACGAGCAAGCCTCGCGGAGTAGAGAGCAAGGCATAGACATCGCCACCGAAGTCAGTCTTACCGCCCTTGATATCGAGCACACGGAGTTCCTTCAGCTGCTTGCGCTTCGCCTTATCGGCAAAAGCCTTCATGGCTGGTGTTTCGGCATATTGATAAGATTGCGTATCGAATTTCAGGATGCCGTTGCCAGTAGCCAGATAGAGCATTCTGCCCTCGAAACCGAGCGCATTGACACGCGTATTGCTAAATGTATGTTCCTGAAAATGGCGGTAGCCATGATAACCATCATAGCTGTAAAGACCATTGTCGGTTCCGAGCCATATCATCCCATCACTGTTCTGGGTAATGGCACAAACGGACTGAGCACCTTCAAGGGAGGTGTTAACGAAACGCTGCGCATGGATGGCGAGCGAAACAAAGAGCATAGCAATTGCCATGCTGATGCGAGATATAGGTTCTTTTGACTTTTTCATGTGTGCAAATTTACACAATATTCATGATAACGCCAAAAAATATCGGAGAAAATTTATAAAAAAAAGAAGAGGGAGTGTCATAAGTATCATGCCAAGAGTATAAATAAGGCACGGATTATGAGTGTAATCCGTGCCTATCATCTTATATTGCCTGGAGCGTAATCGACTTTTCGATATTTCGCTTGCTGTCTTTTACCTTCAGGATGATGTCGCCCTTCTGCTTGCTGCTCTGTACGATGACTACGAGCTTGCCGGAGAAGAGTTTCATCTGTGGCTGGGTGAACGGTTCGAGCGATGTGGCATCGCCATTGCAGGCTGCCTTGAAAGTGCCGGCACCACTCACCTCGAAGGTCAGTTCGTCATCGGCAAGCGGACATTCATTGCCGTCCTTATCCAGCAGACTCACGGTGATGAAGGCAAGGTCGTTGCCATCGGCATTCAGAATTACATTGTGTTCATCGGTACAGCCTTCTACCATGCAGGCAATAGGCTCATGATCAGGTGTTTCTACGCTGAACTTCATCTGTGCAGGCTCGCCGGCGGTACGTTTCACGTCCTCGCCAACCTTTTCGCCATACTGGTTATAGGTAACCACGCGAATCTCACCCGGTTCATACTTCACATTGTTCCAGCGCAGACGGTAGCGGTCGAGGCGGCTTGACTTGTCCTTGCGAACCCTGCCCTGACTCTTGCCGTTGACGAAGAGTTCGCCTTCCACACCATCGGTGTAGCAGTATACAGGGGTAACCTGTCCTTCCCTGCCCTTCCAGTTCCAGTGAGGAAGAAGATGGGTGGTATGCTGCTGCTCGTTCCAGCGGGCACGATACATATAGTAGCGGTCCTTAGGAAGTCCGGCAAGGTCGCAGATACCGAAGTAGCTGCTGCGGCTTGGCCAGTAGGTATCGTAAGGAGTAGGCTCGCCCAGATAGTCGTAACCGGTCCATACAAACTCACCGATTACCCAACTGCAGTCATCCTGCATCTTCCAGTCATCATCAGGAAGATTGCTCCAGGAACAGTATTCGGTATCATAGCTTGAGCACTGACCATCAGGATAGGTAGCCTTATCACTTACCACTACCGGGAACTTGTATACGCCACGGGAGCTGACCGTAGAGGCGGTTTCAGAACCGAGGAGGAATCCCTGAGGCAACTGCTCTATATTCTTAAAATATTTATGTACGCGATAATTGAAGCCCGGTACATCCATTACCTGGGCAAATCCGCTCTTCAAGGCATCCTCAGCCTTGTCCATACCCTGGGTAACAGGACGGGAAGGGTCGTACTGATGACAGATATCCTGCAGATGCTTGGCTATCTCCATACCCTCCTTGCTCCACTGTTCAGGAATCTCGTTACCGATGCTCCACATCACGATGCTAGGATGGTTGCGGTGGTGCTTTACCAGATTGGTGATATCTTTATCGCTCCACTCCTTGAAGAACTTGGCATAGCCATTCTTGCATTTAGGATAAATCCACATATCGAAACTCTCTGCCATTACCATCATACCAAGGGAATCGCAGAGTTCCATCTGCATGGTAGAAGGCATGTTGTGGGCAGTACGGATAGCGTCGCAACCCATCTGCTTCATCATCTTGATCTGACGGATAAGGGCTGCCTTATTCTCTGCAGCGCCCAATGGACCGAGGTCGTGGTGCAGACAGACACCCTTCAGTTTGCGGGTAATGCCATTGAGCTGGAAACCATTATTCTTGGATACGGCAATGGTACGGATACCGGTCTTCAGGGTCTGCACATCAGCCACCTTCTTTCCTTCATATCGGGTAAGCTTTACCTGATAGAGGTAAGGAGATTCCGGAGACCAGAGCTGAGGATTCGCCACCTTCAGAGTAGTCTTGATTTCAGGATTGGCACCTGTGACGGTCTGCTCGGCAACCTTCTTGCCAGCCTCATCCAACAGGGCGATGACGGTCTTGCCCGACTTACCAATCTTTCCTTCCAGCAGCGCATTTACTTCTACTTCAGCTTCCTGCTTATCAGCCTTCAGGGTACGCACGAAGGTATCCCAGGTAGAGAAGTTTTCGTTGCCATAGAGCTCTACGGAAACCGGACGGTAAAGACCGCCTCCCGGATACCATCGGCTGCTCTCCTCTACATTATTAAGATGTACCTCGATGAGATTACTCTTACCAAACTGGATGAAAGGTGTGATGTCGATGCGGAAGGCATTGTAGCCGTAAGCCCATCTGCCTGCCTCCTTGCCATTGACGCTGACAACAGGCTGGCTCATGGCACCGTCGAAGACGAGTACGGCACGCTTATAGCCCTTAGGAGCCGTCCAGTTCATCTTATACATACCCTCACCTATCCAAGGCAGCGCACCAGAACGTCCCGATTTCTCGGTCTTTTCGGTTTCGCCATTCTGCTCGATGGCCACCATCTGCAGGTCCCATTTCTTATCAAAAGGACCCGAGATAGCCCAATCGTGCGGAACAGCTACCTGCTGCCACGCCTTGCCATCACGGGAGAAGTCCCATGATGGCAGGTTTATTATTTTTCGGCTCTGCGCCTGGCACAGCGTAGTGAGTGCCAGGGCAAGAGTCATGAAAGTAATGCTTCTCTTGATCATATTGCTATTTAATATTTTTATATGCATCGAATACGGCAGTTGGTTTGCCGCTGTTGTCGAAGGCTCCCTTGGTATATGCAGACCAACCCAGAGTGACATAGTTGGCTGGTTTCCAGTTGTTGTAAACTTCCGGTTCCCAATAGAAGATACCCTCGCAGGTAGAGATTGCCTTGCAGCCATCCACCATCTTCTTCATCATTGGCGCAGCCTGGTCAGAGCCCCACCACATACCGATTTCAGAGATGATGACATGGCAGTTGTACTGTTCTGATAATGTCTTAATATTATTCAGACAATTGGTGGTTAAATCCTGCCAATTGTTATCTTCTGGATAAAGTGACATACCGATGACATCCCATTTTCCACCCTTCTTCTTCAATTCACCAAAGAGCCAGGTATAACGGTCGAGGTTATGACCCTCATCCACGTGCACGATGACTTTAGCTTGTGGATAAACCGCTTTAACAGCATCATAACCGGCGTTGATATAAGCAGCAAAGTTGTCTGCATTCTTAGATACCTGACCGGTTACAGCCTCATCGCTATTCCAGAGCATACCGTCGCGGGTTTCATTACCCACCTGTACCCACTCTACGTTGGTTACACCTCTATCCTTCAAGGCTTTCAACACATCCTTTGTATGATCAGCCACAGCCTGTTTCATCTGTTCGGCAGTATAGCCCTGCCATGCAGCAGGAACAGTTTGGTGAGCCGGGTCAGCCCAGGAATCAGAATAGTGGAAGTCAATCATCAGACGGAAGCCGAGCTGCTGAGCTCGCCAAGCCTTGGCGATGACATCATCCTTGCCACACCAGCCACCTTCCGGATTTACCCAGACACGCAGACGGATAGAATTGGTTCCCTCTTCGCGAAGGAGCTTCATACATTCTGTAGCCTTGCCATTCTGATTATAGAATTTCACACCATCCTTCTCCATCTCTGTGAGCCAACTTACATCGGCTCCCTTGGCGAAGCCACTCATATCGTATGTCTTCTCCTTTTCGGGAGTGGTATTATCATCATTGCTGCAACTCGTGCCCGTGATAGAAAACAAGAGTGCTGAAGCCAGCAATATGGCTTTTCCAAATATATTCTTCATTGCTATTTTTCTTATTAATTATTCATATTTCCATGTCATGGTGTTGAGGTCAACTGTAATCTTTGCCGATTCCATGCTTTTAGCATCATCATTAAACCAGATGTCCCAACCTTGGCGATTGCTATCATCTTCCTCCTTATAAAGAGAGAATTGGCTGTTAGGAACAGAACCATAACATACTCGTTTGTCATCTATATCATCTCCTATAAAATAGAAACGCATATCATATAGATTCGACAAATCGTAGGTACACGTATATACGCCTTCACTCACCTTGGTAAAGGTTGCATACAAAGTACTGCCATCTTTCGAGAACATACCGATAGTATTACTGATGGTTGGTTTCGGAGTTGTCTGATCTCCCGATACGATAGAATAAGTCAAATCACTCTTATCTCCAACCTTCACGGTTATGGTATAAGTACCCGCCGTAGGTATATTCACGCTACCAGCGTTCTCTGAATCTGTCATCTTGCCATCAGCCAAAGTATAGTTCATGGTCTTCACCACAGCTGCAGCATCTTCTGTACCTGTAGCCTTGCTGTACTCTGCACCTGTTGCTACGATGCTGACTGGAGTATTATCGGCTGTAGTTGTAATGACCTTGGTCCAAGCATAGTTAGGCGCATCATAAGTCATGTCCTCACCATTCAGTTGGAAAGATTTGAGGAGAGTTGGCTTAAATTCCTTAGCCTTTGTATCAATAACAGCATAATAGATACCAGCCTGACCTGGGAACCAGAAACTCCATGCTGACTCGGTATTATCCATTTCGTACACATGACCATCCTGTCCTACATTACCCCAAATGGTACCATCGTTTTCCTTACCCCAGAAGTTGAGCCAAGAAGATACATTCATGTAGCCAGAATAAATACCATCAGAGTTTGGAGAATAGAGATAGGTAAGGGTTTGTTCCTTAGTATCCTTATCCAAAATATTGATGTAGCTCATATCAATGAGGTATGGAGTAACCTTTACCTGGCAGACATTGCTGTAAGCGGCATCAAGATTGTTACCCATCTGACTCTTGATACGGAAATAAAGAGGTGAACTCACATCAGGAGACAAGCCGAGATCCTTGGCTGCAGCATTGAGGTCTGCACCGGTGAAAGCCTTGGAAAGGTCGGTTACGGTGTATTCCTTTTCTGAAGTAAAGTTCTCTGAGGCTGATACCTGCAGATAAGTTTTCAGCACTCCACTGCCCGCAGGCTTGGTTTCATCGCTCGAAAGCAAGGTAGGATTCTGCCAAGCCAACGAGAGGACAACGTCCTTACTTTTATCGACAGACAGCACCACATCGGATGCCGATGCCATCAAATCGGATGCCTCGAAGCCATCCAGGTATATCTTGTCGCCACTCTCGTCGCAACTCACCAGGGCGGTGAGTGCGCAGAGAAGCATCATCAGGTTTCTAAATATCTTTTTCATTCTTTTATCCTATTAATAGTTGTCGTTATGAAGATTTGGATTTGCGGTAAGCTCGGTGTTAGGAATTGGATAGATGTTGTACTTGCTATCCACTGCCTGTCCATCGTGGACACCACCCTTCCACTGCCAGATGTACTTATTAGTAGTAAACTGACCATAGCGAATCAGGTCGGTACGGCGATAACCTTCATGATAGAGCTCACGGGCACGCTCATCGAGGATGAACTGGAGGAAGGCATCGTCATCAGCAAAGTTGCTTGACCATACTTGTCCTTTACCTTTTCCATAAGCACGCTCACGTACCTTATTAATCCAATAGATAGCACCCTGCTTGCGGGAATCACTTTCAGCATCGCTACCACCAGCCCAGTCGTCCCATTCTTTCTTGTCTTTAACAGTACGAACCACGCACTCGGCATACATCAGATAGACATCAGCCAAACGGAAGAGAGGGAAATCGGTTTCTACACCTGCATCAGCAGTATTAGATGCAGTGGTTTTATCATCCTTCTGGTTGCTCCATTTCTCAGAAAGATAGCCGGCGGTTTCATCGGTCATGCTGGTTACATCCTTGCTCTGGCCATTGGTAAAGAACTTGCAACGCTTGTCGCCACTGCCGTCGATATCGGTCTGGGTAAACTTATCCACGAACTCAGGACGAAGACGGAATTCGCTCCAGCCGGCAGTAACACCATAATCGGCTACATTCTGGTTGGCATTCGACATACTTACCTGTCCACAAACCAGATAGGTAGAAGAACCCCAGCTTACAGTATGCTCAGCACTTACCGGCAAGGCGAAGATAATTTCGTTGGTACGCTTGTCGTTATCAGCATTGAAGAGTTTGCTGTAATTATCTTCCAGGGAGTAGCCCATGCTCATCACCTTATCGCAAGCCTCCTTGCACTCAGTATACTTAGGCACACCAGTATAAACCTCGCTGTTTAGATAAAGCTTGGCAAGCAAGGTATAGGCAGCACCCTGAGAAGCCTGACCGTAAGGACAGGTAGAAGCAGGAAGCATATCACCTACACAATCCTTCAACTCGCTCTCAATATAATCGAATGTCTGCTGAGGAGTATAACGAGGAGGAATGTAGCTGCCAACAGGGTCATTCTCTGTCACCATCGGAATGTTGCGATAGAAATCGAGGGCATGGTAATAGAACAGAGCGCGCATAAAACGGACTTCTGCCTTATACTCCTTCATCTTCTCAGCATCAGCACCCGAGAAATTGGCACTGTTGGCATTGCGCAGGAACTCGTTGCAGAGGGCGATGTTGTAGTAGATACGATAATACATATCTGATACCCACGCATCGTTGGCATCCCATGAAAGATAGGTCAGGCCGGTGGTCTGCTCACCTGTAAGCCAGGTAGAGGCAAATTCATCGGTACCACACTCCTGCATATTGATAAACATACGCATGTAGTCGAAACCTGCTCCTTTGTTCAATACGGATTCCATATCCTTATTATCGCCGCCCTTGCCCTGACCACTGGTCACCATGGCAGCGTAAATCTTGCCCAGCACTGCCTCATAATTGGCAAGCGAGGTATAAACATCCTTAGAGGTTGTCTCTGTATGAGGATATTGGTCGAGATCGGAAACACAGCTGGTTGTGCCTGTCAGCACCGCTGTTCCCATCATCATACTATATAATATATTCTTAAGTTTCATTGTTATCTGTTTTGATTGTTAGAACTGAAGTCCGAGGCTTACTGAGTAAGTGCGAGGACGTGGATAGAATGAATTGTCCATTCCGTTTGGCACCTCAGGATCTGTACCTGAGTAACCGGTGATGGTGAATACATTCTGTACCATCGCAGATACGGTAAGTGAAGCCCACTTGTTGATCTTACCTACGTTGTAACTCAAACTCAGGTTGTCGAGTTTCAGGAACGAAGCATTCTCTACGTAGTAATCAGAGAGATACTGACGGGTCTTGAAACCTGTCTTCAGGAAGCTGGTGTTGAGGTTGTTGAGCTGTGAGTTGTTGTAACTTACTGTCTCGAAAGCACCTGTACTCATACCCATGCCGTTGTATACATAGTTGTCGATGTTGGCACGGAAACTCATACCGAGTGTCAGCTGCTTGTATCTCAAGGATGTGCTCAAGCCCATGATGTATTTAGGGGCTGGAGAATGATAGCGGTAGAGATCAGACTCATTGATTTCGCCATCGTTGTTGAGATCAGCATAAGCACCCTCGATTGGCTTGCCTGTCTTAGAGTCGTAGAGCTGATGATATACATAGAACATGTATGGCTCATATCCCTCTGAGAGTACCTGGAACTGGTAAGCATCGATAGATGGACCTACCTTCACGTTGGTCTGGCTTCCACCCTTTATCAATGAAAGGTTCTTCACCTTCATGTTCTGCCAGGTAAAGTTGTAGCTCAGATTCCACTCCCAGTCCTTGGTCTGGATAGGGGTTGCATTCAGAGAAACCTCAATACCCTTGCTGTCCACATTACCTACGTTGGTAAGGATAGTCTTTGAGAAGTTGGTACCAGCTGCTGTTGGTACTGATGCCAACAGGTCCTTGGTCTTACGGGTATAGAAATCGATGGCACCACCGATACGACCATCCAGGAATCCGAAATCGAGACCGAAGTTCCAGGAGGTTGTAGTCTCCCACTTCAAGTCTGATACGTATGCCTCAGGACGGTAAGTATTGATATACTGTCCGTTGATGAATGCTTCGGCACCTGTCACGCTATATGTATAAACCGGCAGATAGTTGTAGTTGCCGATACCTTCCTGCTGACCGGTAACACCATAGCTGGCACGGAGTTTCAAGTTAGAAAGTACCTTCTGGTTCTTCAACCAAGGCTCTTCTGTCAAAGTCCAGCCCAAAGCAACAGATGGGAAAGTACCCCAACGGGTATCCTTAGAGAAACGGGAAGATGCGTCTCGACGAACGGTTGCCGTCAGGAGATACTTTCCATCGAATGAATAGTTGATACGTCCGTAATATGACAACATTACATGACGGTAATCTGATGCCTTTACGGTTGACAGGTTTGTGCCTGCCGCACTTTTGGTATAATAAAGAGGTGTAGTACTCTTCCAGTACTGGTAGTCGTAACCGGCTGTCAGATCTACATTACTCTTGATATCTTCGAAATACTTTGCATAGTTGGCATAGAGGGTAAGCAAGCGGTTCTCGTTCTTCTGAGGACCATACTTGTAATCGCTACCGCCCAAAGACTCATCCTTGTTGTAGCTCTGTGCTGCGTAGGCAGGAACATAGATGGTTCCGTCGCCCTTGGCATAGTCAGCACCCACGGTAGCATGGAGCTTGAGGTCTGGCAGGAAATGAACCTTGTAATCTACATCCATAGAACCGATGAAGCGGCTTACCTTACTCTTTGAATCATACAGATCAACCAGACCGCGAGGGTTTCTTACACCGGCATTCACTGGAACGCCATCAGCATCGAGTGCCTCGTTGTAACCACCATATTTGTCGTTGCCGGAATAAACCGGGATGGTTGGGTTGAATGTGGCAGCTGCCCATACGGCACCACCATTATTGAATGAGTTGTTATTGAGCGTTCCCTTGGCATTGATGGTCAACTTCAGGTGATCCTGGAAGAAGCTAGGAGTCAATACCACGTTACCTGTCCAGCGCTCTACATTGTCCTTGCGAACCAGACCGCTCTGGTTGTAATAGCCTACAGACACACGGAATGGCAACCACTTGTCGATGCTGCCGCTCACGCTGAGGTTATTATCTGTACCGAAGGCAGTACGGTAAACCTCATCATTCCAGTCGGTATTGGCTGTACCGAGCAATGATTTCTGATTAGCATCACCAAACTGGTTGATGACATTCACAAATTCATCACGGCTGAGCATATCTACCATCTGCGCACGGGTCTGCAAACTGTTGGTGGTATTGAAGTTCACCTTTACAGCACCCTGCTGTCCCTTCTTGGTAGTAATAATGATGACACCGTTAGATGCACGGGAACCATAGATGGCTGTAGAAGAAGCATCCTTCAATACAGTCATGCTCTCGATATCAGAAGGGTTGATCATACTGAGGAAGTTGCTGCTGTTTCCCGAGATACCACCCTGCTCCAATGGCACACCATCGAGCACGATAAGAGGGTCGTTGCTGGCATTCAGAGATGCACCACCACGCACACGGATGGTACTACCGGCAGAGGCAGAACCACTGTTGGACATAATCTGTACACCCGAAACCTTACCGTTGATCAACTGTTCTGGAGAAGAAACGAGACCTTTGTTAAAGTCTTTCGATTTCACGGTAGCTACGGAACCAGTCAGGTCACTCTTTCTTGCCGTACCATATCCGATGACCACGACATCAGCCAGCGCCTTGCTGTCGGATTCGAGTTTCACCTTCATATTGTCTGAGACAGAAAGTACCTTATCAATATAACCGATATAAGATACCTTGATCTTCTTGGCTGAAGAAGATACCTGAAGACTGAAGTTACCGTCAAAATCAGTAACTGTACCGCCCTTTTCGCCTTCCACCATGACAGTGGCGCCAATCAGAGCCTCACCATTCTGCGCATCAGTCACCTCACCTTTGATGGTTCTTGTCTGCGCCAAGAGTTGCAGACATCCGATGACGAACAATGCCACGAGAAGCAAACTTCTCTTTGCTAAATTCTGGATTGCTTTCATTGTTTTACTTTTAGGTTGCGTTTTACGTTTAAAATTGTTTTCTGTTGCAAAAGTAGAGAAAAAAGAAGAAAACAGCAGATAGATTTAAGACAAAAATAAAGAAAAAACGGACAAAAGCAAATATTTATCTAGCTTTTGTCCGTTTTTTCATTAAAGAGGCAGGAATCTTTAAATCAGTTCTATACCTTTACTCTTTTTAAAAAGGGCATAAAAAAAGACTGAATCCTGTTACGAAGATTCAGTCTCATAAAGAAGTGGTACCACCAGGAATCGAACCGGGGACACAAGGATTTTCAGTCCTTTGCTC
>ENA-OOWN01001399-OOWN01001399.1-human-gut-metagenome-genome-assembly--contig:-NODE-1399-length-17798-cov-6.010765_pt1 | contig 17798 bp, 10 predicted proteins | sample MGYA00241406_ERZ501319 | MGnify/ENA primary metagenome ERZ501319 (study PRJEB25962, sample SAMEA2042734) | human gut metagenome | biome: human gut; feature: human-associated habitat; material: faeces... | reverse complement strand
TTGCCTATCATTCAAAGGATAGATTGGGCTGAAAAATCGGTTACTCTTTAGGAAATTCTTGTTCTATCCGTTGAACTACAGAGCCTCAACTGATAATCAGCGGAATATGTAGAATATTTATAGAACTTCTACACTATTTTTACACGACGCAAGCTGATTACGGATGCAAAGATAATGTATTCTGCCGATTTTCCGAAAAAAGTTTTGTTAATCCGATTAACTTTCCGAAATTTGCTGCCTATGTAAACGGAATAGTAATCCTCAAATAATCTATAGTAATTCGTAAGTTATGGCAAACGACATGATGGTCAAAGAACTGGAGCAAGTGGTAGTCCGCTTCTCCGGAGACTCCGGCGATGGTATGCAGCTCGCCGGCAACATCTTTTCAACAGTTTCGGCTACCGTGGGCAATGATATCAGTACATTCCCCGACTATCCGGCAGATATCCGCGCCCCACAAGGCTCACTTACCGGTGTTTCCGGTTTTCAGGTACATATCGGTGCAGAGAAAGTCTATACCCCGGGTGACAAATGCGACGTATTGGTAGCGATGAACGCCGCTGCACTGAAAACCCAATATAAGTTTGCTAAATCCACTGCTTGTATCATCATCGATACAGATGCTTTCCAGAAGTCAGACTTGGAAAAGGCCGCTTTCAAGACCGATAACCCGATAGAGGAAATGGGTATTAAGCAGGATGTCATCGCCGCCCCCATCTCGAAGATGGTGAAAGACTGCCTTGCCGACACCGGAATGGACAACAAGTCCATGCTGAAATGCCGCAATATGTTTGCAGTAGGCCTGGTATGCTGGCTGTTCAACCGCGATCTGAAAATAGCCGAAGATTTCATCCGCGAGAAATTCGCCAAAAAGCCCGAAATTGCCGGGGCAAATATCAAGGTCATCCATGCAGGATATGACTACGGACACAACACCCATGCTTCCGTAGCCCATACATATAAGATTGAAAGTAAGACTACCGTTCCCGGCAGATACATGGATATCACGGGGAACAAAGCAACTGCTTACGGTTTCATCGCCGCAGCTGAAAAGGCTGGCTTGAAGCTGTTCCTCGGCTCCTATCCCATTACTCCGGCAACCGATGTACTGCACGAACTCTCCAAGCACAAGTCTCTGGGCGTGATGACCGTGCAATGCGAAGACGAGATTTCCGGTTGCGCCACTTCTATCGGCGCCGCTTTTGCAGGTGCGCTGGCTGTGACCTCCACTTCCGGTCCCGGTGTCTGCCTGAAATCGGAAGCTATGAACCTGGCAGTCATTACAGAACTTCCGCTGGTTGTGCTCGACGTGCAACGTGGCGGTCCTTCTACCGGTCTGCCCACCAAGTCAGAGCAGACAGACTTGTTGCAGGCATTGTTCGGCCGCAACGGTGAAAGCCCAATGCCCGTCATCGCCGCCTCTTCACCCACAAGCTGTTTCGATGCAGCCTACATGGCAAGCAAAATTGCACTGGAGCACATGACCCCGGTCGTATTGCTGACCGACGGCTTTGTTGCCAATGGCTCCGGCGCCTGGAAGCTGCCCAAACTGGCAGACTATCCCGCCATCACCCCTCCCTACGTGACTCCCGAAATGAAGGACAACTATACTCCGTACAAACGCAATCCCGAAACGGGTGTCCGCTACTGGGCCATTCCCGGACAAGAGGGCTATATGCACATCCTCGGCGGTCTGGAGAAGGACAGCAATACCGGTGCCATCTCCACCGACCCGGAAAACCACAACCTGATGTGCCGTCTGCGTGCCGAGAAGGTTGCCAAAATCCCCGTACCCGATGTAGAAGTGCAAGGTTGCGCAGACGATGCCGACCTGCTGATTGTCGGTTTCGGCGGTACATACGGCCACTTGTATTCGGCCATGGAAGAGATGAACAAGGCAGGCAAGAAGGTTGCCCTCGCCCACTTTACTTATCTAAACCCACTCCCCAAGAACACGGAAGCTGTTCTGAAGAAGTACAAGAAGGTGGTAGTTGCCGAACAGAACCTCGGACAATTTGCCGGTTATCTACGTATGAAGATAGACAACTTCACCCCGTACCAGTTCAACGAAGTCAAAGGACAACCGTTCGTCGTTGCCGAGCTGGTGGCAGCGTTCAATAAATTAATTGACAATTGACTGTTGACTATTGATAATAACCATGCGTAATATGCGGATTATCAATGACCAACCACCAATTATCAACTATCAATTATCAACTATCAATTTAAAAAGATTATGTGCGAATATACAGCAAAAGACTATAAAAAAGGACAACCTCGTTGGTGTCCGGGTTGTGGTGACCACTTCTTTCTGGCCTCACTGCACAAAGCAATGGCAGAAATCGGCAAAGCTCCTTGGGAGAATGCCGTCATCTCAGGTATCGGCTGCTCCAGCCGTCTGCCCTATTACATGAATACGTATGCGATGCAGACCATCCACGGACGTGCTGCTGCCATCTCTACAGGTGCCAAGGTTGCCAATCCCAACTTGACGGTATGGCAAATCTCCGGCGACGGTGACGGTCTGGCCATCGGCGGTAATCACTTCATCCACGCCGTACGCCGTAACATCGACTTGAACATGATTCTGCTGAACAACCGCATCTACGGTCTGACCAAAGGGCAATATTCTCCGACCTCTCCACGTGGTTTCGTCAGCAAGTCGTCTCCCTACGGTACGGTAGAAGATCCATTCCACCCGGCAGAGCTTTGCTTCGGTGCCCGCGGCCGTTTCTTTGCCCGCGCGGTAGCTACCGATGCTCCGGGGACAGTGGAAATATTGAAGGCAGCCATGGCTCACAAAGGGGCTTCCGTTTGCGAGATTCTGCAAAACTGCGTTATCTTCAATAACGGTACGCATGACTCCGTAGCCAAAAAGGAAGACCGCGCCAAGAACGCCATCTACTTGAAACACGGCGAACCGATGCTCTTCGGCGAGAACAACGAATACGGACTGATGCAGGAAGGCTTTGGTCTAAAAGTCGTGAAACTCGGTGAGAACGGCATTACAGAGAAGGATATCCTCATCCACGATGCCCACTGCATGGACAACACCCTGCAACTGAAGCTTGCCCTGATGGAAGGTCCCGACTTCCCGATTGCACTCGGTGTTATCCGCGATGTGGAAGCTCCTACTTACGACGATGCTGTTCATGAACAAATCGAAGAGGTGTCTGCCAAGAAGAAGTATCACAACTTCGAGGAGTTATTGATGACGAATGATACGTGGGAAGTAAAATAAACCACTAAGATTTATTAATATCATGTTTGCACGAAACAAATAAGGTGCAAACATGATATTAATTTCCTAAAAGTAAGAGTACCTCCCTATCCTTTCTCTCCCAAACATAGATACTTATTACGCCAAACATGCAGTTCTTCCATCAAGAATAACTATATTTGCCACAGTAACCATAGTAGTCACATTTTGAAAGTAATTCTCTGATTTATACTGGCTTAATATCAATCTCACAAACCGCAGGCTGATAGCTCTTTCGTTCGAGTAATCCTTCCCGGATAAAGGTCAAAAACACTCCCACCCTGAAAAAAAATGCAACCACTGCAACTGCACCAGATTTTATTGTAGTGATAGAGCATACCTCCGATGAACAAGGCTACCAATAAGGGTCGACAACAAGACTTCAAGGGAAGAGAGGGAAATTGTGGAATACCTACTGTGGATTTTTTCCACATCTCCACACCACAAACACCCGAACTTCCCTTTTTCCCGATAGAAAATAAGCAATTGATTATCAACATTATTCATCCTTAAAAGGATAGTCTGCCTTTCGTTTGGCATACCTCTTGCTAAAATATCCGCCGAAAGGACGTAACATTTATAATAAGATAAATCAATTATTTTTCAGTAGTATGAAAATCAGGATGAGAAAACGGTGTGACATTCCACATTCAGCGTCGCACTTCCAAAAAAGTTTGATTATTGCAAGTTGGTTATTAACATTTCTTTTCACCGGAACAGCCTTTGCACAAGAGAACCGAACCATTACAGGCATTGTAAGAGATGTAACGGGAGAACCGCTTATCGGTGCCAGCGTCATACAGAAAGGCACCAACAACGGCGTCATTACCGATGTGGACGGCAACTTCACACTGACCGTTCCTGCAGATGCAACACTCTCTATCGCTTACATGGGCTATGCTACCCGGGAGATAAACCTGGCAAAACGAAAAAAGCAAGGCGACCTGAAGATTACACTCAGCGAAGATACCCAGCAACTGAAAGAAGTCGTAGTAACGGCAATGGGTATCAAAAAAGACACGAAACGTGTCGGCTATGCCATCAGTACCATCAGTGCAGACGAATTGGTAAAGGCAGGAGCACCCAACTTTGCCTCTGCCATGTACGGTAAAGCACCGGGAGTCCGCATCACACAGACACAAGGCGGTTCTGCCGGAGCTGTCTCCATCAACGTACGCGGACTGACTTCCATCACTGGAAATAACCAGCCACTCATCATTCTGGACGGTGTACCCATCCGCAACGGCGGCACGGGTAAAAGCACGGACTTCGCCGAATTTGGCAACGACGGACAAATCCGTTCCAATGGTCTGGTAGACATCAACCCAGAGGACATCGAGAGCCTCAGTATTCTGAAAGGAGCTTCCGCCACAGCTCTCTACGGCTCGGAGGCTGCAAACGGTGCGGTAGTCATCACTAGCAAGCGCGCCAAAAGCGGCAAGCTGACGGTGGACTTCAATGCCCAAGTCATGGCAAACTTACCGGCTTATCTACCAAAAGTACAGACCGTATACGGGCCGGGAACCTACAACACCGCATACAGCGATTATGAGAAACAGACGGGAGGCTTCTATCAGAGAACCCTAAACGGACAAAGCTACAAAAGCCTCCGTTCCACCACCTTGTCCTTCGGCCCGAAATACGACGGCAGCGAGGTACTTTACTGGGACGGGAAGATGCGCCCCTACCAGGCACTGACCGACAACCCGTGGAAAGAGTTGTTTCGCACCGGCTGGACCCAGACTTACAATCTCGCCATCTCACAAGGGACGGAAACCACCAGCAACCGCTTCTCCTACACATTCATGGACGAGATTCCCAATGCCCTGACCGGAAGCTTCACCAAACACAACTTCAAGCTGACCGGTTCGTATCAACTGGCGAAACCGCTGAAACTGGAATACTCCCTTAACTACATCGTACAGAATGTAGAAGACCGCCCGCAAACCTCGCTCAACCTATACAGCGGTTTCGGCAACATGTTCTCCACCTTCCTGGACATTCCCTATCTGAAACAAAGTTACGTCACCAGTCTGGGATACCGTAATACCTTTGTCGGAGGAAACGCCACGCTGACTCCTGAGGAATCATGGGCCTACGACCCCAGTTACGCCACCGGAGTGAACAACATGCTGTGGAATATGTACCATCACCATAGCGACGAGACAGAGAACCGGCTCATCGGTATGATTCGCCCCACCTGGCAGATAACCAACTGGCTGAGTCTGCGCGCCCAGGTTTCAACTGATATCACAGATGTGAAGCAAACACTGAAATATGAAAGCGAACAACCCAATTCCCTATACGACCCCAACGGTAGCTTCCAGTCCATCAACCGCCGTTACGACATTGTCTATGGAGATGTTATGTTGAACTTCAACTATAATATCAACCGCTTCGACATTGCCGCCACCGTAGGCTGGACCGGACGCTACGAAAATATGAACAATATGAGGGTCTCCACCAATGGCGGGCTTGTCACGGAAAACTGGTTCGACCTCAATGCCAGCCGCTACACGCCAAGCAGTACCCTGCAACGTATGGAACTACTGAAAACCGGATATATGGGTACACTGAGCCTGGGATGGGACAACTATCTATTCCTTGAACTGACCGGACGCCAGGAACGCTCGTCTACCCTAAAAGACCAGAGTTTTTTCTATCCTTCCGCCAATCTGAGTTTCCTCTTCACCCAAGCCTTCCACATGCCGTCATGGTGGAACTATGGAAAACTGCGCCTCTCATACGGTATCGTAGGAAATGCTCCTGAAACCTATACCGCCAATATCGTCTACGAGCAAGGTTCGGACAACGGATTCACCTGGAACACCATTCCCTCTTCATGGGGGAATGCAGATATCCATCCGGAAAAGAAGTACGAATACGAGATAGGTCTGGAAAGCAAGTTCTTAAACAACCGGTTGGGTATAGATGTATCTTACTACAACAACCGTGTAAAGGACCAGATACTCTCCACGCCGCAACCTTCCACATCAGGCGTAAAGAATGTGTTGATGAATGTGGGCGAGGTAGCCAACCACGGCTGGGATATATCAATCAGTGCCACTCCCATACTGACCAGAGATTTCCGCTGGAACCTGACAGCCAACTATGGTGTATATAAGAACAAAGTAGTGAAACTGACCGATGGAGTGCCCTATCTGGAAATACTCAACTCCGGAGGCAGCGGAATAAAAATACAAGCTGTGGAAGGCCAGCCAATGGGTGACATCTATGCACAGGTTCCCCAGGTGAACGAAAACGGTGAGTACCTCGTTTCCGATAAAGGTCTTTACCTCAACCAAACTGAATTGCAGAAAGTCGGCAACATCAATCCGGCAGGCGTAGGAGGTCTATTCAACTCTTTCTCCTACAAGAATGTATTCCTCGATTTCAGTATCGACTTCCGCATCGGAGGGGATGTCATCAACGAAATGAACCAATATGCCACCGCAGTGGGTCTGACACCCGAATCCCTGAAGTACCGTGATACGGAACACGGCGGACTATCCTATTACTATCCGGGCGACAACAATTCCAGCGGAATTCCGGTACAAGTAGACCCTTCCACGGGTGCCGGCCCCAACGGAGAGATAATCTACCACGACGGCATCATTCTTCCAGGTGTAGTGGCCTCCACTGGCGAAAGAAACACACGTATCATTCCGGCAGGCTATTACTACAACACCACCTATAATTGGGGAACGGAGGCCGAACAGCTGACATACCGCCATTCGGTATTCGACAATTCTTATGTCAAACTGCGTGAATTGACCATCGGCTACCAATTTCCCGAAAAGATGATCTCCAAACTGGGACTGGGCCGGCTGAGTGTGTCGGTCTTCGGACGTAATCTCTTCTACTTCTACAAAGCACTGAAAAACTACGATGCGGAGTCGTCCGTCGGAACATCCTGGGCCAACCAGGCTACCGTGGGAAGTTCTACCACAGCTACCCGCAGTTTCGGTGTTTCACTTCGTGCAAGTTTCTGACAAAACAACCATCCAAAAAACAACAAAGAGTATGAAAAAGACAAAGATATTATCTCTTGTTTCATTGGGAGCATTCCTCTTGACAACATCAGGCTGTACGGATTATGACTTCGACAGCAAATACGAAGACCCCTCCAAAGTAACCCAAGTCACCATCAGTAATCTGATGGTAGGAGTCTTCCAAAAAGTAAAGGACTATGATGTTTACGAATACAACCGGTTCTTCGGATTCGATTCACAGTTTACGGGCAAGTATGCACAAACCTTCGGCTACTCCAACACTACGGATATGTATACCCCCGGCTATATACCCGCTATTGACGGACAGTGGGACAATGTGTATTCGGCACTGGCCCAGTTCCGCAAGCTGGAATCTCTCTACGAGGAAGAAAGCGCGGCAGAACAAGCCCAGGACGAGGCATTCTATCTTGCCGCCAAAGTACAGTTGTACGATTTCTTTGCCGCCACAGTGGACGTTTTCGGGGATATGCCTTTCTCGGAAGCTTGTACGCTGCCGCTTACCAACGATGTAGGTAAATCGTATGCTCATTATGACAAGGCCGAGGATATTTATAAAACCATTCTTGACGAGCTCAAAGAAATTGCTCCGCGGTTCCGCTCCATCCCCACACCGAGGAACTTCAATACACAAGACTTTATCAACAACGGGGACATGGACAAATGGGAACGCTATGCAAACTCCTTGCGACTGCGCCTTGCCATGCGCGTAGCCGCGCAAGGAGACTTGCAGGCAGAAGGCCGTACCGCCATCAAGGAAATCCTGGAAAATCCGTCGGCCTATCCGTTGATAGAGGAACAAGAAAACAACATCCTCATTGTCAACCAGAAGTCTGGGCAACTGAACTTCACTGCAGGCCACGGACTGGGTGACTGGGTAACCAACCGACTCGCTTCGGGCGCCATCATCGACCGCATGCTGGGCCATGGCAACTACGATATGACCTGCAATGACCCACTGAGCGGCGTTTATGTGAAAGGAGAAGACGACCCGCGCATCCTACTCAACTTCAATCCCGTGAAGATTACCAACCAGAACACCGGTCAATTGGACGAACACCGTTATCTGGGCACAGACCTTACCGTGGCAGATGAGCTGACGGAATATTACAACTCGCAGGCACAAGACGAAGTCAATACCAGCAACACCGGTTTCTCACAAATCACGCAGAAAGGTTTCTTTTGGGAAAACGACAAATTCGACATGCTGATAATGGCCTCACCCGAAATCCATTTCCTGAAAGCGGAAGCCTATGAAATGGGGTATGGAGTGGCAAAGAATGAAGCGAAAGCGGAAGAAGAGTTCAAAAAGGCTGTCAGCCAGTCCATCACGCTTTACTACTATTACGATTCGGTAAGTACGGGTGAAAACGCACGCCGGTATGATGCCCCTACCGCCGAAGAAACCGCCTCTTTCGCCGCTGCCAAATGGAACAGCACGAAATATACAGACAAGATGGATGCCATCATTACCCAAAAGTGGCTGCATTTCGGTTTCCTAGCCAGTCGTGAGGCATGGAGTGATATCCGACGTACCGGCTATCCGTCCGGCCTGGCCTTCCCCGAAGTGGCCGGTACCATCACAAATGTGCCGAACCGCTGGAGATACCCGAATACGGAAGTCAACTACAATCCCTACTATAAAGAGGTGTCAGCCGAAGACACTTACTACCACAAACTGTTCTGGGCAAAATAAGGACTTTGTTCGCAAACCCATTTTGCCCGAAGAGTATATCATACTCACCACAGAATAACACGGATTAACACAGATTGCCTTAGGAGTTCTGATAATAAAGAGCTTTTAGCAGTGTTAATCCGTGTTATCCTGTGGTGAGTATGTATTTGCCCCCTCTGTTTCTTTTATTCCGAACAGTATCCCTCCTTTTTTAGAAATCTTAAGGATTTCCCGGTAGGGAGATTGCGGGAAACCACTGTCTTTAATGAACGACGGACAAACATCGCTTCCGCAAAAACTGAACTATAACATAACGGACTAAATGAAAAAGTATCCAAATGACTTGATTGGCGACATCATGAAAGCCTTCGGCAAATATGCCGACCGACCGGCATTCGTCATCGAAGACACGGCCTGCACTTATGGAGAGCTGGCAACTTGCGTACAGAAAATATCCTCCCTATTCAAGGACAGAGAAGACAAAATTATCGGCATCGTCGCAGAAAACAGACTGGAAACATACGCATCCATACTATCTGCACTGATTTGCGGAAAGACATACGTCATCCTCCATCCTTCCTACCCCAAACATAGGAACGACAGAATTGCCGACTCGGCAGGCATTCGCCTCGTGCTGCATACCGAGAATATCCATGTCTTGAACCTCGACACCCGGAATCTGGAACTGATATGTACCTCCGAAATAGAGCAGGCAGAGAACTCCGCCACGTTCCATGCCGCAGAAGACATCCTCCATACGGCAGAAGAGGAAAATGCCTACATCATCTTTACCTCCGGAAGCACGGGCGAACCCAAAGGAGTACCCATCTCCCGCCGTAACCTGAATGCTTTCTATACCGCCTACCACCGCCTCGGCTGGCAACTGGACGAGAACGACCGGATGCTGCAGATGTTCGAACTCACTTTTGACGTTTCCATCGTATCCTTTCTATATCCGCTGACGCTGGGTGCTTGCATATACACCGTTTCTCCGGAAGGCGTGAAATACATCAACGTAATTGAAACTCTGGAAAAATACGACCTGACCTTCGCTGCCGTGGCCCCTTCACTGCTCCAGCTGCTACGTCCCTATTTTCCGGAGATACACCTCCCCGCACTTAGATATCTAGTGGTTACTGCCGAGGCTTCTGACGCGGAGCTGTTGGATGCTTTCAGAAAATGTGTCCCCAATGCCTCTTTCATAAACCTATACGGACCGACAGAGGGAACCATCTACTGCACTGCCTACCGGATACCCGTCACCTCCTGCAAGCATCACAACGGCATGACCGCTATCGGAAGGCCTTTCGAAGGCATCGATGCCCTAATTATGGATAACGACGGTCGCCCGCTGCCTACCGGAGAAACCGGCGAACTATGGATTAGCGGCAATCAAGTGATGGGTGGATACTGGAATGCTCCCGAAAAAAACGGGGAATGCCTCGTAGAGACCGCCAATGGAAAAGTATACTACAAGACGGGAGACCTCTGCCGGATGGATGCCGACGGTGACATCATCTATTGCGGACGAAAAGACTCACAGATAAAGATACAAGGATTTCGCATCGAGCTGAGCGAGATTGAACATGTGGCAAAAAACTTTTTCAACGGTGAATGCCGTGTAGTCGTCATTCCCAAATACGACAACGGCAATCAGTGCGAACTACATCTCGTCGTAGAGAAGAAACAGCTCGACAAACAGCAGATGGAGGAATATCTGTATAGCAGGCTTCCCTACTACATGATTCCCAAGCATATGCATTGCCTGGAACAGTTTCCGCTGAACACCAGTAGCAAAACAGACAGAAAGAAAATACAAGAACTAATTTAAACTTGACAATGGATACACAGACTATTTTGAATGAAATGAGCCTCATCTTTCGGGAGGTACTGAAAAGAGAGAACATTGTACTTGACAATGAGACCACCGCCCAGGATGTGGAAGGATGGGATTCACTGACCAACATGCAACTGATAAACAAGATAGAGAAGAAATTCAATGTACGCTTCACCTTCAGAGATATTGTAAAACTCAAAAACGTGGGAGACATCTGCCATGCCATTTTAACCAAAACCAACTAGGAAATGTCATTCATATCCCTGAACTTCGTCGTACTGTTTGCGTGTACTTTCATTCTATACCATACGCTTCCTTCACGATTCAGAAAAGCGACCTTACTGACAGCCAGCTGCCTCTTCATAGGCTTCTACCACCTCACTTTTCTGATAACGGCCCTCATCCTCACGCTTACCACCTTCTACCTTGGCAAATGGATAGGACAGACCAAGCGGGAAAGCAGCATGAAGGGAATTTATTTTTCAGGTGTGTGTTTTCTGGTCGTGAGCTGGTTGGCATTCCGGTATGCCGACCGGCTTACAGACTGCCACATCCTTTTTCCGCTGGGAATCTCTTTCTATACTTTCCAGGCCATTTCGTACCTGACAGAAATCTATTGGCAAGAAGAAGAACCGGAAAAGAGCCTGCCCGACTTCATGATATACATGCTCTTCTTCATGAAGTTCCTTTCCGGTCCCATAGAAAGAGCAAGTGACATGCTCCCCCAACTGAAGTCCTGCAAAGCTACGGACTATGCATCCATGGTCTACGGAATGAGACTGATTGTCGTGGGACTGATAAAGAAACTGATACTGGCCGACTCCATCGCCCCATACATAGACGGTGTCTTCGGGTCGGTATACACAGCCTCAGGCGTGCAATTGCTGATGGCATGCCTCCTATATCCGATAGAGCTGTATGCCGACTTCTCCGGATATACCGACATCGCATTGGGAGGAGCGCGCATGCTGGGATTCAAGCTCAGCCCAAACTTCAACCGGCCGTTCATTGCGCAGACCACTGCCGACTTCTGGCGCCGATGGCACATGTCGCTTTCATTCTGGGTACGCGACTATCTGTACCTCCCGTTGTCCTCGAGCCTGCGTGGATGGGGACAATGGGGCGTATTTCTAAGTCTGGCGCTGACCTTCACGGGACTTGGTATCTGGCATGGTGCCGGATGGAACTTTGCTGTCTACGGACTAATTCAAGGTGTCATCATCTTCTACGAGATGAAGACCACGACATTTCACCGCAGACTGAAAGCCCAATTGGGGAGCCGCTTATATGCCACACTATCCGTCGTAAGGACCTACCTGCTTTTTGCCGTCTCTCTGATATTCTTCCGGGCGGGCTCCATGGCCGAAGCGTTCCACTACATCAGCCACCTCTCCTTCGATGTGCATTACAGCTGGAAGGAAATGAACATCGGAATGCCGGACCACAACAGCATTGTGGCAGGAAGCGCACTCGTACTGATATTGGTTTACGAATATTTCATGTCCAAGCATGATTTGCTGGAAGCCCTCGGACGACAGCCGGCAGCCGTAAGATGGAGTATCTATTATCTGCTCGCCATAATACTCTTCACACTGGGACAGTTCAACTCGGACAGCTTCATATATTTACAATTTTGACAATAAAGACACATGATGAAGAAAAACAGCGAACGGAACGCAGCCATACGTTTCATGAAAAAGCTCTTTATCCTTTTTATCCCTTTTATAGCCCTACTGGCAGTCTATTTCCTGGACGACCCTTTCATGGTCCTGAAGAACTATGAACGATACGACCAAACCCCGGTTGTACTAAACGAAGGGCACGTGGGGTGGCAGATGTATCTGAACAACCGGGATACCATCCCCATCGACTCCTATATCATGGGAAACTCCTGCACTATGGCTTATCAATGCCATGAATGGGAGAAATACCTCCACGGCGGAAGAGCCGTACGGCTATTCGGAAATGCCGAAAGCCTTGCCGCCGTCTGCCTGAAGCTGAAGGCACTGGACAAGGCAGGTGCTACAATCAAGAACCTACTGCTGATTATCGACAAGGAATCATTGCACAACGACCGTTGCCTCACCGGACATTCCAACATTCTGCCGCCCGCCATATCGGGAATAAGCAGCTTCAAGTTTCAGAAGGAATTCTGCCAAGCCTTCTTCTACCCGAACTTTCTCTTCCCCTATCTGGACTACAAGCTGTTCCATACCTATCGCCCTTACATGAAAGGGGTTATAAACCCCTATGGCTCCACCCGAAACCCGGTAACCAATGACGTGTTAAATCCCAGAGAGAAAATGATAAAGGAAGAGGGAGATAAGTACTGGGAAAACCGGAAAGGAGAATTCACCAAAGAGAAAATGAAGAATTATAGAGACGGGAAATACCGGGAAGCCCCCCAAGTGCTCAGGGAAAAGCAAATCAATCTGTTGCAGGAAATAAAGTGGATTTGCCGGAAACATGATACCGATGTAAAAATCATTATCAGTCCCGACTACCTGCAAGTCAACATAAACCCTGCCGACGTAAAGACACTGAAGCGCTTCTTCGGAAAACGGAATGTATTTGATTTCACCGGTATCAACGAATACACGGAAGACATCCACAATTATTATGAACCGGGTCATTATAGGCCCGCACTTGGGAAAAGGCTGATGGAAAAGATATATGAACCTTATATCTTGTCACCGAACGCCAAATCTCCGGCATCTCCCAGCCCGGGAACGATATAGGAATGCTCGTTCATCTCCGGGTCGATTGCTGCACACCACAAGGTCACTTCATCTCCAGGGAACAGCTTTTCCAGATGCTCTACGCCCTGCCGGCTGGCTATGACACAAGCTATCTGCAACTTGGCCGGCATCCCCTTGGTGACGAAGGCCTTCCAGGCCAATTCCATACTTTCTCCCGTGGCAAGCATCGGGTCTACAATCAATAATGTCTTCTTGGACAAATCCGGAGTAGCGATGTATTCGATGTGTACATCCACCGTACGGCATTCCTTATCCTTATAATAACGGTAAGCGGAAACAAAAGCGTTCCCGGCATGGTCGAACATATTCAAGAATCCAGTATGCAAAGGCAATCCGGCACGGAAAACAGTGGCAATCACCACCTCGTCATCGGGTGTGCTGACCGACGCCACCCCCAAGGGAGTCTGTACCTGCTTGACAGAATACGTCAGTTCCTTACTCATTTCATACGCCATTATCTCTCCAATGCGTTCAATATTACGGCGGAAACGCATACGGTCGCCCTGGACTGCTACATCACGAATTTCCGCCACGTATTGGTTCAAGACAGAATTTGTCTCGGCAAAGTTGATAACCTTCATAACTATAAATGTGCTAATGTGCAAATATGCTAATGTGCAAATGTGGTGTACGTAATGCCGCATGGCAATTAGCACATTGGCATATCAGCACATTAGCACATTAAAATTTGCTGCAAAGTAAACGAATTTCACTCAATTTGCAACATTCAGTTAGCAGATATTGTTATGGTTTTATAAAAGATTTCCTATTAGAGAAAAATTTCTCTAATAGAGCTTTTCTTTAAAAAGAAAGTATTACTTTTGTAGGCGAAAAACAAGGGACCTGCTGAAAAGCAGGAAAAAAAGAGCTTTTCTACACCCGTTTTCCCTTGTAAATCAAAGGTAAAAAGAGATTAAGGAAAGAGATTATAAACCAAATACCAACATTTTAAATCATTAAAAGAAATGGCAAATTTAGATTTAAGCAAGTACGGTATCCAAGACGTGAAGGAAATTATCCACAACCCGTCTTACGATGTACTGTTCGCAGAAGAAACCAAACCAGGTTTGGAAGGTTTTGAAAAAGGTCAGGTAACTGAACTGGGTGCTGTAAATGTAATGACAGGTATCTATACCGGTCGTTCTCCTAAAGATAAATTCTTCGTAATGAATGAAGCCAGCAAGGATTCTGTATGGTGGACTTCTGAAGAATACAAAAACGACAACAAACCTTGCTCTGAAGAAGCTTGGGCTGACTTGAAAGCTAAAGCTGTTAAGCAGCTGAGCGGCAAGCGTCTGTTTGTTGTTGATACCTTCTGTGGTGCCAACCCCGCTACTCGTATGAAAGTACGTTTCATCATGGAAGTGGCATGGCAGGCTCACTTCGTAACTAACATGTTCATCCGCCCGACTGCTGAAGAACTGGCTAACTACGGAGAACCCGATTTCGTATCATTCAACGCTTCTAAGGCAAAAGTTGACAACTACAAGGAACTGGGTCTGAACTCTGAAACAGCTACTGTATTCAACTTGAAGACCAACGAACAGGTTATCTTGAACACTTGGTACGGCGGTGAAATGAAGAAGGGTATGTTCTCTATCATGAACTACAAGAACCCGTTGCGTGGTATCGCTTCTATGCACTGCTCTGCCAACACTAACATGGAAGGCACTGACTCTGCTATCTTCTTCGGTCTGTCCGGTACTGGTAAGACTACTTTGTCAACTGACCCGAAACGTCTGTTGATCGGTGACGATGAACACGGATGGGATGACGAAGGTGTATTCAACTACGAAGGTGGTTGCTATGCTAAAGTTATCAACTTGGATAAGGAAAGCGAACCCGATATCTACGCTGCTATCAAACGTGACGCTTTGCTTGAAAACGTAACAGTTGATGCTAACGGTAAGATTGATTTCGCTGATAAGAGCGTAACAGAAAATACTCGTGTTTCTTATCCTATCTATCATATCGAAAACATTGTTAAACCTATCTCTAAAGGTCCTCACGCTCAACAAGTTATTTTCTTGTCAGCTGATGCATTCGGTGTATTGCCTCCGGTATCTATCTTGAATCCTGAACAGGCTCAGTATTACTTCTTGTCTGGATTTACAGCTAAATTGGCTGGTACAGAACGTGGTATCACTGAACCGACTCCGACATTCTCTGCTTGCTTCGGTGCTGCTTTCTTGTCATTGCATCCTACTAAGTATGCTGAAGAATTGGTTAAGAAGATGGAAAAGACTGGTGCTAAAGCATACTTGGTTAACACTGGTTGGAACGGTACTGGTAAACGTATCTCTATCCGTGATACTCGTGGTATCATTGATGCTATTCTGGATGGTTCTATTGATAAGGCTCCTACTAAGGTTATTCCTTACTTCGATTTCGTTGTTCCTACAGAATTGCCGGGTGTTGATCCGAAGATCCTTGATCCTCGTGATACTTATGCTGACGCTGCTCAGTGGGATGAAAAAGCTAAAGATTTGGCTGGTCGCTTCATTAAGAACTTTGCTAAGTTTACTGGTAACGAAGCAGGTAAGAAATTGGTTGCTGCTGGTCCGAAGTTGTAATTTGAATTTTACAGATTTAACATATAAAAAGTGGTTCCTTATAAAGGAACCACTTTTTTTTATGCTTGAAAATGCCTAGATTTGTTGCAAACCAAATATGATAGCAAATGAAATTATTTAGATTAATGTTAGTTGGTGCAGGCATGTTCGTATTATGCAGCTGTACATCGCAAGGCTCCCGACAGAAGGAAGTTGTTGCGGATAGTGTTTCCGTGAGCCAGGTAAACCCTGTGGTAGAAACTATTATGAGTCGCCGTAGTATACGGAAGTATAAGCCCGAGGCTGTGGAGCGTGAAAAGATGCAGACTATAGTAGAATGTGGAATCAATGCACCTAATGGAATGAATAAACAGTCATGGGAGGTTCGTGTAGTAGATAATCCGGAATTTATCAATGGTTTGACTGAAATATTCAAAAAAGAAAATCCCAAAGCGGCAGAACGTCCGGGATTTAAGAATATGTTCAATAATGCTCCTACAGTAGTGTTTATTGCTAACGATCCTGCATATGATATGTCACAGATCGATTGTGGTTTGTTGGGTGAGAATATGATTTTGTCTGCCTGGTCAATGGGAATAGGTTCCTGTTGTTTGGGAGGACCTGTGCGTTTCATGAAATCACCTGCAGCTGCGGAATATATGAAAAAGTTGGGATTCAGTGAAGGGTATGAGTTGCTTTATGCGATTGCTTTCGGTTATCCCGATGAAATGCCGGCTGCTAAACCTAGAGAGGTTAGTAAAGTGAAGTTTGTAGATTAGAGATAAAAAATCCCGAAGGTAATATGGCCTTCGGGATTTTTTTATATTCAATGTAGATTGATTAGCTTTTGTTGGCTCTCTTGCGTTCTGTTTCGTCAAGAATCACTTTACGCATACGCATACTCTTTGGAGTAACTTCTACATATTCATCTTCCTTAATGTATTCTAATGCTTCTTCCAACGAGAATACTACCGGAGGAATGATGCGTGCCTTGTCATCAGAACCTGATGCGCGCATATTGGTAAGCTTTTTCGATTTAGTTACATTGATCACCAAGTCGTTTTCATGAACATGTTCACCTACCACTTGGCCGGCATATACTTCGTCTTGCGGATAAATGAAAAATTTGCCACGATCCTGTAATTTGTCAATAGCGTATGCAAAAGCTGTTCCGCTTTCCATAGCAATCATAGAACCGTTGCTGCGACGTTCTATCTCACCTTTGTATGGTTGGTAACATTTAAAGCGGTGGGCCATGATCGCTTCTCCGGCCGATGCAGTCAGTACATTGGTGCGAAGACCGATAATACCGCGCGAAGGCATATCAAACTCAATGTTTACGCGGTCACCCTGTGTTTCCATAGAAACCAAATCACCCTTACGGCGGGTTACCATATCGATCATTTTACTGGAATATTCTTCGGGCACACTGATCGTTAATTCTTCGATAGGTTCGCATTTTACTCCGTCTATTTCTTTGAAAATAACCTGAGGCTGTCCTACTTGTAATTCGTATCCTTCGCGGCGCATGGTTTCAATCAGTACAGAAAGATGAAGTACACCACGTCCTGATACAATCCATTTACCGTCTTCCAGTTCGCTTTTGCGTACACGCAATGCCAGGTTCTTATCTAGTTCTTTGGTCAAGCGATCTTGGATGTGGCGTGAAGTCACAAACTTACCTTCTTTGCCGAAGAAAGGAGAAT
>ENA-OOWN01001396-OOWN01001396.1-human-gut-metagenome-genome-assembly--contig:-NODE-1396-length-17832-cov-3.400011_pt1 | contig 17832 bp, 17 predicted proteins | sample MGYA00241406_ERZ501319 | MGnify/ENA primary metagenome ERZ501319 (study PRJEB25962, sample SAMEA2042734) | human gut metagenome | biome: human gut; feature: human-associated habitat; material: faeces... | reverse complement strand
GGCTACCGGCAGCAAGCTCGTTATTGTGGAGTCTCCTACCAAGGCGAAGAAGATTGGCGGATACTTGGGCTCCGGATACACGGTCATGGCATCGGTCGGCCATATCCGCGACCTTGCTCAGCCCAGCCAGGTGCCGGCGGCCGAGAAAGCCAAATACGGCAAGTTCGGCGTGGATATCGAAGACGGATTCAAGCCGTATTACATCGTGGACGGCAACAAGAAGAAAACCGTTGCCGACCTGAAAAGCGCGCTGAAGAAGGCAGACACCCTCTACCTCGCCACTGATGAGGATCGCGAAGGTGAGGCGATCGCATGGCATCTTGTGCAGACGCTGAAGCCGAAGGTGCCCGTCAAGCGCATGGTGTTCCACGAGATCACCAAGAACGCCATCAACGCCTGGGCCGACCTCATCCTGACCACCCAGGGCAACGGTGACGTCAAGTTCGCCACCGAGTTCCGCGCGAAGAACGGCGGCATCACCCCCGCCCTCCAGGCCGACCTCGACCGCATCAACGCCGCCGGTATCCCCAAGGACATCTTCTTCATCCAGGGTCCCGATGTTCTCTTCGGCACAAAGTAAATCCGCGGCACGGCTGCTGACGGCACTTTCTGTCTCGGCAGTCCTGTCCGCAGCACTCACAGTATCGCACCAACAGCGGCGGGACTGATGCTTTTATACCGGACGCTCCAGACTGGTCCGACGCAGCGGCATGGTATATTTCAGTGCCGGAAGTCCCCGCAGCGGACATCTTCTACATCCTCCCCACCTGCGTATGGGACTGGACCACAGAGGACGGGCTGACCTGCCGCTACTCCGACTACACCCGCACGGACCATATCGAGGCATTCCGCCCCTCCGTAGGACTCGCGGAGGATATTTTCGCCCAGGGACAATACGGATTCTACTGCCCCTACTACCGGCAGATATCCCTCAATGTCTGGATGGACGGCGAGGCGGCGGTGGAAGAGCTCTTCCCCCTGTCGATGGAGGATATCAGTGCGGCATTTGACTATTATATGGACAATTACAATGAAGGACGGCCTTTCGTTCTCGCCGGTTTCAGCCAGGGAGGAAAGGCTGTGGTGGAATTAGTCAAGCATCTCCCGGCAGAAGCCTATGAACGGATGGTGGCCGCATACGCGATAGGCTACCGCATCTCGGACGAGGAAGTGGAGCAATACCCGCAGCTGCACCCCGCCACCGACTCGACCGGCACCGGCACCATCATCAGCTACAACTCCGCAGCCTCCCCCGAAGCGGCCTGCGCTGTCCTCTCCCCCTCCGACGTCTGCATCAACCCGGTCAACTGGACCACCGAGGCCGTTCCGGCTGCCCTCAACGACTCGGTGACCGTCACCGTCGACACCCTGAGCCACCTGCTGATAGTGGACGGCCTCGACCCCGAAGCCTATTTCCTGTCCTCATTGGCCCCGATGTTCCCCTTGGGCAACTACCACCTGCAGGAACTTACCCTGTATCAAGAGCACCTGAGGCGCAACACAGCCCTGCGCATCCGGAATTTTGAATTGTAATGACAAGACTCAGCTCCAACATAATTAAGCCGTCAATCCCGGCAGCCCAAACACTGGTCGTTATAATAGTGCTGCTCTTTACCTGCGTCCCGGCATCCGGTACCGGGACGCAGATGCAGCGTGATATCGTATCGATAACAGAGAACTATGTCTCCGGACATGGAAGTCTTGAACAAAGGGACACTATCATGAGGCTGTTTCTGGATGAGGACAACCTGGCAAACATTTTCGAGACAGCCTCACTGATGTACAACTCAGAGAGAGATGCGGCAGACCGGCTTTACGGCAGCACCTTACTCGGAATCAGTTATCTCTACAGACATGAAATAGACTCATGCCTGTATTATCTGAACAACTCTCTCTTCCTTGCCTCCAGTATCGGGGACAAGGACTCCGGAGAATTTGACCTGGTACTTTCAACCACATACAACAACCTGGGACTCTGCTACATCAATCTCACCACTGACTACTACAAGGCATCCGGATATTTTCTCGAATCCCTCAAATACATCGATCCCGAGTCGGAACCGGGAACCTACACGGCAGTCCTGAGCAATATCACCATAGCGCATTATTTTTTAGATGATCCATCTGGACTCTATTATGCACAGATCTGCTACGATTTCACTAAGAAGCACAATGTCTCGCCCTTTCTGGCCGATTACTGCATGGCGTTGATGGAATTCGTCTCGGGAAATTACACGGAGGCGGAGAATTATGCGGAACACGCCCTGACCGTGCTGGAGCATATGCCTGCGTCGCAGTCGGTTTACAGGGACATGATCGCCACAAACATCATCTACGGCAAGGCCCTGATGGCTTCAGGAAAAGAGGCCGCGGCAGGCAGGGCCTTCAGCCGCGCCGTCGGTATACCGGTGAATCCGGCATACGCTGATGTCGTGGGAGCCAATGTCTATTATGGAGACTATTTTATCCATATCGGAGATGATGACAGGGCACTGTCCGTATTTCTGGATGCTGTAGACCTGAGCCATGAAAGCAGCAATTACGCCTATTTGGATGAGCTGTACAGCAGAATCTCCAAGCTTTACGAGAAGAAAGGAGATGAAGCGCAGGCACTTGTCTGGTATAAGAGATTCGATGAGGCCAAAGACAGCATCTTCAACGCGACAAGAGACTTCGCATTAAGTGAGATAAAGGCCAAATACCGTCTGGAACAGTATCAGAATGAATTGAGAATAAGCGAGATTACTATATTAAAGAAAGAGAAGAGTACACAGGTCATGCTCCTGCTCTTCCTGTTGTCCTCCGTGTCCGCTGTGCTGATATGGCTGATCATGTATCAGAAAAACAAGTACTATGAGCGGATAGTCCGTCAGTACCGGGACAGTGTCAATCTCAGGAAACAGGTCCGGGAACATGATGCGGTCCCTTCAGACGACAGGCATGATGTCCTGTATCAGGAGCTGCTGCGTCTTATGGACATAGAGAGACTTTACAGGGACAAGGATATCACATTGGATAAACTGTCCGCGGTCTTAAAAACTAACCGTTCCTACCTTTCCAAGACCATCAATGAGCATTCGGGAAGGAATTTTAACAAATTCATAAATAAATACAGGATATCCGAAGCCATAGAAAGGCTTTCCAAAAGCGATGAGGACTGCCTGCTGAAGGCTATGGCAACTGACCTTGGCTTCAACTCTCCGTCGACATTCTACAAGGCATTTTACGAGGAGACCGGTGTGTCTCCGTCCGTTTACCGCAAGAAAATCATAGAGTTAAGCCGTAAGGAGACATCCCGGTAGAATCGGGAAAATTGTAAATTTACAATCTGAAAACAAGTTTTTCCCCTCTCGTTCACCTCTGTTTTTATATTCGCGACAGAAACCAATTCAAAACACTGCGATATGAACAGAACCAAGAATCTATTTATTTACGTAGCTCTGTCCATGGCGGTCATAATATCTGCCGCCTCCTGCACGCAGAGCGAGCAGCCCGATACTCCAAGTATGACCACGGCTGTTGAAGAAGTCTCATTCCCTGCTGACGGTGGGGAATATACTGTGTATCTCATCTCCGAGAATTTAGAGGCATGGGATGCATATACCACCGCTTCCTGGGTGGAGCCTGTCATTGACAAGGAAAACAACGGCGTTATCCTGCGGTGCGCCATAACCAACGAGATTCAGGACAGGGAGTGCCGTCTGATAGTCTATTCAGATTTCGAGGAGACTATAGAGATTCCTATAAAGCAGGAGGGCAACGGTATCGTGTATGAGCGCTCCTCCAAGGCCATTATGAACCTGCACGGCAATGTGCACGAGGTCAGCTTCTACTTCAACCCCACGTACGTATGGGAGCGCAACCCGAGTTATCTCAGTGATCTGGTGTTCGATGAAAACGGCATGCTCACCCATTTCGAATATTTCTACAGGGAGATGAACGGTTCCATGGTGAATCATCAGGCGGAGTGTACATACGATGACCTCAACCGTATCGTAAGGATGGATGTGGATATGGGTACGGCTTCATTCGCCCTTGATTTCACGTATTCAGACCATGGTAAATATATCCCGACAGACAATCTTTTCGCAGTCTGCGAAGCCTGGGGATGTTATATCTGGAACCGTATATGGATGCCGAAAATGATAAAGAACCTGGCATCTGTGACTTTGACTTCCGAGTATATAGAGCCTACGTCATACACCACCAGGATAGATGTCGACGGAGATACAGGCCAGGCGGTGTACTATGCCGAGGGAGTAGAGGAGACACTGCTCAACTCCTATACTTTCAACGGGGAATGGCCCTCGTCAATGGAGTTCCAGAAATACTTCGTAGGAATCTACATTCCGGCATTCATAGACTACACATTGGACCCGTCTACAGGCAATCTCTCAGCCATACGTCATTACAATGACGAAGTCTATGGTACATTCTACCAGCAGTATTTCAATGACGACAGGATGAATACAATGAGATACTACTACGACAATCTGGAAACCTATTACGACATGGAGCTGACTTACAATGACCGGCTCGACCTGACGTATCTCAACGATATCCACCACGGCAACATTCTCAGCCTGGACTATGTCTACGACACACAGGGCAACTGGACCGAGGTGACAACCAACGAGGTCACAGGCGACGATATCCCTGTCGCATACGAATCCACCAGAACCATAACATATTACGAATAAGCAGACAATCATGAGAAACATTATATTGAAAGCGGCTGTGCCCGCACTGATATCCCTGACATCATTAATGGCCTGCACTGAGAGCAGCATGGAAACGGCTTCCATCCAGCTCTCCGCAGGAGATGACTACACTGTCATCAGCGAGGACGGAACATATGCCACGGTCACTCTGCCCGGAACCGGAGGCACATCCACTGTGAACGTAATCTGCTCTGAATCCTGGACTCTGTATGAGGAGGTATCCGGAAGCTGGTTCACTTACACTGTTGAGGACAACACTATTACGATATCCGCTGAGGAGAAGGTGGCGGACTATTCCCGCTCAGGCATGCTCCGTGTCTCCAACGGAGAAAGGAGCTGGGCCTATATCAAGGTGATGCAGGAAGGCTCGGAGGAAGCGGATGTGTACCTTGACGCGGAAAGCGCTGAATTCCCCGAGTTGGGAGGCAGCAGGACATTTAGTGTCACCTCCAACAAGGAATGGACTGTTACCGGCCATGAGGACAGCGAATGGATAGAGATATCCGATATCACGGACAGCACCTTCACTGTGAGCGTACTGCGCAACATGGATCCAGAGGAGAGGAATATTGAGCTGACCGTCACCGCCGGCACCGAGATCAACAACTCCTCCGCCTTACTCGCTGTGACACAGGCGCCCTGGACAGAGGCCACACTCACAGTCCCGCAGACAGAGATGACCATGCCCGACACTGACGGCAATGCTGTCCTCACCGTAGAGACCAACCGTCACTGGAACGCCACCACCTCCACACAGTGGCTCAGCGTGTCCGTTCAAGGTGACAGCATCATCGTCAACTCCACCGCCACCGCTGCAGGACTGTCTGGTACAATAGAAGTCACAACCACTGACGAGGGTGAGACACCTGTCGCATTGACAATCAATGTCGTGACTGACTCTGACCCCATGATTTTGGAATACACCATTACAGATACTGAAAGCACACCGAGCATACCTGTCAGCTCTCCCGCCAACGTCTATGTCGACTGGGGCGACGGCACCGGTGACGTGATGTACGCTTCCGGCAGCGGTGCTTTCTACAGACCGGAGCACCAATACGCATCAGCCGGCACCTATACCGTGAGGATATACGGTGAAACAAGTGCTCTGATGACCGGAAGCGAGGCTACAGGCTCAGTCATAACCGCCATCGAGTCATGGGGAGACCTCGGATTCACATCCATGAGCTACGGAATGCAATACGCTGCTATCCGCACACTACCGGAGGACACGCGCGAAGCATTCAGGAACGTCACCAACTTCAACAACGCGTTCCAGCACTGTACAAACCTTGAGAGTATTCCAGGTAGGCTTTTTGCCGGAACTGAAGCCAGATCCCTGTCAGCAGTATTCTCAGGATGCACCTCACTCAAGGAGATACCCGCCGACCTGTTTGAAGGAGCGGAGAATGTCACCTCGGTTACAGCCATGTTCATGTTCTGTTCCTCTCTGGAAACTATTCCAGACAGACTTTTCAGCCCTCTTGTCAACCTCCAGTCAGGTATCAACCTGTTCGCAGAGTGTACATCCCTCAGGGAAATCCCTGAAAACCTTTTCGAAGGATGCTCGCAACTGACCAGACTCACCGGAACATTCCGCACCAGCGCCATTACCACAGTGCCCGAAGGACTGTTCGCAGACCTCACTGAGTTGACTGATGTTTCTGAGATATTCTACTACTGCGGAGCCTTAGAATCAGTACCCGTCGGCCTGTTCGACAACAACAGGAAGTTGACTTCCGTATACGGCCTGTTCAACGGCTGCACCAGCCTCACCGGAGAATCTCCCTACACAGTCATCGACGGCAGCAATATCCATCTGTATGAAAGGGCAGACCATCCGGAAGAATTCTCGACCATAACCACCTACTCTACATGCTTCACCGGATGCACAGACTTGGACGACTACGACACCATCCCGTCCGACTGGAAATCCGCTTCCGAGTGGTAGTATAAATTCACTTGTTACAATTGCAGTATTGCCCCGATGCTCGGATATTCATGAGCATCGGGACAATCTGTATTATAAAGCAGTGCTGTTCCAGTCCTAGGTATTCCCCACGGCTCTTTCATTTAGGAAAACAGAAAGTGTATAGAATCCCTTTTCCACTGTCTGCCTGGCCACTGGCCTCACAGGTGTCTCTGGACGTACTCACTGTTTTCCAGTGACTTCGGTTCATTTCCCACCATGGCATGACAATCCAGCGCTCGAAAAGACCAGGCACTCCCACCGCTTCATGGCGGGCTCTCCCTTTGGAGCCGCGGGTGGCAGGTCTTTTTCCGCCGCTGTTTAGTAAACGAGGACCTGTCCTCGGCAGCAATCAATTAACTGGCTGAAATTCAATGTGTACGCTAAAATGCTCTGAGGATAGGGGGCGTGATTTTTGTATGTTTTGCCTGATTTTGCCTACCCCTGTCCTTAGACTTGCGTTTATAACTTACATGTATTTAGCGCATTGCTATAATGAAGCAGAGGATAGGTGTCCCACCAACGGCCACACTGCTATCCCCACGATGGAAAGTATCGCGTTTTTCCACTATTTCGGTTCACTCTCCACTGTGCATGATTGACAGTCGTTCTATTTTTTGATGCGGTTGCATGGATTTTTTGCCAGTATGTTTCCTAATTTCAATAATTTTCCGTATCTTTGACACAAGATACGTTCTTGACATTTTGCTGCTTATACTTACATTCACTTTAAAATAAAACTATATGAAAAAATTAAGAATTACGGCCGCAATGGCAATCACAGCCCTTCTTCTGGCTGGCTGTGATAATGAAGAGCAGAAAGTTGTGCCAGATCCTATCATCAATGTTGACACCGAGACCGTCATAGAGCTTCCTCCCGCAGGGGGAAGTGCCAGTTTCGTCTACAGTATAGACAACCCCGTAGAAAACGGTCGTCTCGAAGCAGAACCGTCTGACACATGGATGAGCGACTTCACTACCACCGATGATGAAGTCCGCTTCCGTGTCGAGGCCAATGAGACTGAAGAGCTCCGCGAGGGCACTGTATCGCTCACATACGTATACGGTGAAGACAAGACCGTCAATGCCGTAGTAAATGTGTCTCAGGCTGTAATGCAGCCCGGTGAGGAGCCTGTACCCACAATCACCATTACCACAGAAGACCCATTGGCACTGGCTGCGGACGGAGGCTCCTACACTATTAAGTACGAAATCACAGATCCCGCCGAGGATGGAAGCATATCCGCGGACGCAGGAGACGCCGGTTGGATTACAGACATCAACTGCGATACAGATGGAGCCATAACCTTCAGCGTAGCAGCAAATGACACTGAAGAGGAGAGACAGGCTACCATCACTGTAACGTACACCTACAACGGCACCGAGACTGTCAGCGAGTCCATTGAGGCCGTACAGGAGGCAAACGAACCGCCAGCTTCACAATACGACTTCGAATATGAGATGACATACCGAGAGATATACTATTACCAAGGCCCACAAGGCATGCTCAACTACTACATGTCAATCTCAGACCAAGAGGCCGGCAGCGGTGGTTTCTACCCTAATGGAACTGCTTACTATATTTTGACATCTATGCTGACAGTGACAGCTCTCTGCCTCCCGCCGGCACGTATACAATCACCACGGACATGGCAGACATGACTGTCTGCTCTGATTACTCCAGGGTAAACATAACGGAAACATCAGGCGATATCATTCTGGACTGTTACCTGACGGAAGGAACTGTCACCATCACATACGAAGATAATAATATGGTTCTGGATGCTGTCTTAACTGATGCGGATGGAAACACCCACCATGTGACATATAATGGTGCCACAGAAGATCCCGGCGGAGGAGACGATCCTGAGCCTGAGACCATAAACGTAGAGGCTACAACAGCCTTAGCCAGCTACGTCAATGATGACGGGGAGATTATGAATGTCTCGTTACAGCTCACTGACATGCCGGTCGATGCCGAAGGTTATGTGACTCCTCCCGGCTCAATCGTCGCTGTGGATTTATACATGCCGGTTGATCTTAGTGGAGAAATGGTCAACGGATATTACGAGGTCACCGATGAATACTCTGAATTCACTGTCAGCACAGGCTTTGAGTTCTACGGTTATTACATGGGAACGTACGTAAGAGTAATAGATGAGATGGGAGGAAGTGAGTACCAGTTAATTACCGGAGGACATATGGACATCTCCGGCAATTATGGACAATACACCATCAAATGTGAGTTCACCACAGATGAAGGCCTCACAATAAACTGCAATTACTCCGGGGCTCTGGAAGTCAGCAATCTGCCCGGCCCGGTCTCCACTCTGACCGGTGACTACACTCTGACTATGGACGGAGCTACTGCCACTGCATACTACTACGGTGACTACTACGCCAACGGCACTGACAACTGGATGATAAACATTGATCCCGCAGGCAAAATAGGTGATGGACTGGCAATCGAACTTCTAAGTACTCCCGAGGGACTGGAGGCCGGCATTCCCACAGGAACGTACACTGCCGGAAACCTTAATACCGGAGAATTCAACGCCGGGGAATACATTCCCGGATCTTTTGACGGCACATACATTTACGGAACCGCATACCTCGAATACACATCAATAGGCATTACCGGCCTTGCACCTGCCATTTCCGGCGATCTTAACATTACCAACAACGGTGACGGCACATATGAGTTCTCCTTTGAATTTGTAGATGATCTTGGATACACTTGGGACGGCACATGGAGTGGAGCTATATCCGTTAACGATGAGTCAGGAGGATACTATGCTCCCAGCCGCACCGGCTCTGTCAAACTCACAAAAGAGCGCCTCAGCAATGAACGGAAAATGGAGATTCTCAAGAATGTCCCTGCCATAAAGGTCAACCAGTCAGTGACACCGACCATGCTGAAAAACAAGTCTCTAATATTCAGGTAACAAATAACCTGACATAAGAACAAGGACGGCTGTGTCGTAATGAACTTTACGGCGCAGCCTCTTTTTAAGTTTCTGAGTGTCCGGCATTTCCATGCGGCCGATTTATCCGGATTCTTCTTTAAGATGCGCGGGAATCAGTAAACTATCTGCTTTTTGAGGCGGCAGAGGTGCTGGGGCGTAATGTCGAGATACGAGGCCAGCACGCGGTTGGTCACGGACTCCAAAATCTCAGGCCGGTTCTCCAGCACCGCCTTGTAACGTTCCATTGCCGAGCCGTTGATGATGGACAGCTTCCTCTCGCAGATGCATATCTGGGCAGTGGCCAAAGACAGCATCCATCTGGCAAATTCTCCTGACCTGTCAACTAAAGAGTTGAAAGTCTGCCGGTCCATCCTGAGCAGAGTAACCGGGCACTTGCACGTCTCGGCCATAATAAACGCCGGTGCATTGAGATAAAATGAAAGAGGCGAGAGAAATACCGTTCCCGGCAAAGCGAATCCGAAAGTCTTCTCCTTCGAGTCCTCCACATGGAAAAGACGGACTATACCCTTTTTAAGACAGTAAACATCCGAATTAACCCTACCGTAATCTATTATACGGCTTGCCGGCTTAACGCATTCTTCCGTCATGGAGTTCAAAAACATATCAAGAACCTCATCCGAAGGCTTGAAGTTACACTCCTCCCTAAGCAAAGATTTCAAATCCTCATTCATACATGCAAGATAGCCATATTGCTCCGGAATTACAAAAAAACACTGAAAATTTCATTGTCTGAACCTATGTTCATCCTTTTCTGCTCACAATCCGCTTTCTTTGTAATTGTTTTAATCACTAAAATTGAATTTATGAGTACATTTAGCCTATCCAAGAGACTATCGGCACGCATTCTTGCGGCCGTACTGCTCACTTTCACATTCACATTCTGCTCTTACGACGACTCGGAACTGCGCAATTCGATGCAGGAGCTCCAGGACAGAATCACTGAGTTGGAAAAGACATCCGGTCTGCTCCAGAATGACATCAACTCACTTAAAGCCATCTTTGAAAAATTAAACGATGCTGTAACCGTCGACTCTGCCGTAGAGACGGAGGAAGGATGGACCATCACTTTCTCTGACGGGACATCCGTGACAATCAGCGTGGGAGAGACCGGCTACACCCCGTCGATAATAATTATTCAGGAAAATGGGAATTTCTATTGGGCATATGAGACCGAGGACGGTTCCATTGAGTTCCTCACTGACGAGAATGGGGAGAAAATACCGGCTGCAGCCACCGCCCCCCAGGTCAGAATCAACCCTGAGACAGGTAATTGGGAGATTTCCTCAGACGGAGGGAACACATGGAAGGATACCGGGGTCTTAGCCTCAGGCCAAAGCGGTGAGAGCTTAGTCCGGGACATCCGCTTTGAAGGAGAAATGCTGATAATTGAGCTCCACGACGGCACTGTAATCCAGTTGCCTGTCACAAGCGGGCTTAGCTTCGCATTCGAAGAGGAAGGCCCTCTGAAGATTCCATTCGGCGAGACCGTATCCGTCAGCTACACCATGACCGGCGCCGTTCACACCTCCATCAGCAAACCCGATGGATGGAAGGTCAGATTCGTGGAGAACGAGATTGAAATCACCGCGCCGGCAAGGGAAAACACATTCGCCGAGACAGAAGGCACTGTATCTGTCATTGCGCTCAACGCTGCGGGATTGAGCGCGTATGACGAGTTGAGCGTATCAGCCGCATCCACAGAACTGACCGGCGTCAACCTCAACTCTGACGGCCTGTATGCCAACTGCTATATTGTATCCCAGCCCAATACGACGTACTATTTTGACGCCACGGTCATGGGCAACGGCATCGCGACAGCAGGGTTAGACGCTCCCGTCACTATCGACCCGAAAGATGTGTTTGTCATCTGGGAGACAGGCACTGAAGCCGGCAATGTCATCAGCAGCATAGAGTTGACTGATGATGGGAAAGTAGCCTTCACCACTTCCGGCACTGTCAACGGCAATGCAGTAATAGCCGTGACTGACGGTGTTCCGGTTATTGATCCATATCCCAGAGACAGAGGGACAGTGCTATGGAGCTGGCATATTTGGGCCACATCTGAGGTCGGTGACGTAACCTGCAGCAACAATGAAGGAAAACAGTTCACCATCATGGACCGCAACCTGGGAGACTGGGAGCAGCCCGAAGGCAGCTACAGTACCTACGACGGTCTTAAATACCAGTGGGGCCGCAAGGAACCGTACATCGGATTCAACGGCTCAGGCTACCTTCTTGACGGAGCTGTAACCTTTACAGAGACAGACTATGAGCCCATGGTAGGGTACGCCACGTCCACAGTTTCCGATGCAGCGACTCTTCAAGAAGCCATCCAGTTCCCCGAAATGTTCTTCACCGGCACCTATAACAACATGTTCGACTGGTACGGGCTCGGAGCCGGCACGGACGAGGAAAACCTCAAGCACCGCAACAACTACCTGTGGGGCAACCCTGATGACACGGCTCCGGTAAAAACCATCTACGACCCCTGTCCAAAAGGATATATGGTCGCCCCGGCAGAAGTATTCACAGGATTCACCGTTGACGGCCAGAACGCTTTCTCATCATCCTCGATACTGACCGAAGGCTATTTCGAAGATGGATTCGCATTCACCAACGCATCCTCGTTCTTCCCTGCTGCAGGGCAACTAGCGAACAACTCAGGTGTGCTCAGACTCGTTCCCGGACCGTCTGGACGCGAAGGATACTACTGGACATCGTCCGTCGGTGAGAACGGAGACTCCAGAATGGTCGACTTCAACAAGAATATGCTGCTTTACAACACGAACAAACGTGCCTCCGGCTGCAGCGTCCGTTGCGTCCGGGTTCCCTAATGCCATTCAGCACATAATAGAACAGCCGCCTTTCAATCGAAGGGCGGCTGTCTGTTTATAAAACTGACTTTTATTTGCTGGCTTACTCTGCTGCGTTGTCGCGGTTGCCTCCACGGGGACGGCGGTCACGACGGCGACGGTCGCGGCGGTCGCCACGGCGGTCATCACGTCTCTCTCCTGCAGCGGCTGCGGGCTTGGCCGACACACCGGCATTGGGAGAAAGGTCGCGTTTTCCGTAGACCTCACCAAGGCAGATCCATACCTTGATACCCAGAACACCCACCTTGGTATGAGCCTCAGCGAGAGCGTAGTCGATATCGGCGCGGAATGTGTGCAAAGGTGTACGGCCTTCCTTGTAGAGTTCCTTACGGGCCATTTCAGCACCGCCGAGACGGCCGCTGATAAGCACCTTGATACCCTCGGCGCCCATACGCATGGTGCTGGCAACTGCCATCTTGATGGCACGGCGGTAAGACACACGTCCTTCCACCTGACGGGCGATGTTGTTGGCCACGATATTGGCATCAAGCTCAGGTCTCTTTACCTCGAAGATGTTGATCTGCACTTCCTTGTTGGTAATCTTGCGGAGCTCCTCTTTCAACTTGTCGACCTCCTGACCGCCCTTGCCGATGATGGCTCCCGGACGGGATGTGTGAATGGTCACTGTGATGAGCTTGAGAGTCCTTTCGATTACTATCTTGGAAAGGTTGACTTTGGAGATACGGGCGTACAGGTACTCACGTATCTTGGAGTCTTCGAGCAGCTTGGCTGCATAGTCATCCCCGCCGTACCAATTGGAATCCCAGCCGCGGATGATTCCTATTCTGTTGCTGATAGGGTTTATTTTCTGTCCCATTTATTTTTCCTCCTGATTAGCGGGTTCATTATTTACTTCTTTCTCTGCCTTGGCAGGCTTCACTCCTACAACGATGGTCACATGGTTGGAGCGTTTGCGGATACGTCCTGCACGGCCCTGAGGGGCTGTACGGATACGCTTGAGGGTAGTGCCCTGGCCGACCATGATGGTCTGCACGATAACGTTACCGTCCTCGAGCTCTTTACGGGCACCTTCGTTCTTGGCTTCCCAGTTGGCAATGGCGCTTCTGAGGAGCTTCTCCAGGCGGATAGAGGCCTCCCTCTTGGTATATTTGAGAATATCAAGAGCATGGTTGACCTCAACGCCTCTGATCATGTCAGCGACAAGGCGCATCTTGCGTGGCGATGTTGGAACATCGTTCAGCTTGGCTATCGCTGTTGTCTTTTTTATTTCTTTAAGCCTGTCGGCCATTTCTTTCTTACGAGATCCCATTGTGATTCTTTTTAATTATTAACGGTTGCCCGAATGTCCTTTGAATGTACGGGTCGGCGCAAACTCTCCGAGCTTGTGTCCTACCATGTTCTCGGTAACGTATACCGGAATAAACTTGTTTCCGTTATGCACAGCGATGGTATGGCCGACAAAGTCAGGAGAGATCATGCTGGCGCGGGACCAGGTCTTGATGACTTCTTTCTTCTTGGTACCCTCGTTCATTGCAAGGATCTTCTTCTCGAGACTCTCCTGAATGTAGGGACCTTTTCTAAGTGATCTACTCATAATTCTCTATTTTATTCCGGTTATTTCTTACGTCTTTCGATGATAAACTTATTGGAGGTACTCTTAGGATTACGAGTCTTGTAACCCTTTGCAGGAATACCCTTGCGCGAGCGGGGATGTCCTCCGGAGGCGCGTCCTTCACCACCACCCATCGGGTGATCGACAGGGTTCATCACAACGCCACGGTTGCGGGGTCTGCGGCCGAGCCAGCGGCTGCGTCCTGCCTTACCGGACGATTCGAGGTTGTGATCGGAATTGGATACAGTTCCGACAGTGGCACGGCAGGTTACGAGCACCATTCTGGTCTCGCCTGAAGGGAGGCGGAGGATGGCGTGCTTGCCCTCACGAGCCGTGAGCTGAGCATATGTTCCGGCACTGCGGGCCATAGCGGCACCCTGACCGGGACGGAGCTCGATGTTGTGGATAACTGTTCCGAGAGGAATTTCTGAGAGAGGAAGGGCGTTGCCGAGCTCGGGAGCCACGCCGGGACCTGACATGATGGTCTGGCCTACGCGGATTCCGGCAGGAGCAATGATATACCTTTTCTCACCGTCAGCATATACTACCAGCGCAATGCGGGCACTGCGGTTGGGATCGTACTCAATAGTTTTTACAGTAGCGGGGCAATTGTCCTTGTCACGACGGAAGTCGATGATACGGTACATTCTCTTGTGTCCGCCACCGATGTAGCGCATGGTCATCTTGCCGGTGTTGTTGCGGCCGCCGGACTTCCTGATGGGCTCGAGAAGAGACTTCTCGGGCTTGGTGCAGGTAATCTCGTCAAATGCGCTTATTGCCTTATTTCTCTGACCAGGTGTGGTCGGTTTGAATTTACGTATTGCCATAGGATTAAATGTTGCTATAGAAATCAATCTTGTCCTCGCCTGCCAGTGTCACATAAGCTTTCTTATAGTGATTGGCACGGCCTCTGAGTAATCCCGCCTTGGTGTAGCGGCTCTTACGCTTGCCATGGTAGTTGACAGTGTTTACATCCTTCACTGTCACTCCGTAGTGCTCCTCGACAGCCTTTCTGATCTCTATCTTGTTGGCTGAGCGGTCTACGATGAAACCGTAACGGTTCAATTTATCGCCCTGAACCGTCATCTTTTCTGTTACGATAGGCTTAATGATAATTCCCATGTCTCCTATGGTTTATTTGCGTCTTTCTGCAATGATGTCCTGTACACCGTCCACCATCACGAGCTGATAAGCGTTCATGATGTTGTAAGTATTGATCTCATCGACTGAGATTACATTGACATTCTGAAGATTGCGCGAAGATTTGTAAATATTCAAACTATTTTCAGGAAGTACGAACAGAGTTCTTCTTCCGTTGGCCTTGATGTTGTCCAGAATCTGGATGAACTCCTTGGTCTTTGGAGCGTCCATGGTGAAGGGCTCAACCATGATGATGGCGTTATCCTGAGCCTTGTAGGACAAAGCAGAGTAACGGGCCAGCTGTTTGAGCTTCTTGTTGAGCTTGAAGCCATAGCTGTGAGGCTTGGGACCGAATGCACGGCCACCGCCAACGTAGATGTTGGACTTGATGCTTCCGTGACGCGCTCCGCCACCGCCTTTCTGACGGCCCATTTTCTTAGTGCTGTAGCTGACTTCGGATCTGTCCTTGGTCTTGTGAGTACCCTGACGCTGGTTGGCCAGATACTGCTTAACGTCGAGATAGATCGCGTGGTCGTTCGGCTCAATGCCGAAGATAGACGAATCAAGGGTCACTTTCTTTCCCGATTCGGTTCCGTCGATTTTGTAAACTGACAATTCCATAACGTTAGTCCTCCACAATTACGTATGAACCCTTTGCTCCGGGGATAGAACCCTTCACGAGAACCAGATTGTTCTCAGGGATAACCTTGATAACCTTGAGGTTGAGAATCTTCACGCGGTCACCGCCCATGCGGCCTGCCATTCTCATACCCTTGAATACTCTTGAAGGCCAAGAGGATGCACCCATAGAACCAGGGTGACGGAGTCTGTCGGCCTGACCGTGGGTAGCTCCGCCCACGCCGCCGAATCCGTGACGCTTAACGACGCCCTGGAATCCCTTACCTTTAGAGATACCGGTAACGTCTACCCATTCCACTCCCTCGCTGAGGTCTGAAACGGTCACTGTGTCTCCAAGCTTAAGCTCCTTGGGGAAGTCCGCCTTGAACTCCACCAGTTTGCGCTTGGGTGTGGTTCCTGCCTTGTCAAAATGGCCCTTGAGAGCCTTGCTGGTGTGTTTCTCTTTCATCTCGTCATAGGCAAGTTGTACAGCGGCATAACCATCTTTCTCTACTGTACGAATCTGCGTGACAACACAGGGACCAGCCTCAATAACGGTGCATGGGATATTCTTCCCATCAGCATCGAAAACGGAAGTCATTCCGATTTTTTTTCCAATTAATCCAGGCATTGGTTTAATTAATTTGTTGTTAATCAATGAACTAATAGCTCCCGCGCACTTTTCGCGGGCTGCAAATATACCACTAATTTTTTAATTACCAACCATTTTCGTGAATTTTTCCAGGTTTCAGCGCACGGCTCTTTCATTTAAAACAGGCGTTGCCTTCCGAGAATATTGTTATTTTATAGCAGGGATGTGTGTGATTTTTCAGCACATCTCATGATTCTTCGATGCCGCACAGACTGTTGGCGGGTCATCTCTCGGGAGTGTGCAAATTTTTGATTCTCAATGATATAATGCAGATAAAAATTTGGTCAAGTGACGGATTTTTCTTAACTTTACAAAGTGATAATCAAACAGTTATGCGAAAAACAGAGTCACTTGACCATGTATGTCCGGCCGGCGCACATTCGCTCAACCTGGCCTCAAAGTGACAAAACAAATCCAAATTCCATGGCAGCAGCATTCTGGAAGAACTGATAAAATTCGCCTCTTCCGTCCCCGATTTCCGCAGGCCGGACAAGGGGAACATCCGCCACCGACTGGCCGACATCATAATGCTGATGGTGCTCGGCCGCGCCTCGGGGCATGTCGCGCGTTCCGAAATAATAGAATTCGGCAGGCACAACCTGAACGGGTTCCGCAAGATGGGCATGCTCCGGAACGGAGTGCCGTCGGAGGCTACGCTGTGCCGTGTCGAGCGTGGGATAGACGAGCTGTCCATGGCAGAGAGGATGCGGGAGTTCGCCCAGACCTATCACGCCAGACTGCTCAACGACAAGGCTGGCATGGAGATAATCTGCGTCCCTGCGCGGAACCGTGCTGGCGAACGGAGGCAGCACGGACATCGTCGACAGGATCAGGACACACACGCCACTGTACTCATACACGGAAGGGCCGGAGCTGGGGCATGGACGGAACGAGACCCGAACATACCGCATCCATGACGGACTGGCCATGATAGTTGACAGGGAGAAATGGGGTGGCCGCATGACTGTCGTGGAATATGAATCCGACACGGTCTCCAAGTCAACGGGGGCACACTCCACCGAGAGACGGCTGTATGTGACAAGCCTGGCGGCGGACACCCCACTACTGGGCTCTGTCGTGCGAACGCATTGGACCATAGAAAGTATGCACGGGGGCCTGGATGTCAATCTACAACAGGACAGGATCAGGCGGCGCTCTGACAGAGCTGCCAGAAATCTCGACACGGTCCAGAGAATTGTCTACTCGGTGTTTTCAATGCGGAAATTCCCGGCACTTTCCCTGCGCCCCATTCACCCCCTTTAAGAGCCTGACAGCATAGACTCTATGAAAATTCCAGCA
>ENA-OOWN01001393-OOWN01001393.1-human-gut-metagenome-genome-assembly--contig:-NODE-1393-length-17860-cov-2.907779_pt1 | contig 17860 bp, 15 predicted proteins | sample MGYA00241406_ERZ501319 | MGnify/ENA primary metagenome ERZ501319 (study PRJEB25962, sample SAMEA2042734) | human gut metagenome | biome: human gut; feature: human-associated habitat; material: faeces... | reverse complement strand
GTCGGGGTGTTGGCTAAACTCGAATAACCACCTGAACATTGTATATCCTGTCAATACAGGGACGCTTAACGCTACATGTCCGCAGGTTAGTACATATATCTCAGGTTAGTAGCGTTTTTTTGAAGAGTCAATGTCAGTGCAGTTGCACTGATAAGGTCACGAAAATATTAACTCCTTGTTGGTACGGAAAATGATTTCAGCGGTGTTGGCGATATATTTCACAGTACAATTTAATGATAAATCGGATTATATAAACTGAAAGCAGCAACGGTACGGTGATTAGTAGCGTTGCTGCTGTTTGTTATTACTGCTGTGCTTCAAGGTTTGCTTTCAGTTTGTCGGAATATTCACGGATGACCTTGCGGTCCGACTCGTTTACAATCTTATAAGTCGTCCTTGAATAGAAATGGCTGTCGGTATCCCATATAACAGGAACGATGCCAAGCTCGGTCAGCTTTCCGAGTACAATCGACAGGCATTCGGAGGAATCGGTGTGAGTTGCGTCCTTTGCCATATTGCTTGCGGTATAGGTTGATGTCGTTTCTCCCATAAATACGGGGATGTCATTATCCAGAAAAGCCTTTTTCAGCTCGGCACACTGGCTGTCGATATATTTAAGCCATTCCTCGCCGCCTATTTTATTCGACCAGTACATAGAGTTGTCGACATAGTGGACAGACACCATAAGCCTGTCGTTTACCATATCCTCAGGCATTTGAAATCTTGAAGAAGTCGTTTTATCTATGTTTGTCCAGTAGCCCGAAACGATAAGCACACGCTGTGCGTTATATCTGCCTGTGCCTCTTACCGCATCGACAAACGCCTGATTGAGCGTGTTGGTCATCTTGTAAGCATTGGTTTCGGACTGTTCCTTGAGATTACCGCTTGAATCAAACTGATTGCCGCCGAGATATTCGTTATAGCCCTCGAAAACGAGCGTGTAGGGATAATCCGCAAAATACTCGGCTATCTGCGTCCACAGATGAGTGAATATCTCCTTGCACTTGTCAAGGTCGTTTCTTCTTATGATAAATTCGTCGAAGTGGTGGATATTTATAACGGAATATACGCCTGCCTTTTCGCAGTAATCAACAATCTCCTTAACTCTTTTAAGGTATTCCTTGTTTATCGTATATGTATTGTCATTTTCCATCATATTGCCCCAGAACACAGGAATACGAACTGTGTTGAAGCCTTCCGCCTTCATACCGTCTATTATTTCCTGCGTGGTAACATCCGCTCCCCAGTAGGTTTCATAGTCCTGCGGTTCGTTTCCGCCGACAACGGGGATCCATTCATACGTTATCTTTTCGCAATCGGTCGCTTCGTATGCTTCCATCGTGTTGCCAAGACTTATGCCAAGCCCCATTTTTTCAGCCATTTCGGTTGCTGTGATTATCTCATAGCGTGATGAAGTATCACTGCTTTCGTTATCCGAAATACCGCTCTGAGCGTCCGACACCGGCTGACTTTCCGTTCCCGATGTGACATTTCCGGCACAGCCTGTCAGCATAAATGCCATTACCGTAAGTATTGCCGTTAATCTCTTCTTCATAAGAATACCTCTTTAGCAAAAAGAGCCGTTACATAAATCTATGCAACGGCTCCCAAGTGTTTATGGTTTATTTTGCGTAATCTATAGCTCTGCTTTCTCTTATCAGATGTACCTTTATCTGACCGGGATATTCCATCTCGTTCTCGATACGCTGAGAAATTTCTCTTGCAAGAACTATCATCTTATCATCGTCAACCTGTTCGGGCTTTATCATGATTCTTACTTCACGGCCTGCCTGAATAGCGAATGACTTTTCAACACCGTTGTAAGAGCTGCATATCTCTTCGAGCTTCTGCAGACGCTTGATGTAGTTTTCGTAGTTTTCGCTTCTTGCGGCGGGACGTGCGGCGCTTATTGCGTCGGCTGCCTGTACAAGAGCGGCAATAACAGAGTGTATCTCAACATCGCCGTGGTGAGCCTCGATAGCGTGGATAACTTCGGGACTTTCCTTATACTTACGGCAGACATCGACACCTATCTGAACGTGTGAGCCTTCAATCTCGTGGTTAAGAGCCTTGCCTATATCGTGCAGAAGGGCAGCCCATCTAAGCCACAGATTGTCAGTATGAGGGACGATATTGTCCACCACCTGAAGCGTATGCCGGTAATTGTCCTTATGCCCCCTGCCCTCCTGAGTCTCGACTCCCTTGAGACTGCTGATGACAGGCAGAATCAGCTCCAGCAAAGTCGTCTCGTCCATAAGGTCAAAACCGACAGACGGCTTAGGGGACATCAGTATCTTGTGCAGTTCCTCGCTCACGCGCTCGGGCGAGAGAATCGACATCCGCCCCCGGTTACGCCGTATTGACTCCATGGCTTCGGGGACTATGGTGAAACCCAGCTGTGTCGCGAACCTTATGGCCCTTACCATCCTGAGCGGGTCGTCACTAAATGTTGCATCCGGATCCAGCGGAGTCCGGATCAGGCCACGACGCAGGTCCTCCAGCCCGTTAAAAGGGTCGTACACTGTTCCCATATCCTCTTTCTGCAGGGAAAATGACAGTGCGTTGATGGTGAAATCCCTACGGAGCTGATCATCCCTCAATGTTCCGGGGAGAACATTCGGTTTTCTTGAATCCTTGGAATAAGACTCTTTCCGAGCTCCCACGAACTCAACTTCCTCTCCCTCCGAGGAATGAATCATTGCCGTTCCGAACCGGGCGAAAATAGCCACATTGGAACCTGTCCTCGCTCCGACACGGCGAGCCAGGGCAGGGCCGTCCCCCTCCACCACTACATCTATGTCCTTACTCGGCCGTCCCAGAATCATATCTCTGACGTAACCTCCTATGACATAAGCCTTCACGCCCATTTTTTCCGCCTCTTCGGATATTATCCCGAAGACAGGCCTAGAACTGTCCAGTATCATATCTTAAATCACAATATCCGGTATCTCGCTTAAAAATCTGTATTCTGGTCCGTCTCCTGTCCTCTCGCAGAAATACATACTGACACCGTTGGTGAAAAGCATGTACCTGGCATTCAGCACGCGGTTATAGCGCACTCCCTGCTCTATGACCTTCCTGTCCAGTCTGACAGAGGGAGCCTTGCACTCGACCATCATAAGCGGCCTCATGTCTCTCCCGAAGACCACTATGTCCGCCCTGTAGGTCATGGAATTGTATTGAAAGGCATACTCCGAGGACATCATCACCAGCGGTATGCCCTTCTCGTCATTAAGCCACGCTATAGTGCTCTGCCGCACTTCCTCTTCCGGCGTACGGGCCACCTCCATCTTCCGCAAGGGATCGAAAATCGTATCCATAGCCTGCAAAGTTAATGATAAAATGCTAATTTTGCAGTTATGGCTAAAATTGATACAGCAGCTCAGTTCGAGACACTGCGCAGGGAGATCGAGGGAGGAGACTTCAGACCCGTATACATCCTTATGGGTGAAGAACCCTTCTACCCGGAACGGTTGTGCTCGGTCATTACTGAAAAAGCCCTTCAGCCGCATGAGCGGGACTTCAACCAGACCATACTCTACGGGGCAGACACATCTGTAGACGAGATTATCTCCAACTGCGAGCGGTATCCGATGATGTCCGAAAGGGTGCTGGTGGTCGTGCGGGAGGCACAGGCCTTGAAAAAGCCGGAAGGACTTAGTGTCTACCTGGACCACATATCACCCACAACTGTGCTGGTACTGCTGTTCTCAGGCAAGAATATGGACAAACGGACTTCCTTTTATAAGAAGGCATCCAAGTCGTGCGTCATCTTCGAGTCGGCCAAGATACGTGAGGAAGCCATGCCGCGCTGGATTGAGTCATACTTCCGCAGCATTGGCAGGGCCATAGAGCCTCAGGGAGCGATGCTGCTGGCTGAGTACGCCGGCAACGACCTGCGCAAGATATCCGTAGAGGCCGAGAAACTTCTGAAAGCCGTGCCTGAGCAGCAGAAAACCATAACCGCAGACGATATTGAGCAGAACGTAGGCATCAGCCGCGAATTCAACACCGGTGAACTGACCTCCGCTCTCGCCACACGCAACTCCGACAAGGCTTTCAGGATAGCGTACTTTTTCGGAGAATCACCGCGCCAGTACCCGCTCCAGATGACACTCGGCTTCCTGTTCTTCTTCTTCTCAAAAGTGGAGATGATTCACGCCATCATGCAGAGAGACCATACATCCATGCAGGATGCCGCAACCAAGGCCGGAATCTATTACAGCTACGCCAAGCCATACATCGCTGCCGCAACCAACTACAACCTGCGCAAGACGATGAAAATAATCTCCTACATAAGGGAATGCGACCTGCACAGCAAAAGCGGCTCAGGCGGCACAGCTACGGAAGGCGACCTGCTCACCGAACTCCTCGGAAAGATTCTGTCACTTTGAACGGTTTCTGCGCCTGAGTATCTTCCTGTAAGTACAGCCTGTCTCCTTTACCAGTATCCGGTCCAGACTCCTTCTGGTCCTGAATCCGTAACTGTTCGCAAACTCATCCGGGTCCCCTCCCTCCGGCTCCACGGCATTTTTCTCCTGAACGTCGGCCAGAATATGCTCGACCCGAAGACCGTTGATATACTCCCTGAAACTCTTATACTTCTCACAGATGGCCCTCGAGGCATAAGTCCGGTTGGTACCGGTCATTTCTGAAAGTTTAGGCAAAGTCATACTGTAATCCAGATACAGCTTATCCTCTCTCATCCTCCTGTCCAGCCGCTCGAAGACAATCTCCCTCGTGCATTCCCACGTCTTTTTACTGTTTTTCATCACTGCTCCTCCTTTCCTCCTGTAATTTTGTTTTCATATCCCGACACCATTCTCCCGGGGTGCATCCGGTATTCAGCTTAAAGGCACTGGTAAACGAGGCGTTGTTGTTGAATCCGCACATAGCCCTCAGATCACTCATGGAAATGTCCGGGCTGGCGGAGAAAATCCTCATGGCCTCCCTCACTCTGAAATAATTGACAAGTTCTCTGAAATTCTTGTTCATCTCCACGTTGATGGTCTTCGACAGATATGACTTGTTGGTAAACAGCCTCATGGCCACCTCCTGCATGCTCAGGTCCTTGGACAGATAAGGCTTTTCATTCTCAAAATAATTGAGAAGCCTCTCTTTCAACGACAATGAGGTATCCTCGCCTATATCCTGAAGAGTATCTTCAGCAAAAGAACCGACTACCACACCGCCCTGGGCATGATGACCCGTGCCCCCGGTCTCATCCGCAACACAGCAGCACCCGTCAAGCACCGCATCGCCTCCATCATGTTTCATGAACAAGTGCATCATGGCGCAGTGAACAACTGTGAATCCTCCTGTCAATATAAAATAATCAAGCACGACGTGCAGCCTGAAAGAATAGAAGAGAAGAAAAAAATTATACACTGACAAGGACAGTATCTGCATCAACAGTCCCCGGGCATATCCGGTCCTGCCTTTTCCGACCAGGACTGAAGTGCTTACATGATAGGCGTATATGATAAAGCAGAATATAAACAGGCTTATGACCACCGACCCCCGGAACAGTATGCCGTACGAGACAGCCTCACTGCATCCTGCCAGAAGCATCACGTCCGTAACCATTATGTGGGCCGCGATAAAGATCGCAGGAAGATAAAACTGGAACCATGAGCAGTCCATCTCCACACAGCGCCTGACGTATACACACGGCATGAACGAGGAAACAAGATACAGTTTCATGACCAGACGGTCAGTCACTTCCGAAAGCGCAGCCCCTCCATCCCTGAGCATGTACAGGCATCCGGACAGATAGCATACGGCAATTACAAATAATAGAATTGCAAAATCTTTTTGAATCCTGAATGTTGTCTTCTCCCTGCCGTCCCATTTAGCTCTCATCTTAAAAACAACATATATTCCGACAGAGAGATATATGAGACACGGCAGTAGAGACACCGTTAAAATAAAAATAGTCTCCATCATCATTAGGCTAATTATTGCCCAAAGATATAGTGGAGACTACTTTCTTTCTGGGAAAATCAAAAATATTCAGAACAAATACATGTTTTTATATTTTTGACATTTTCTTTTTTTCTTTAATTGCATCAAAACCACGTCCATACACGCCCATGACACTTCCCATGGATATAAAAGCCTGATTGTCTATCTGCTTTATAGCAGACAGCAGGCCGCTTGCCTCCACCTTGCGGACCATGACCAGTAGAACCTTTTCTTTATTCTTGGTATACCATCCTTCGGCATCAAGTACAGTGACTCCGCGTCCCATTGTTCTCGATATCATATCCGCTATCTTCTCATATTCCTTGGAGAAAATAAACAGCTGGACTGACTGCTTGTTGCCGGCCACAGACAAGTCCACGACAAAGCTGCACGAGGCGACGAGGATATAACCGATCATCACTCCTGCAATCCTGGAGCCGAAACCGGCCTCAGAGGGCAGCAGAATCGATGATCCCACGATAAATATATCGCACAGAAGGATAATCCTTCCTGGAGGCACGTTACGGTATTTGCTTATAATAAGCGCTATGACATCTGTTCCGGCCGTGCTGCCTCCATGCTTGAAGGCCATGCCGATACCGAGTCCGGACATACTGCCTCCGATGATAGCGCACAGCAACTTGCCGTTGTCCATTGCAAACTCCTGGATAAAATCAGCCGGGATAACCTCCGGCAGCACCCTGAACAACAGGGATGCCACTACCACCGCATACACTGTCTTCACACCGAAGGCCTTACCCAGTGTCTTGACACCGATAATCAACAATACCAGGTTGACCAGGAAAAATGTATAACTGACAGGTACATCACCGTTGGTCGCATACTGGACGATAGCGCCTATACCGGACACACCTCCACCCACGATTCCGTTGGGAATAATGAAAATACACCATCCGGCCGTGTAGCACAGCAGGCCAAGGGTGATTATCACATAGTCATTTACGACTGCAAGGACTTTCCTTGCTGAGCCTGATTTTGTTCTTTTTTGCGTTTCCATTCTATTTTCTCTGCTCCTTTTAATTCTTCAAAACCCCTGCCGTATACACTCATCGTGGGCGTTACGGACATAAATGCCGAACGGTCTATACTCTTGACAATCTTGTTGACCGCGTTCAGCTGATGTTTTCTGGCTATCACCATCAATACCTTATGTTCCTCCTGAGTATACCAGCCGATACCATCGAACGCCGTGACACCGCGCTTGAGCTGATACACCAGAGCGTCTGCTATCTCCTTGAACTTCTCCGAAAAGATCATGACCTGCACAGACTGCTTCGTGCCGGTCAGAAGCATATCCACTCCCTGCGAGAAGGCTATCACCTGCATATATCCATAGACCACATCCGAAAGTGTCTTGCCTGGCAACAGAAGTACCGAACCGACTATCACCAGGTCACAGAAAAGATACACCCGGCCAGGGGATATCTCTCTGAACTTGGACAATATGAGAGCGATGATATCCGTGCCGCCGGTACTGCCTCCCTGATTGAATATCATAACTATACCGATGGCTCCGATAAAGCCTCCGATAAGGCCGTTCAGGAACTCCTCCTCTATGGTGGAGACCCATGGAATCAGATCCGGAAGTACCTGAAGCAGTACAGAATTAAGGAGAATACAGTATATGGTCTTGAATCCGAACCCCCTGCCAAGAATAAGAAAGCCCAGTATCAGCAGGATCACATTGACAGACAGGTAGGTCACGGATACCGGGATAAGTCCTCCCGTCGCATAATTGACAAAGGTGGCCAGTCCCGGAATAGCTCCGCCGACTATCCCTTTGGGTATAAGAAACGACGTCCAGCTGAAGCAGTACAATGCAAGGCCAAAGGTGATGATGACATACTCCTTCAGCGTTATAAGGACTTTTTTCGTAACCGGATTCATGTCAGAATACAATATTGATAATCTTCGACGGTACCACCACCACTTTACGCACAGGCTTTCCGCCCAGGTACTTTTCCGTATTGGGAGAAGCCAGCACGGCTGCCTCAATCTCTTTCGAGGAAAGGCCGAGGCCAAGTTCCATCTTGAATCTCATCTTTCCGTTGAAAGACACCGGATACTCGAAGGTGTTCTCCACCGTATAACTCTCCACGTACTCGGGATACGATGCGTTGGAAACCGAGTCACCATGTCCCAGCCTGCTCCACAGCTCCTCGCAGATGTGGGGGGCAAAAGGCGAGAGCAGTATGACCATAGGCTCCAGTATCTCCCGGCTGCGGCACTTAAGCTCCGACAGTTCATTCACCGCAATCATAAATGCGCTGACCGATGTATTCATGGAAAAATGCTCTATGTCGTATGAGACTTTACGGATAAGGTTGTGCAGCACCTTCAGCTCAGCCGGCGTGGCCTTCACCTCCGTAAACACGGCCCCGTCCTTGTCGTAGAACAGTCGCCAGAACTTCTTGAGGAAGCGGTGTACTCCGTCTATACCCTTGGTATCCCACGGCTTGGACTGTTCTATCGGACCGAGGAACATCTCGTAAAGCCTGAGCGTGTCAGCCCCGTAGGTATCGCAGACATTGTCCGGATTGACTACATTGAACATCGATTTGCTCATCTTCTCTATGGCCCATCCGCAGATGTATTCACCGTCCTCCAGTATGAACTCGGCTGAGGCAAAGTCAGGCATCCATTTCCGGAAAGCATCCAGATCCAGGCGGTCATTACGGACCATATTGACATCCACGTGTATCTCAGTAGTATCATATTGGTCCTTGAGATTGTATGAGACAAATGTATTGGTGCCCTTTATCCTGTACACAAAGTTGGAGCGGCCCTGAATCATGCCCTGATTGACCAGCTTGCGGAACGGCTCCGGCTCGCACACATATCCCAGGTCGTACAAGAACTTGTTCCAGAACCGGGAATAAATCAGATGACCGGTGGCATGCTCAGTACCTCCGACATACAGGTCCACGCTCCTCCAGTACTCGTCTTTTTTACGGTCTACCAGAGCCTTGTCATTGCAGGGGTCCATATACCGCAGATAGTACGCGCTGCTGCCTGCAAAGCCCGGCATGGTGCTTTTCTCTATCGGCCAGCCGTGATACTCCCAGCCTTTTGCCCTGGCCAGAGGAGGCTCCCCCGACTCAGTAGGCTGGTACTTGTCTATCTCGGGCAGGCAGAGAGGCAGATCCGACATCTCCATCGGAACGGCCACACCGTCCTTATAATAAATCGGGAAAGGCTCTCCCCAGTATCTCTGGCGGGAGAAAATGGCATCCCTGAGCCGGTAATTGACCTTCCTGCGTCCGATACCCATCTCCTCCACCTTGGCAATCGCCGCCGGTATCGCCTCCTTGACAGTCATTCCGTTAAGAAAACCGGAGTTGCACATCACGCCGTCCTTGGCATCAAAACTCTCCTGCGACACATCGCAGCCCTCGATTAGCGGAATTATCGGCAGATTGAAATGCCTGGCGAAAGCATAGTCCCTGCTGTCATGAGCCGGCACCGCCATGATGGCGCCCGTACCGTATCCGGCAAGCACGTATTCCGATATCCATACAGGTATCCTCTGCCCAGTCAGCGGATTCACTGCATAAGAGCCAGTAAAGACACCTGTCACCTGACGGGTCTGGGCCATCCTCTCCCTCTCTGTCTTCCGGGCCGCCGCCGCCAGATATTCGTCCACCTGGGAACGCATTTCAGGAGCTGTAAGCCTGTCCACCCACTCGCTTTCAGGAGCGAGCACCATAAACGTTACTCCGAAGACGGTGTCTGCCCTTGTTGTGAAGATTGTCACATCGTAAGTCCTGTCCCCGTTTACAACCTTGAATATCATCTCAGCTCCCTCTGAGCGGCCTATCCAGTTGCGCTGCATCTCCTTCAAGGAGTCGGACCAGTCCAGAGTATCCAGATCTCCGAGCAGTCTCTCAGCATAGGCGGACACTCTGAGCTGCCACTGCTGCATCTTCTTCTGTATAACCGGGTAGCCTCCCCTGACTGACAAACCTTCCTTGACCTCATCGTTAGCCAGGACCGTTCCCAGTTTGGGACACCAGTTAACCGAAGTCTCCCCCAGATATGCTATCCTGTAGTTCATCAGCACGTCGGCACGCTCCTTTTCCGTCATGGAGTTCCACTCAGCTGCAGAGAAGCTCATCTCCCTGGAGCAGGCGGCATTCACACCCGAAGTGCCCTTAGCGGCAAAATAAGCCTCAAGTTCCTCTATCGGACGCGCCTTGCCGCAGGAGTTGTCATACCAGCTCCCGAACATCTTCAGGAACGCCCACTGCGTCCACTTGTAATAAGACGGATCACTGGTCCGTATCTCTCTTGTCCAGTCAAACGAGAATCCTATCCGGTTGAGCTGGCTTTTATATCTGGCGATATTCTCCTCGGTTGTAGATGCCGGATGACGGCCGGTCTGGACAGCATACTGCTCCGCAGGCAGGCCGAAGGCGTCAAATCCCATGGGATGCAGGACATTGAAACCCTGAAGACGCTTATACCGACTGTAAATATCACTGGCTATATATCCCAATGGATGTCCCACATGCAGGCCGGCCCCGGAGGGATAGGGAAACATATCCAGAACATAGAACTTAGGCTTCCCGCTGTCTTCCGTGACTCTGTAAGTTCCATTATCCGCCCAGAACTTCTGCCACTTTCTCTCAATCTCTGAAAAATTGTAATCAGTTGACATTTTGTTTTATACTACTCTTTCTATCTTTTTTTCAATCTGAACTCAACAGGCACAGAGTATTTGACCCTGACCTTCTCTCCGCCCAAGACGCCCGGCTTCCACTTCGGGGAGGCCGATATGACCCGCACGGCCTCATCCTCAAGATACTGGTCATTGCCCCTGACCGCCCTGACATTGGTCACACTGCCGTCCTTCTCCACGATGAACTCCACCGTCACCGTGCCGGACACTCCCTGACTCAGCGGAATATCCGGATACTTGAGATAAGTATACACCCACTCCCTCAGGAATGTACCCACATCTCCCCTAAAGAACTCCGGAGGCGTGTCCACTTCATACGGAGAGTAGGTCCTCTCCCCTCCGATTGACGCCAGCGAGTCTGCCGTACCCGTCCAATACTCTTCAGGACGGTCAATCATCAGTTCCATATTCGCGACTTCCCTAATAAAATTGTAAATGAAGTCGCAGATATAATCCATTGACTCATAATCCAGAAAGGAAGCCCGATCCCTGACCGTCCTCATATTTCTGTCACTCCCGGCAGTGAACAGCACCACCGGTATGTTCTTCTCATAAAACGGAAGATAATCTCCGGACGGCAGCATACCGTCTCCCTCTTCCGGAATATAAAACGCTCCCACTTCAGACAGTCCGTCAACCAGACTGTTGACCTCAGGACTCGACACACCGCTATAATAAGTAAACGGATTGAGCGGACCCGAGCGTCCCACGGACCTGACATCGATCATAATGGAGATACTGTCCGGCTCCGGAAATGTCTTGTTGATAAAATACCATGATCCGGCCATTCCCTGCTCCCTGGCCCCGAATCCGGCAAAAACGACTGACCTTTTAAAGAAAAATGAGGAAGCGGCCACTCGTTTGGCCACTTCCAGCATTACGGCAATCCCGGAGGCATTGTCGTTTGCCCCCGGGAATATCTGCGCCACGCTTTTGCCGTCCACTGTCATCATATTGGTTCCGAGATGGTCCATATTGGCACCAATGACCACATATTGGTTCTTAAGCCTGTCGTCATATCCGTTGACTATCCCTACGATATTTCTGGACATCACCGTATCATCCTCCAGTACTATGGAGAACTCCTGACCTTCCCTTCCGGAAAGCATGGTGACTCCCGCTTCGTAAAGGCAATCATAGACATACTCCGCAGCTGCGGTCTCTCCCGGACTTCCGGCACGCCGGCCGCCAAGAGATTCTGATGTCAGGAACACGACATGATCTTCCAATCTCGCGGTCTCCTCTTCGTTCTGCGCATACGACAATACGGCAGAAAGACCGGCCAGTATGAGAATGGAGGCTGCGCGTTTCACTATTTCGAAGCCTTATAAAAAGGAGTCTTTACCACCTTGGCCTTGAGAAGCCTGTTCCTTACCTTGATGTATATCTCGGTGTCCGCCTTGTTGAACGGAGTGTTGACATAACCCATTCCGATGGGAATGTTAAGGGAAGGAGACATGGTTCCGGATGTCACATGACCGATGACAGACCCGGAAGCATCACAGATCTCATAACCGTGACGGGGCACACCGCGGTCAATAAGCTCGAATCCTACAAGCTTGCGTTTCAGGCCCTCGGCCTTCTGAGCCAGGAGATACTCCTTGTCGATAAAATCACCCTTGGCCTCTGAGAACTTGGTAATCCAGCCCAGACCGGCCTCAAGAGGCGATGTGGTATCGTCTATATCGTTGCCATACAGGCAGAATCCCATCTCCAGCCTGAGAGTGTCGCGAGCTCCAAGTCCGATTGGCTTGATGCCGAACTCGGCCCCGGCCTCGAACACTGCATTCCACAACTTGTCGGCGTCCTCGTTGGCCGCGTAAATCTCGCATCCGCCAGCTCCAGTATATCCTGTGATAGAGAAAATCACACTTACACCGCCGAGCATAAGTTTCTTGAATGTATAGTACTCCATCCCGGTAATATCCTCATCGCAGAGCTTCTGCATGGCCTGAATGGCCTTGGGACCCTGCACGGCGAGCTGGCAGATCTCGTCAGAAGCGTTGTAGAGCTCCTTGCCTGGAGTCAGGCCGAACTTGGGAGCTATGGAACAGAGATGATTCCAGTCCTTCTCCACGTTGGCGGCATTGACTACAAGCAGATATGTCTGGCTATCTATGCAGTATGCAAGAAAATCGTCCACGATACCGCCCTTTCCATTGGGGAAGCAGTCGTACTGCACCTTTCCAGGATACAGGAGAGAAGCGTCATTGGATGAGACATACTGAACGAATGCAAGGGCGTTGGGCCCCTTCACCCATATCTCTCCCATGTGTGAGACATCAAATACTCCGACTCCGTTCCTTACTGTATTGTGTTCCTCGGTGATACCGACATACTCAACCGGCATATTGTATCCGGCAAAAGGAACCATCTTGGCGCCCAGCGCTATGTGCTTCTGGGTAAATGCTGTTGTTTTCATATACCTTTTTCTGATTATTTATTGTTATTTGACATGCATATTCTGATTGGCATCGTAGATCCACACATCCTCAGGACAGAACGGATACTCCTTGATATCCTCCATAGCCCTGAGAGCCTCGCGATAATCATCGTAGGCGGCTACGGAGACTGCCTCGAATCCGTTATTGAACTCCAGCACCAAAGGCTTGTACCCGTTTTTCTCCAGCGCTGCATACATCTTCTCCGCGTTGCCCTCAACCTTGAAACTGCCGAGAATCACATGATATCTTCCGGTATTATCCAACGGGTTCTCAGCCGCAGCTCTGGCCTGCTCCAGCTCAAGGGCCCTCACCCTGTCGAGCGAATCCCGCTCACGCTGCAGACGCTCCTGTTCCAGAGCCTCCTGCCTCATCCTTTCAAGATCCTTTGAGGTAGGTTTTCCGGCAAGAGAGCGGAAAAAGTCACATCCTGTCAGCAGCAATGCGGCCGCCATCAAGGTCACGATCAGCTTAAAGATCCTCATATACAGTAACTTGTTAAAATAATACATTTTAATTATATCCAACAAAAGTAGGCAAATAATAGCATAAGAACAAAAAAAATGTATATTTACATCTTAATTAATAATATCGGCTGGATGGAAAACAATTTCAGGACTTTTTTCAGCAAAGTCAAGACATACATCAGTGATATAGTGAGTCTCAACGACCACATCGATACCGACAAGGCTTCACAGTATATCCGCGGCAACATAGACTTCAAAGGACCGAACGCATATATTCTGGCCTTCGCCATTATCGTAGCGTCCGTAGGACTGAACACCAACTCTATACCGGTAATCATCGGCGCCATGCTCATATCTCCGCTCATGGGGCCTATCTTCGGCATCGGATACGGACTTGGTACCAACGACACCCTGTTCCTCAAAAAGTCTTTCAAGAATCTGATTGTAATGGTTGCCATCAGCATCCTGGCATCCACAGTATATTTTCTCATATCCCCTCTCGAACTGGAGAATCCTACGGAACTGCTTACAAGGACCAACCCCACAATATACGACGTATTTATCGCCTTGTTCGGCGGACTGGCCGGCATTATAGAGATCAGCCGGAAAGACAAGGGTACAGTCATAGCAGGAGTGGCGATAGCGACCGCCCTGATGCCTCCGCTGTGCACTGCAGGTTTCGGCCTCGCCACCGGCAGTCTGAAATATTTCGCGGGAGCGCTGTACCTCTTCTCCATCAACAGCATCTTCATCGCCATTGCCACCTTCCTGGCGGTCAAATACCTCAAGTTCCCCATGGCCACATTCACCGACCCCGCCAAACAGAAAAGAGTCAGCCGGTGGATAGCCGCACTCGTGATCATAATCATCATCCCAAGCGTATACTCTGCCGTCATCATGATACGTGAGAACAACTTCAGCCACACGGCAAAAGAGTTCATCGCCGCAAACAAGGAACTGAGCAAAAGCTACATATACGATCACAGCATTGACTTCAGAGCCAAACCTCCGAAAGTCGAGCTGTTCATAGCCGGCGAGGCGCTCAGCCATGAGGAGCTCAACCTCATCTACAAATCCGCACATGAGTTCGGCTTCACTGACGACCAGATCGTTATAAGCCAGAACGCCGCCACCGACCAGCGGGAGATGACCGACAGGGTCGCCATACAGAGCATCTACGAGAGAAGCGACCAGGAAATCCTCAAGCGGGAGCAGATAATCGACACCATGCGGAAAGAGCTGCAGAGCTACAAGATAAAGGAACTGCCCTACGAGCAGATAACCAACGAGCTGCTGGCACAGTATCCCGGCCTGACCAACGTAACCATGACCCGTGGGTACTCCATCAACCCCGACTCGCTCGGCAAACGTCAGGAGGAAATTCTGATTATCCTGAGTGCTGAAAAGCCCATCTCGAAAGAGAACGTGGAGAAAATCCGGAAATGGCTGACTGTAAGACTGGATTTTGAGAACATTAAACTATTGCAGGAATAACGGATGACCGGAACGTTTTTGCTCACTGTTGTCGACACACTGTCCATACTCTTCATGGGCGATGTCATGCAGCACAGACAGCAGTTGCATTCCGCCCTTATCCCCGGAACGGACTCAACTCTGTCTTCATCATACGACTACTCATCCTATTTCGCACATGTCCAGCACTTTATAGACGAGGCTGACTTCACCGTAGCCAACATGGAATTCTGTCTCGGAGGGCCTCCGTACACCGGATATCCGTCATTCTCTGCCCCCGAGGCACTGGCCGAAGAGGCAGCTGAGGCCGGGATAGACCTGTTCCTGTGCGCAAACAACCATATCTGCGACAAAGGACGCAGGGGGCTAGTCTCATCCTTGGAGAAATACGGGAAAATAGGCGTACCCGTGACCGGAGTATACCGCGACAGCCTGGATGAACAGAAGCACAACCCTTACATAGCCGAGCTCGGAGGAGTCCGGGTCGCATTCATCAACTTCACCTACGGCACAAACGGCATCAGAGTCCCGGAGCCGTTCATCGTCAACATGATGGACAAAGAGAAAGTGCGGGAGGCCTTCGTCAGGGCCAGGGAAATGGAAGCCGACATCATAATAGCCCTGCCGCACTGGGGCCAGGAATATACGACAGTACCCGATAGCCGTCAGAGGGAATGGGCTGAGTTCCTGCTGGAATGCGGGGCCGACGCCGTCATCGGAAGCCATCCGCATGTGATACAGCCGGTAGAATTCCCGGTGGCGTATTCCATGGGCAATTTCATATCCAACATGAGCCTGAGGAACACTGAGTTAGGACTCATGATCATACTGAAGATAGCCGTAACATCCTACGGGGACAGTTATGTGGCCGGACTTGAGGCCGTACCGGTATGGTGCTCCAGACCTGGAGGATACGGGGACGGGTACACAGTCCTGCCGGTTCGGGAGTTCCTGAACAGGAAGGAGGAATTCAGGAGCAGCTACAACTACGGAAAAATGAAAGACACATACAATAGACTGAAAACACTGTTTGAAGATGACAGAGAAGAATGAGAGACAGGAGACCGTAATCATAGACGGTATTGACTCCGTGGATATCTACGGAGTGAACAACAAGCTTTTAGACAGGCTCAGGCACTCTTTCCCCAATGTGAGAATCTTGGCAAGAGGCTCTGAAATCAGGCTCAGCGGCAATCCCGAGGAGGTCGGGCTGCTGAAGGAAAGACTGGAGACCATCATAGACGCAGCCAGCAAGGGACATACTTTAAGCGACAGCGAGATGGAGAGACTGCTGGACTACAAGTCCTACCCATCGGAAGTGCAGGAGCAGAAATCCATGAAAAACGACGAGACCTATAATATAGTCTACGGCAATGAGGGCCGGATAGTCAGGGCCAGGACAAAGAATCAGCGCAGGCTGGTCGATGAATATTACAAGAACGACTTGATCTTCGCCCTCGGTCCGGCCGGTACCGGCAAGACCTATACAGCCATCGCCCTGGCGGTAAGGGCATTGAAGAACAAAGAGGTTAAAAAGCTGATACTCACCCGTCCGGCTGTGGAGGCCGGAGAAAGACTGGGATTCCTGCCGGGAGACATGAAAGAGAAACTGGACCCGTACCTGCAGCCGCTGTACGATGCCCTGCACGACATGATACATCCGCGCAAGCTTCAGATACTCATGGAAGAAGGCATCATCCAGATTGCTCCGTTGGCCTACATGAGAGGCCGCACTCTTGACAGTGCTTTCGTGATTCTGGACGAGGCCCAGAACACATCGCTGGGACAGTTGAAGATGTTCCTGACCCGTATGGGCAACAACGCCAAGTTCATCGTCACGGGAGACGCCACTCAGATAGACCTCCCCAACAAACGGGACTCCGGACTCATGCGCGGAGTGGAGCTGGTCAAAGACATAAGAGGCATAGCGGTCATCCATTTCGGTACAGAGGACATGGTGCGGCATCCCCTCGTCACCCGCATCATCAAGGCCTTCGACTCCGCCGAAGAATCCTGAAACGGCACATATCCTGCATACATGGACTGTGTCAAAATGGTAAATTTTGTCGCAGCCCCTTAGGTGTGTTAGAATCGACAAGAATGCAAGGCATTGAGGGTGAGGGCGACATGAGTTTCCTACTGTAAATGGCTGCAGTTCTCATCCGAAAGTAACGCAGCAGATTGCAATTACGGCTTTACCGCCATGCACTCCTAAATATTTGAGTTTCAATATAACGTCAGGACTTTATTCAGGATTCACACCGATTGTCCGCGGCTTTTCATCCACGGCAAAGTATGCGACGACTGCTGTACTCCGCGGGGGAAAGTGAACCGTTTTCGCGGACATTCCCGGCACTTTCCCCGCACTCCATTCACCCCCTTTAAGAACCTGACAGCATAGACTCTATGAAAATTCCAGCAGTCGAAAAGACCAGGCCCTCCCACCGCTTCGCGGCGGGCCCCTCCCTCTAGAGCCGAGGGCGGCTAGTCTTTTCTCGTTGCTGGAATTTCATAAGAACACCATACGGAGGAAAGTGTCGTTTCCCCAAAGGCTGGCTTAATAAGAACTTTTACAATGTCCAACACACCGCTCAAATGTATTGTACTGATTATTAAACGCATACATTTTGGCGATTTGCTGGACTGCCCGCTTTTTGCCATAAAACAACCATTTCACCCCAGGTCCAGCAGATGCTCTTTTTCAGAGTGCCTGTATACTAGGCACTTTCCCAAGCAGGCTCTGCTGGACCTCCCCTGAAGTCTCATGCCACGGGGGAAAGTGAACCGTTTTCGCAGGAATTCCCGGCACTTTCCCC
>ENA-OOWN01001389-OOWN01001389.1-human-gut-metagenome-genome-assembly--contig:-NODE-1389-length-17891-cov-2.119029_pt1 | contig 17891 bp, 10 predicted proteins | sample MGYA00241406_ERZ501319 | MGnify/ENA primary metagenome ERZ501319 (study PRJEB25962, sample SAMEA2042734) | human gut metagenome | biome: human gut; feature: human-associated habitat; material: faeces... | reverse complement strand
TTCATCGGTGTTGCCACCAAGGCAGGCATGATGGAGAATGGCAAGCTTCCCCGTGCCAAACAGGCATTCATGTCCGATGCCATCGGTACAACGGCAGCCGGTCTGTTGGGAACTAGTACCATCGTCACCTTCCTGGAGAGTGCTGCCGGTGTGAACGAAGGCGGACGTACGGGACTGACTTCCTTCACGACGGCTGTCTGCATGGCGTTGGCACTGTTCCTTTCGCCCCTGTTCCTGTCCATTCCGGCTGCTGCCACTTCCGCCGTCCTCATCATCGTCGGCATGATGATGGTCGCCCCGGTGGCAAAGATTCCTCTTGACGATTACACCGAAGCTCTGCCTGCCTTCCTTTGCATGATTCTCATGCCCCTGGCATACAGCATTGCCGATGGCATCATCATCGGTTTCATCAGTTACGTGGTCATCAACCTGCTCTGCGGACAGCACAAGAAAATCACCATCCCCATGTATGTGATGGCCATCCTGTTCTGCTTCAAGTTCCTGCTGTAGGCGGAAGAAGATACTGACAAACTCAAGCATTCATAACCTAACAAATTCAAACATGAAAAGAATCCTATTGCTTTGCTTCATTGCGTGTGCGGCTTTCCAGTTGAAAGCGCAGAATGTACAGTTGCATTACGACTTCGGTCGTACCCTTTACCAGGAGTTGGAAGATGCCGACCGTCCGCCTGTTACCGCTACGGTGGAGTTCTTCAAACCCGACAAGTGGGGAAACACCTACTTCTTCGTTGACTTCGACTGGACCAAGAAAGGACTGGCTTCCGCCTATACGGAGATTTCCCGCGAACTGAAGTTTTGGGACGCTCCCATTTCAGCCCATGTCGAGTATAACGGCGGACTGAGCAACACCGTGTCGTTTGACAATGCCTACCTGGTGGGTCCCTCTTACTCCTGGAACAGCGCCGACTTCACCAAGGGCTTTACGCTGATGGCGATGTACAAGTATATCCAGAAGCATGAAGACCCGAACAACTTCCAGATTACCGGAACCTGGTATGTGCACTGCTGCGACGGCAAGTTCACCTGCAGCGGTTTTGCCGACTTCTGGCGTGAGAAGAACCCTCACGGTTACTTCATCTTCCTGTCAGAACCCCAGTTTTGGGTCAACCTGAACAAGTTCAAGGCTTTTGACGATAAATTCAACCTCAGCATCGGTACTGAAATCGAGCTGAGTCAGAACTTCAGCTTCCGCGACGGTTTCTACACCATCCCCACACTGGCGCTGAAGTGGAGCTTTGATTGACGGCTGATGCCGTAAGGCTGAGTTACCTGCAGAGGCACAAAGAGACAGGGCGATTTTATTCCCCTGTGTCTTTGTGCCTCTGTGTTTTTATGCCCTGTCAGGAGGTATGGTGGATGTCTGTGCGGCTGAAAGTATGTATTTTTTGTCATCTGACGCTCTTTTACAGCCCGTCATGTCTCCATCCTCTGACAAAATCACTACATTTGTTAGCCGTAACGAGAAACGGATAAGCGAAACAGAATTACTTAACCCTGAAAAGACGATATGAAAATCAAATTGATGTGTGCGCTTTGTGCGCTTTTGCTTTTGTCGTCGTTCCGGTCTGATGAACGCGACACCATTACAGTTTTCATGATTGGAGATTCTACCATGGCAAACAAACCCCTGGGAGGTGACAACCCCGAACGTGGCTGGGGGCAGATGCTTGCCGGTTACTTCACCGAGGATGTCCGGGTGGACAATCATGCCCTCAACGGACGCAGTTCGAAAAGCTTCATCGACGAAGGTCACTGGGAGGAAGTGCGTCGGCTGATTCGTCCGGGCGACTACGTGTTCATCCAGTTCGGGCATAACGACGAAAAGCCGAAGCCTGACCGCCATACCGACCCCGGCACGACATTCGACGCCAACCTGCGTCGATTTGTCGAGGAGACACGTGCCAAGGGAGGCAAGCCGGTGTTGCTCAACTCCATCGTCCGCCGGAACTTCTTTGACAACAAGCAGGCTGTGACAGATGACGACCTGCGCCGTGAGAAGGTGGAAGGAACGAAACTCGAAGGCGACACGCTGATTGATACCCACGGGGCTTACCTCGACTCTCCGCGCAACGTGGCTGCTGCCATGGATGTCCCCTTCATCGACATGAACCGGCTGACACATGACCTCGTGCAGGGATTGGGACGCGAAGCCTCGAAGTCACTCTTCTGCTGGATTCCCGAAGGAACCTGTGTGGCCTGTCCGAAGGGCCGTCAGGACAACACCCACCTCAATGTCTACGGTGCACGCCGGGTGGCAGGTCTGGCAGCAACCGCCATCGAGCAGGTGATTCCCGAGCTGGGCAAGTATGTGCGTCACTATGACTTCGTCGTGGCAAAAGACGGAAGCGGTGACTTCTTCACCGTGCAGGAGGCCATCAATGCCGTGCCCGACTTCCGCAAGAACGTCCGCACGACCATCCTGGTCCGTCCGGGTGAATACAAGGAGCGCGTCATCGTGCCGGAGTGCAAAATCAACATCTCCCTCATCGGTCAGGAAGGAGCCATCATCACCAACGACGGCTATGCCAGCAAGAAGAATCGCTTCGGTGAAGAGATGTCGACGTCCGGCTCTTCGACCTGCTACATCTATGCTCCCGACTTCTATGCCGAGAACATCACCTTTGCCAACACGGCAGGACGCGTCGGTCAGGCAGTTGCCTGCTTCGTGAGTGCGGACCGTGCCTACTTCAAGGGCTGCCGTTTCCTGGGCAATCAGGACACCCTCTATACCTATGGCAAGGGTTGCCGCCAGTATTACGAAGACTGTTACGTGGAAGGAACGGTGGACTTCATCTTCGGATGGTCGACGGCAGTGTTCAACCGCTGCACCATCCACAGCCTGGGGAAAGGCTACCTCACCGCTCCGTCGACCGACAAGGAGCAGAAGTACGGTTATGTGTTCTATGACTGCAAGATGACTGCCGAGCCGGGTGTGGAGGGAGTAGCCCTGTCCCGTCCGTGGCGTCCGTATGCCAAGGCAGTGTTTGTCCGTTGCGACCTGGGCGGACACATTGCGCCTGCCGGATGGAATAACTGGGGCAAGAAGAGCAACGAGGAAACCGTGACTTACGCCGAGTATCAGAGCACCGGAGCCGGTGCCCATCCGTCTGAGCGCGCCTCGTTCGGTCATCAGCTGAAGGACCTCACCGGCTACAGCATCGAGGAGGTACTGGGAGGCACCGACGGCTGGAACCCCGTGAAGAACGGGAATGCACTGGTGAGCGTGAAACGCTGATGCGCTCCGGTGCATGGCATCAGGAATTGGAAAGAAGGGTGTGTCGTCATGAGCGATGCACCCTTTTTACATAAAAGGGCGGTATACATTTCGGACACACCCGCCGGACATTTGCGTTTGACCGGGCAAACACAAGTCTTTGACCGTGTAAACACAAGCGTTTGACTAGCCAAACTCATTAGTTTGATAGGGGTAAGTATCATACTCAGCTTGGAAAGGTATTATACTTAGCCTGGAAAGGTATTATACTTAGACCCCCTAAGTATAATACTTAGGCTGCCTAAGTATTATACTTTGGTCTATCAAACTACTATGTTTGTCAGGTCAAAGGCTTATGTTTACCCGGTCAAACGCTTGTGTTTGGCAAATCAAACACTTGTGTTTCATTCGTCGGACAATTGTGTTTGCCGGGAGAAGTCATGCATGAAATTGAGCGAAAGATAATTCATAAATGAAGAATAAAGTGTAAGTTTGTCAATGTATAGGCCTTTTTTCTACATACGGAATGAAAACAACAGTTTAAAAGAACATATATGAACTATAAGCATTTATTATTGACCGTCGGCTTACTCCTGGGAGTCTGTTCCATGACCCGTGCCGACGATTATGTCAAACAGGGCAATACGGTGACAGTGACCGTCAGTTCCCCACAGGACAAGGGTGCCCGAAAGGTACGGCTTCAGGTGATTGGCGACAAGATTGTCCGGGTGGAAGCTACTCCGGAAGCAGACTTCCCGGTGAAGCAGAGCCTGATGGTCGTCAGTCAACCGGACTTCAATGATTTTCAGGTCACCGAGACCGAGGATGCCGTGCAAGTGAAGACACGTGCCGTCTGTGCTACCGTCAGTAAGACCGACGGACGGGTGGTGTTCCGTGACGGGAAAGGACATCTGCTGCTGGCAGAGACAGTCCGGGGAGGAAAAGTCTTCACGCCCTTCCGGGTACCGAAGCGGGAAATCGGAGTCGGCACGTTGACCGAACAGCAACGCAACGCCTGGTCGTGGCAGATGAAGTTTGACAGTCCCGTCGATGAGGCTTTCTACGGACTGGGACAACACCAGTCGGGAGAGCTGAACATGAAGGGAAAGAATGAAGACCTGTTCCAATATAACACGAAGGTGAGTGTACCGTTTGTGGTGAGCAACCGGGGCTACGGACTGCTCTGGGACAGCTATTCCTACTGTCGCTTCGGCAATCCGGAAGACTACCTGCAGCTGAACAGCGCCTTTACCTTATATGATAAGAACGGGCAGGAGGGAGCGTTGACAGGAACCTACACGGATAAGGCGGGACGGACGTTGGTACGTCGGGAAGACAGCCTCTATTTCGAATATGCTTGTCCGGAGACGTCGGAGCTGTGCCGGAAGTACGACCGTGGCGGTCTTGCCACCCTGCCGCAAGGTTTCCAGCTGGACGGGGCGAAGGTCGTCTATGAAGGCTCGTTGCTGGCGGAGGGAGACAGTCCGTCCGCAACCTTTCACTTTATCCTTTATTATGCCGGTTACATAAAGGTGTTCGTCGATGGCAAGGAAGTGGTTCCGGAACGTTGGCGCACGGCGTGGAATCCCAATGCGTGGAAGTTCGCCTGCCGCCTGCGTACGGGAGTGAGAATCCCCGTCCGGATTGAATGGAGACCCGACGGCGGCGTCAGCTACTGCGGACTGCGTGTCGCACAGCCGCGCAGTGAGGAAGAACAAGGCAAGCTGAGCGTATGGAGTGAGATGAGCCGCGACATGGACTACTACTTCATAGCCGGCGATGACCTGGACGAGGTGATAGCAGGCTACCGTACCCTGACGGGAAAGGCACAGGTGATGCCCCGCTGGGTCATGGGGTTCTGGCAGAGCCGGGAACGCTACAAGACAAGCGACGAGATTGTCCGTACCCTGGCAGAGTTCCGCCGCCGTCACATCCCGATAGACAACATCGTGCAGGACTGGAACTACTGGCCCGAAGATGCATGGGGAAGCCATGAGTTTGAGTCCGTCCGTTACCCCGACCCACAGGCAATGCTCGACAGCGTGCATGCCCTGCACGGGCGCTTCATGATTTCCGTCTGGCCCAAGTTCTATTGTTCCACAAAGAATTACCAGGAGCTTGACGCTCACGGATGGATGTACCGTCAAGCCGTGACAGATTCCATCAAGGACTGGGTCGGACCGGGCTATGTAGGCTCGTTCTATGATGCCTATGCCGAAGGAGCGCGGAAGATGTTCTGGCGGCAGATGGATGAGAACCTCTATTCCAAGTTCCAGCAAGGCATCGATGCCTGGTGGATGGATGCCTCGGAACCCAATGTCAGGGACTGCACGCCCATGTGGTATCGCAAGGCGTTGTGCGGACCGACGGCATTAGGTTCTTCCACCGAATACTTCAATGCGTACAGCATCGTCAATGCCGATGCCATATACAACGGACAGCGTTCCGTGAATCCGGACCGACGGGTGTTCCTGCTCACACGCAGTGGCTTTGCCGGGGAACAGCGGTACGGCACAGCCACCTGGAGCGGTGACATCGCGACCCGTTGGGAAGACATGCGTGCCCAGATGACTGCCGGCATGAACTTCTCGCTCGCCGGTATCCCGTTCTGGGGAATGGACCAGGGTGGCTTCTGTGTAGAGAAACGTTACGTGGCTGCTCAAAAACTGTTTGACTCGACCGGGCAGGAGAACGAGGACCTGAAGGAGTGGCGTGAGCTGCAGACCCGCTGGCATCAGTTCGGTTGCTTTGTCCCCTTGTTCCGTACACACGGACAGTGGCCCACGCGTGAAGTGTGGAACATTGCTCCCGAGGACCATCCCGCTTATCAGAGCATTGTCTGGTATGACCGTCTGCGCTACCGGCTGATGCCTTACCTCTACAGCCTGGCAGGAGCCGTCCACTTCAGGGACTATACGATGATGCGTGCCCTGGTGATGGATTTCAATGGCGATGCAAACGTCTATGACATCAAGGACCAGTGGATGTTCGGTCCGTCGTTGATGGCTTGTCCCGTCGGGTATTATCAGGCACGTTCCCGCCGCGTCTATCTGCCGGAGCAGTGTGGCTGGTATGATTTCTATACCGGCCGTTACCATGCAGGCGGGCAGACCATCACGGCTGAGGCACCTTACGAGCGCATCCCGGTCTATGTCCCTGCCGGGAGCATCCTTCCTTTCGGTCCGGAGATGGAGTGGAGCGATGAGAAGCCTGCCGAGTTGATAAACCTGTATGTGTACACCGGACGTGACGCTTCGTTTACGCTTTATGAGGACGAGAATACGAACTATGGTTACGAGCGCGGACATTATGCGACCATCCGCTTCAGCTACAACGAGGCAACGGGAGAACTGACCATTGCCGACCGGAAGGGCCGTTTCGACGGCATGTTGCAACGGCGCCGCTTCAATGTGGTCGTGGTGAGTCCGGCAAAGGCACAGCCACTGGATCTCGATGCTCCCCAAGGCACGATGGTGGACTATGACGGAAAGGCCGTAACGGTGAAAATTGTAAAGTGAACCGATGATGAACACATGGAATCTTGGATTACGGAAGGCCCTGCTGCTGATAGCCGCCTTCTGTTCGGTGGCGTGTCAGGCACGCGATGTCAGGCTCTTTGACGAAGGCTGGCTGTTCCTGTTGGGCGACGAGCCGGAGATGGCTCAACCCGGTTATGACGACAGCCGGTGGCGTCGGTTGTCGCTGCCTCATGACTGGGCGATAGAGGGTGACTTCTCGGCAACGAACCCTTCGGGAGCGGGAGGCGGTGCCTTGCCCGGTGGCGTCGGGTGGTATCGCAAACATTTCAGGTTGCCTGCAACGGAAGGGGCGCGTCGTTACTATCTCGCGTTCGACGGGGTATACATGAACTCCACCGTGTATGTCAACGGACATGAGGTCGGTTCCCGTCCCTACGGTTACAGTTCGTTTGAGTATGACCTGACGCCCTACGTCCGTCGGGACAGCGACAACGTGGTGGCGGTCAGGGTGGATAACAGCGACCAGCCCAATTCCCGTTGGTACAGTGGCTGTGGCATTTACCGTCATGTCTGGCTGACGGCAACGAATCCCTTGCACATTGCCCGCTGGGGTGTCCATGTGGTGACAGACGTCGGAGGTACCGTCGATGTGGAGCTTGCCGTTTCCGGTGATGCGGACGGTCAGCACCGGCCGGTGTTCCGTCATACCCTTCTTGCCCCTGACGGACGTACGGTCGCCGTGACGTCGGCAAAGTCGTTGCGGCAAAAGCTGCGTGTAAGGCATTCGTTACGGTGGTCGGTCGACAGTCCGCATCTCTATACCCTGAAGTCAGAGGTGCTGGTCGATGGAGAAGTTGTCGATGCCGTGACCACGCGGACCGGGTTCCGTGAGTTCCGCTTTGATGCTGCGACCGGTTTCTGGCTCAACGGACGCAATCTGAAAATCAATGGCGTGTGCCTGCATCATGACCTGGGCTGTCTGGGAGCGGCGGTGAATGAAGACGCGATGCGCCGTCAGCTGGTGAAGTTGAAAGCGATGGGGTGCAATGCCATCCGGTGCAGTCACAATCCTCCTGCGCCCGAACTGCTGGACCTGTGCGATGAGATGGGGTTCATCGTGATGGACGAGAGCTTTGACATGTGGCGTCGTCGGAAGACCCGGAATGACTACGCCCGTTTCTTTGACGAGTGGCACGAACGGGACCTGTCGGACCTGCTCCTGCGGGACCGTAACCACCCCTCTGTCCTGATGTGGTCCATCGGAAACGAGGTACTGGAGCAGTGGAGCGGTGTCGGTGCCGATGAGCTGACGCTCGAACAGGCGAACCTCCTTCTGAACGCCGGACACGATGACTCCACGCTGGCACACGGCGAGGAACTGACTCCCAACTCACTGCTGACCCTGCACCTGGCAGGGATTGTGCGGAAGTATGACCGTACACGTCCCGTCACGGCAGGATGCAATGAACCGTCTCCCGACAATCACCTCTTCAAGAGCGGTGCACTCGACCTCATTGGTTTCAATTACCATCGGGAGTGGATCAAAGATGTTCCGCGCAATTTCCCCGGCAAACCGTTCCTGCTCACCGAGAGTGTCTCTGCCCTGCAGACACGCGGCTATTACCGGATGCCGTCGGACAGCCTGTTCATTGCTCCGGAACGTTGGGACAAGCCCTATACGGACCCGTCGATGATGTGCTCGTCCTATGACAACCAGCACGTCCCGTGGGGCTCGACCCACGAAGAGACCTGGGATATTGTCAAGCATACGCCCTATTGTGCCGGGCAATTCATCTGGACGGGCTTTGACTACCTTGGCGAGCCGACTCCTTACGGCTTCCCTGCCCGCAGCAGTTACTTTGGCATCATCGACCTGGCGGGCTTCCCCAAAGACATCTATTATATGTATCAGAGCGAATGGACCGACCGTCCCGTGTTGCACCTGTTCCCTCACTGGAACTGGACGGAAGGACAGACGGTGGACCTCTGGTGCTATTACAATGACGCCGATGAAGTGGAGCTGTTTGTCAATGGCAAGAGCCGGGGCGTACGCTCCAAAAAGGACAGCCACCAGTACCACGTAGCCTGGCGGGTCGCCTACGAGCCCGGTGAAGTGAAAGTGGTGGCGCGTAAAGGCGGACAGGAAGTGCGTTCCTCGTCCATCCGTACCGCAGGAGCACCTGCCCGCATCCGGCTTGAAGTGGACTATGAAGGCGAGACGACCGCCTTTGTCAATGCGTACGTCATGGACGAAGCCGGCAACCTCTGCCCCTGGGCGGAAGATGACTTGCGGTTCAGCGTATCCGGAGGGACTGTCATCGGTGTGGACAATGGCTCTCCGACCAGTATGGAACGTTTCAAGGCTGACCACCGCAAAGCCTTCTTCGGCAAGGCACTGGTGGTTATCCGGAAAGATAAGGATGCCGGACCAATCCGGCTGGAGGCTGTAAGTCCGATGCTTGCAGCCGGACAACTTGTAATCACGAACAATTAGCTATATGAGTACTATGAAACGATTGAAGATGATGGCAATGGCCCTGATGATGGGAGCCTCTGCCCTGGCGCAGGTCCCTGCGTATCTGGATGACTCACAACCGCTCGAAGTGAGGGTGCAGGATGCGCTGAGCCGCATGACGACACACGAGAAAATACAGCTTCTGCATGCACAGAGCAAATTCACTTCGGCAGGAGTTCCCCGTTTGGGTATCCGTCAGCTGAACATGGACGACGGACCTCACGGGGTACGTGAAGAGTTGGAATGGAACACGTGGAAGCCGGCGCGGTGGACCAATGACTCGGTGGTAGCGTTCCCGTCGCTGATGTGCCTCGCTGCCACATGGAACCCGGAGCTGTCGGCAGTCTATGGCAATGCGGTGAGCGAGGAGTTTGCCTTCCGGGGCAAGGACGTGATGTTGGGCCCCGGCGTGAACATGGCACGTACACCGCTCAACGGACGCAACTTTGAATACATGGGGGAGGACCCGTACCTGGCAGGACACATGATTGTGCCTTATATCCGGAGTGCGCAGGCAAACGGGGTCGCATGCTGCCTCAAGCATTTCGCGTTGAATAATCAGGAGATTGACCGCTTTGCCGTCAATGTTAATGTGGACGAGCGTACGCTGCATGAAATCTACCTGCCGGCATTCAAGGCTGCGGTGCAGGAAGGCGGCGTGTGGACGGTGATGCCGTCGTATCCCCTTTGGAACAGGATACATTGCTGTCAGAACGATTCGTTGCTGAACGGCATCCTGAAACGTGACTGGGGCTTTGACGGAGCAACCATCAGCGATTGGGGCGGCACGACGGACACCTGGCAGGCGGCTACCGGCGGACTGGATATCGAGATGGGAACCTTTACTGACGGGAAGGTGAAGGAGGCAGAGTTCGGTTACGACGACTATTACCTGGCGGACAAGTTCGAGAAGCTGATTGATGAAGGCAAGATACCGATGTCGGTGCTTGACGACAAGGCTACGCGAGTCCTGCGTACGATTTTCCGTACGTCGATGAATCGGCAGAAGGTCATTGGCTCACTGTGTTCCGAGGCGCACTATGATGCCTGTCTGCGGATTGGTGAGGAAGGTATCGTGTTGCTGAAAAATGCGGAGGACATGCTGCCCTTGGATTTCAATCGGTATGAGCGTATCCTGGTGGTGGGCGAGAATGCCGTGCGTTCCCTGACGAAGGGAGGCGGTTCTTCGGAACTGAAGACCCTGCACGACTGGTCTCCGCTGGAGAGCCTGCAAAAACGGTTTGGAGCAAAGATTGATTATGCCCAAGGCTACAGTTCGGGCAGAGCCATGTATGACAAGGTAGACCCGGTGGACCCGGCGTTGAGCCGTCAGCTGAAGGCAGAGGCGCTGGAGAAGGCCCGTCAGGCAGACCTCATCCTCTTCATTGGCGGCATGAACAAGAACTGCCGGCAGGATTGTGAAAACTCCGACCGGGAGAACTACCACCTGTCTTTCGGACAAGATGAGCTGATTCAGGAACTGGCAGCCATTCAGAAGAACATCATTGTATGTACCTTTGGCGGCAATGCGTTTGCTACCCCTTGGATTGACGAGGTGAAAGGATTTGTCCATGCCTGGTACCTGGGTTCCATGGCAGGAGAAGCCCTGGTCCGTGTGCTCGATGGTACGGTGAACCCCAGTGGCAAACTGCCCGTCACTTTTGCCAGACGTCTCGAAGACTATCCTTTTATGGAATATGGAGCGGAAGCCTATCCGGGCGTAAATAAGCAGGTCTACTACAAGGAAGGCATCTTCATGGGTTACCGTCACTTTGACACCCACAAGGTGAAACCGCAGTTCCCTTTCGGCTACGGATTGAGTTATACGACGTTTGAGTATGGCAAGCCACGCCTTTCCTCCAAGACCCTTTCGGATGGCAAGATTGTCCTGTCCGTGGACATTACCAATACAGGCAACCGTGCCGGGAAAGAGACGGTGCAGTTGTACATCGGACAGCGTAAACCCTCGGAAGTACGTCCTGCCAAAGAGCTGAAAGCCTTTGAGAAGGTCGAGTTGCAGCCCGGTGAGACGCGGACCGTCGAGTTCTCCATTGACCGGTCGATGCTGTCCTTCTTCTCGGCAAAGAGCCATGACTGGGTGGTAGAGCCCGGACGTTTCGATGCCTATGTCTGTGCCTCTTCTGCCGATGTACGCGGACAGGCGGACTTCCGGGTAGAGTAAGGTAACTTCCAAATCGCATCAGACTTCGGGTGTTCTGCGCTTGCAACCAGGCAGGACATCGAGTAGTCTGGTGCGATTTTGGGTTAAAGAGTCATTCGGAAAGCGAAAGACAGCGGAGAATTCAGGAGTGGCACGGACGTGAAGAAAGCGGAGGTCCTGTTCCGGCAGATGTTTTTCGGGCTGTCTTCCGAGCAAGCGTTCTTGAACGGTCTGAATGTGGATGAGCTGGGAAAAAACTTCCATTACATCTATTCGTTACTGAAGGTCTGATTCCATTTTATATTTTTAACCGCAATACTTCTGAACGGTCGTTCAGAAGTGAATGCTTTTATCTTATCTTTGTGCGCATGGAGCAAAACTCTGCGACATGGATAAGGCTCAGAAACAACAGGGTCGCATCGTTCTTTTCAAGGAAGAAAAGGATGGTGTAGCTTACGTCCGGATAGACTATTCGGACCATCCTTCTATTGTATTATTACTCTTCCAAGACGGTCAGGTAAAAATGGTGTACGTGCGGCATCCCAAACCCACAAGGGAATACACGCTACCGGAAGGCTATCTTTCGTTGGATGATTCATAGGGTGCAGCTATTAGAGATTAGGAAACACACCTGCCGGATGTCGGTTATCGAAATATCCTACACCTAGGGGTGCATTTATTAATACATTACTAACAACAATGTGATTTATATTTTAGAACAATCGCCGATGAAAACGATTATTGACTACTTGTTTTTCAGGTATTACATGGTTTGCATAAAGAGAGAAGAATTTCCCCGTTTTGGGGCAACGTGCATATTGGCTGAAATTGTCACAATGGCTTATTTGTTTGCTGTGCTGATACTGTCGTTTTTCTTAACGGGAGATTTCTTTTTGCCAAATACTTCCGGAGAAGAAAGAATTGTAATAGGAGTAATAGGCTGTTTTCTCCCTTGGCCTGTAATATACCTATATTATAGCAAAAAAAGGATTAAGGCTTTGTTGGAAAAATACCAAGACAATGTTTATAACACCAAATATTCGGACAAGACCGTATTAAGTGTCAGATATGTTGTACCGACTATTGGGCTTCTTTTAATGCTCTTTCTTTATCAGTTTTAAATATCGAGCAAGTTATGAAGTATCAATAATTTATCGGATTGAAAAATATAAATAAGTTAGTAACAACGAAAGATAGCATCTGACGATGCTCCTTTCTAACTATTAATGTTCGACTTAAAAAAGTAAATATGAAGATAATAAATTGGACATTACTTTTTCTTGCAGCGTTTTTTTGTTGCTTTGATAGCGTGAAAGCAAATCCATTGCGGCAAGATACTATACGGGATGTAACCTATCAACTTTATCCATTGGGGGTTGCCTGCCGTGACAATGACATGGCAACCATAAAACGGTTGCTGGCAGGAAAAGATGAACCTATGGCAATGGGTAACGATTTTTATGAGTTTGACATATTCTATACGGCGATTTACTTTGATAAAGAGGATGTACTGAAATATGCCCTTACCAGGTATAAGGACATTAATAACAGATTATATAGTGACGAATATGGGCTGACGCTCCTGACATATGCCTGTAAATTGTCTAATGTGAAGTTAGCCCGCATATTGCTGGAACATGGCATTGATGTAAACGGTTACCAAAGTCCATACGATACATATAAAGTATATCCGATTATGGAAGCTATTGCCAATAATAACATTGAACTGGTGAAGTTGCTTTTAGAATATCATGCAGACCTTGATGTAAAAGATAGTAACGGCAACACCCCTCTTGCTTTAGCAAGGGAAATAGGTGCAAAAGAAGTAGAAGATTTGCTTTTGCAATGGATGAAATCCTCAGGAGAATAAACTGAGCCCTCGCTTGGGAGGCTTATTGTCTGTTACAAAAAAAACCTGAGTTTGAAAAACTCAGGCTCTTATCAGCGGAGAGACAGGGATTCGAACCCCGGGTACCTCTCGGTACAACGGTTTTCAAGACCGCCGCAATCGACCACTCTGCCACCTCTCCAAACTCCTTTGCAGAAGTGCTTCCTTTCAAAAGCGTTGCAAAGGTAAGGCTTTTTTTGAATACTGCAAAGGTTTGGCGTAAAAAATGTGCAAGGAAGTGCCTTTTTCCGTCAAAAGGCTTTATCTTTGTCATCATTCATAATCTCAAATACGATGAAAACAACGTTTCAGATTCATTATCGTACGGTCTGGGGAGAAAGCCTGAAGGTCGTTCTGCCTGACAGGAACGTCGACCTGCATACGGATGACGGTTCGCTTTGGACCGGGGATGCAGAGCTTCCGAAGGGAGGCAAGCCTATACCTTATTATTATTGTGTGTTTGCCGGCGGACATTGCACACGCCGGGAGTGGCATCTGGCGCCTCATTATCTAATGCCCGGTGTAGCAAAGACCTGCCGGGTGTTTGATGACTGGCGCGACATCCCGTCGGATGCCTATTTTTTCACCTCGGCATTCGTTGCCCGTCAGGGAGAGGTTGAGGAGAAAGTCATGCTTCCCGGTGGGACAAAGCAGGTGGTCTTTCGTGCCACTTGTCCCATGTTGCCGGCTCTCGGGTGGCGGATGAAACTGGTCGGTAGTCACCGGGTGCTGGGAGCCTGGGAGGTGTGCCGTGCCGTGGAGATGCATCAGTTGGCCCCTCATCAGTGGGTGGCTGCTGTTCCGGCAGACGAACTGACCGTGCCTTTTGAGTACAAGTTCATTCTGGTCAGTCCGGAGGGTGAAGTGCATTGGGAGCAGGGCAACAATCATCAGTGGCAATATTTGCCGGGACGGGGGGAAGGCTTGGTCCTGCCTGAGTCCGAAATACCGTTCGACTTGCCGCTCCTCCGTCTGGCGGGAACGGCGATACCAGTCTTTTCACTCCGTTCGGAACAGAGCTTCGGAGTAGGGGACTTCGGCGATCTGAAACGTTTGGTCGATTGGGCGGTACTGACCCATCAGCAGGCCATCCAGATACTTCCTATCAATGACACCACCATGACTCACCGGTGGACGGACTCTTATCCTTACAAAGCCATTTCCATCTATGCGCTTCACCCGATGTTCATTGACCTGAACCAGCTGGGCAAGCTGGCGGATGACGGAAAGAATGCCGGGTTCGAGCAGTTGCGTGTCGAGCTGAATGCATTGCCCGATGTGGACTACGAACGGGTAAACCAGGCGAAGTGGGAGTACGTTCGTCTGAAGTTTGCGGAAGAGGGGGCAGCGGTCCTGAAGACAGAGGCTTACCGGAAGTTCTTTGCCGACAACGAAGACTGGTTGCGTCCCTATGCGGCATTCTGCTACCTGCGTGACAAGTTCGGGACGCCCGATTTCTCGGAATGGGGTGATTATGCCGTCTACAGTCGGAAAGCCATCGAGAAGCTGGCGGCTCCCGGCAGTGCCGCTCATGACGAGATTGCCCTCATTTACTACATGCAGTACCAGCTCCACTGCCAGTTGCTGAATGCGAGCGATTATGCACGTTCGCACGGTGTCATTCTGAAGGGCGACATTCCCATCGGAGTCAGCCGGGTCAGTGTGGAGGCATGGACGGAACCGCATTACTTCCACCTGAACGGACAGGCAGGTGCGCCGCCTGACCCTTTCTCGGTGAACGGACAGAACTGGGGACTCCCCACGCATGACTGGGAGCGGATGGCACAGGACGGCTATCGTTGGTGGGTGCGCCGGTTTAGCAAGATGGCGGAATACTTCACGGCATACCGCATCGACCACGTCCTGGGATTCTTCCGTATCTGGGAAATTCCTTCGCATGCCGTGCACGGGCTCTTGGGACACTTCGTCCCGGCACTCCCGCTTTCGCCGCAGGAGATTGAGAGCTTCGGACTGCCTTTCTGTGAAGACTTCTATACGAAGCCTTACATCGACGACGAGCTGCTGAACCGGACGTTCGGCAATGATGCCGTCATCGTGAAGGAAGAGTTTGTCCATCCCAGCTGGGACGGGCGGTATGAGCTGTATCCCGAGTATGCCACCCAACGTCAGGTAGAGGCACATTTTGCCGGGAAGGAGGATGCCCGCAGCCTGCGTCTGCGTGACGGACTGTACGCCCTGATCAGCAACGTGCTTTTCATTCGCGACACGTACCAGCCGAACCGTTTCCATCCGCGTATCCAGGCACAGGACGACTATTTCTACAGCCGTCTCAACCGCTATGAGAAGGGAGCCTTTGCACGGCTGCACCATCATTTCTACTACGAACGTCACAACGACTTCTGGTATCACGAGGCGATGAAGAAGCTGCCGCTGCTGACACAGTGCACCCCGATGCTTTCCTGTGCGGAGGACTTGGGAATGATTCCGGCATGTGTGCCCTGGGTGATGGAGCAGCTGCGCATCTTGAGCCTGGAGATTGAACGGATGCCGAAGACTCCCGGCTTGGCCTTTGCCGATGTGCCGCATTATCCCTACAGCTCCGTCTGCACGGTGTCGACCCATGACATGACAACCTTACGGGGGTGGTGGCGTGAGACGCCCGCCCTGACGGATGACTATTGGCACTGGGTGCTGCAACGTCAGGGCTCTGCCCCGTCGGATGTGGATGGAGCGACGTGCGAGGCTATCCTGAGACGTCAGCTGGCTTCCCCGTCGATGCTGTGCATCCTGAGCTGGCAGGACTGGATGTCGACCGACGAACAGTTGCGCTGTCCGGATGTGGAGCGCGAACGTATCAATGTACCTGCCAACCCGCTCAACTACTGGCACTACCGCATGCACCTGACGCTGGAAGAGCTGATGCAGGCTGATGAGCTGAATGCACGCATCCGTCGGATGATCGACGAGTCGGGCAGAAGCTGCTGACGTGGAATGGGTCTGAAGAGAGAGGACTACAGACAGGAGACGCCGGTAACACGCTTCCCTTAGCAAAGGCAATCGGGGCGTGTTACCGGCGTCTTGTTGTATCCGGACGGTGCGTGTGGCAGTGGGTTACTTCAGTCCCAGTTCGTAGAGGCAGGCTTCCGTTTCCTGGTCGCTGCCCATGTGCTTGCCCAGGTCATCGGAGAGCTTGACACACTCTTTCCACGGCTGGTTGACATTCATCTTGCAGCGGGCGAGCTTCATCACGATGTTGGAAGGCTTGTAGCCCGTGTCGTTGGTGAGGTTGGTGCCGATGCCGAACGAGCAGCGTATCTTGCCGCGGCAGTAGTCCTGTATCTGGAGTGCCTTGTCAAAGTCGAGGGCGTTGCTGAAGATGATGGTCTTGGTCGTCGGGTCGACTCCCAGTTCGCGGTAGCGGGCAATGAGGCGGTCGGTGAAGAGGAATTCGTCACCGGAATCGCAGCGGACGCCGTCGAAGAGCTTGGCCTGCTTGCGGCTGATGTTGCTCAGGAAGATGTCTGACGTATAGGTGTCCGACAGGGCAGTGCCCAGGTCGCCGTCGTAGACATTGACCCAGTTCTCGAGTGCCATGTAGTTGGCATGTTTGTAGCCGAACTGTGCGCCGTGGAACATGAACCATTCGTGGGGATGCGTCCCCAGCGGTTTCATGTTGTACTTCATGGCGAAGTAGCAGTTGGAGGTTCCGGCGCAGTAGTGCGCATTTTCGTTGAGGTAGCTGATGACGGCGTCCTGCACGTTGAAGGAGAAGCGACGCCGTGTCCCGAATTCCGAGAAGGTGAGTTTGTGCTCGTCCGAGAGTTGTACCTTTTCTGCCAGTTTGGAGCAGATTTGTTCCATGTTGGCTACGTTGCCGAAGAACCGGTTGCGCAGTTCGGAGATGATGGCGAGCAGAGGGACTTCATAGAGGGTTACCTTATACATGAAGTCGCTTACCTCCACGTGAAGGTGATGTTGCTCGTCCCGTTCAATGCGGATTTTCTCCGGGTCGAAGTGGAACGACGAAAGCCATTCCCAGTAGAACGGGGGAAGGAAACGGCAGGCGCCCGACATGAACCGGATTTCTCTGGTAGTGAGACGGAGGCTGCTCATGGCTTTCACTTCTTCCTTCAGGGCTTCGACGAATGCGTCGGGATATTCCGTTTCATCCCGGTCCTTGAACGTGAAGGTTCCCATGGCGTACGGGAACAATTTGATATAAGCGTACGAGGTCGTAAACTTATACAGGTCGGTATCTAGTATACTCTTGATAATCATAGTCAGCGTGTTTGACAAATAGGATGTATGCGGACAAAATTACTGTTTGTTTTTCAAATGCTGACTGAAATGCGGGGCTTTTTCTGTTTTTCCGGCTGTTTTTGTCCGTGAAAGAAGACGGGAGACATCCGGGTACGGCTGGGAACGGGGGATTCTCCGTCCTGTCTGTACGCGGGTGTCTCCCGGTTTTATGTTCAGCAGTTGTTGCGCTGACGGTAGGCAATCAGGTCGGCAATCGAGATGACTTTCAGGCCGAAGCGTCCGGCAATCTCCAGCAGCTGGGGTAGACGTGCCATGGTCCCGTCGGCGTTCATGACTTCAATCAGGGCTCCGGCAGGACGCAGACCGGCAAGGCGTGCTAGGTCGATGGCGGC